>SAMEA3663257__coassemble_448_pt1 | contig 32444 bp, 7 predicted proteins | sample SAMEA3663257__metabat2_low_PE_016 | metagenome-assembled genome bin SAMEA3663257 (sample SAMEA3663257) | pig gut metagenome | biome: pig gut; feature: pig-associated habitat; material: faeces | place: China | collected 2013 | reverse complement strand
TTATGCCTTTTTTATTTGAAAATTAGGTTTATATCAAAAAAAAATCTTACCTTTGCAAATTATTTAATGGTAAAGGGCCTATGAAGTATAGTATTAGTTTGGTTTTCTTATTATTATTGTTGCTTACTGCTTGTGGCGACGGGGGTAAAAATGCAGAGTATTATCTCGAGCAGAGTAGAGTTTGCTGTGCCGATGGTAATGATACTCTTGCACTTCAGATGCTCGATTCCGTGAGCATACTTTTCCCTAAAGATATCCCGAATCGCAGAAATGCCGATACGCTACGTTGGCAAATTCAAATGAAGCAATGTGTGACTTCGATACCTGTGCTCGACTCTATTATCGAGGTCTCTCAGTTTAAATTAGATTCTCTTATAAAATATTTCAAGTTTTATAAAGATACTCTTTATCAAGATGCCGGCACTTACGAGCACCGAATTCTTACTACAGAGCGAAATACAAGTCGCTGTTACTTAAAGCCTTCAGTGAGCGAAAATGGCGAGGTGGCAATTACTTCTTTCTATTACGGACCAAAGGCAACGCATAATCAAATAAAAGTGTCGGTGGACTCCGTTTTTGTGGAAACGCCTGTTATATCTTCTGAAAACATATCTGATTTCCAACTCGATGAAGCCGAATATAAAGAGGTGATACTCGTTGATAATCAGTATTTAAATGGCATAGATGAATTCATTGCCGCCAATGTAGATGCTAAAATTCGCATTACCCTAAAAGGGGAAAAACCTTACGTCTATTATCTTAACCAAACCGAGAAAGATATTTTTTTAACTACATATCAATTCTCAAACATATTATCTATATACTCTAAGGCTATATCAGAAAAATCTAAATCTATCCAAAAAATAGAAATTCTTAAACAACGAAACATTAAGCTATACGATTATGAATAGTCTTAAAATATTAAAGGATGACGTCTACCTGAAGCCGTTTGAATTGGCAATCATGGGTCGACATGATTATGCAATTCAAAAAGAGCAGGAGTTGCTGGGCAAAGATAATAAATGTTTGTCTGATTTTGCCTCCGGATATCTCTATTTCGGAGTGCATAAGATAAAGCGCAGTTGGGTGTTTCGCGAGTGGGCGCCAAATGCCACCGAGTTGTACCTTATCGGCGATTTTAACGGATGGAAGAAAGATGTCAAATTCAAGTTCGACCGCAAAGATAATGGTATCTGGGAGCTTAAGGTAAATGAGAAAACCTTGAAGCATGGAGATTTGTATAAATTTATTATCGTGTGGAATGGTGGCGAGGGCGAGCGTATCCCCGCTTGGGCTCGCTATGTGGTGCAAGACCCTGTTACACACATCTTTTCCGCTAAATTATGGATGCCGGAAAATCCTTATAAATTCAAAATACGTAAGTTCCGTCCTACCGTTTCTCCCCTTAAAATTTACGAATGCCACATCGGAATGGCTACCGAAGAAGAAAGAATAGGTACTTATGATGAATTTCGTATCAACGTGCTACCACGTATCGTAAAAGCAGGATATAATTGTATTCAGATAATGGCAATACAAGAGCACCCTTATTACGGCTCTTTCGGCTATCATGTTTCCAATTTCTTTGCCGCTTCATCGCGTTTCGGCACGCCTGACGAGCTTAAGCAACTTATTGATGAGGCTCATAAAAATAATATTTCCGTGATTATGGACCTTGTTCATTCTCATGCTGTTAAAAACGAAGTAGAGGGGCTTGCCCGCTTCGATGGCACTCCGTATCAATATTTCCATGGAGGGGAGCGTCGCGAACATCCGGCTTGGGATTCTCTCTGCTTTAATTACAATAAGAATGAGGTGTTGCACTTCTTGCTATCTAACTGTAAATTCTGGCTCGAAGAGTATAAATTCGACGGCTTCCGCTTTGATGGTGTTACGTCGATGATTTATCGAAATCATGGTCTCGGTCAGGATTTCACTACTTATAGTGATTACTATAACCTCAATCAAGATGGCGACGCTATCTGCTATCTTACCCTTGCTAATAAACTTATTCACGAAATAAACCCTAATGCTATCACTATAGCCGAAGAGATGTCCGGGCTTCCGGAACTTGCAGTGCCGTTTAAAGATGGAGGCGTTGGTTTTGACTATCGTCTTGCAATGGGTATACCCGATTTCTGGATAAAATACATTAAAGAGGTGCGTGATGAGGATTGGAAAGCCGGCCATATCTTTTATGAGATGACGAACCGCCGTGCAAGTGAGAAAACCATCTCTTATGCCGAGTCGCACGACCAAGCCCTTGTTGGTGATAAAACCATCATCTTCCGACTGATCGACTCCGATATGTATTGGCATATGAAGAAGGGCGATGAAACTCTGCTCGTCAATCGAGGTATTGCCCTGCATAAGATGATACGCCTTATCACACTCTCTACTATCAACGGTGGATACCTCAATTTTATGGGTAATGAATTCGGCCATCCGGAGTGGATAGATTTTCCACGTGAAGGCAATAATTGGTCGTATAAATACGCTCGCCGCCAATGGTCGCTCGAAGACCGAGAAGAACTGCATTATGCCGATCTAGCTCGCTTTGATAAAGCTATGCTTGACCTTATTTCTAAAGAACGTAAATTCACTGAGTCTGTTATAGAAAAAATATGGGATAATGAGGGCGACCAACTTGTGGCTTTCAAGCGCAAAGACCTCATCTTCATTTTTAATTTTAACCCTACCAAGTCGTTTACCGATTACGGTATTCTCGTTAAAAAAGGCACTTACGATGTAGTGCTCGACACTGATAGCCCTGAATTCGGAGGTTTCGGATTCTCGGATAATACTGTAGAACACAAAACCATGCCGTCGCACTTGAAAAATAAAGAGTGGCTGAAAGTATATATCCCTGCCCGCTCAGCCTTAGTGTTACGTAAAATTGATTAAAAAGAGATATGAACGAAAATTCGGGATATAAAGACCTTGATGATGATATAGTGGAATTATTGCAGAAGTTTGACAATATGGTGAATAGTAGTAACTATTCTTATGTAGATTACGACGACTGCATAGTAATTCTCGACTCATATATCTATTTAGGCGAGATAAATAAAGCAAAAATTGCTCTTGATTATTTCGTATCTTTACATCCCGGCAAGAAGTCGCTCTCGGAGTATTTTGTAAAAATCGCTTTTATGGAGGGCGATTATTCTAAAGTGTCATCGCTTGTCGACGACCCTGATGCGGTGAGCGACCCTATGCTTCTTGCTATCTTGGCAGAGAGCCTTGTCTGTTGCAATAAGTTGGAAAAATCGAAATATGCTTTCGAGCTTTATCTTATAAAAGAGACTAATTACGACGATTTATTGAAGGCTTTTTTCAGGATTGCCACCGTTTATAACGAGTATAATGCACCAAGCTATGCTATCTATTTCCTAAATATAGGGAAAACTTTCTTTCCTGACGACGACGAGCTAATGTTCGAATTTGCCGAATCGTATTATTTGAAGGGCAATTTAAAAAAGGCAAAGTCGTATTTGGAAGCACTATTGAAGAAAGACGAGAATAATTACAACGCGCTGAAACTTTGTATTAATATATGCTTTGAATTACAGCTCTTTGATGAGGCGGTAGTGATAGCGGATAAATGTATGAAGATAAATCCGTTTGATACGGACGTGGCAGTGAATAAAGGGCGAGCACTCTATAATTTATCAAAGGTAAAAGAGTCGGTATCGTTCCTCGAAGAGTATAATCATCGTAATCCGAATATAGAGGTGGTACAGAGCGATTTAGCGGGTTTCTATGTCACTATCGGAAAGGAGCGTAAAGCATTAGGAATGTATCAATCGTTGGTAGAGAAGCATCCGCAGAATATGAAGTATGTATCAGCCCTTGGCGTATTACTTTTCAATTTCAAGGAGCATAAAAAAGCGATACCATTCCTTAAGAAGAGTTTTGATGATAGCCCGTCCGGCGTTGTGGCAATGTGCCTTGCCATATCGTTTTATTCGGAAAAAGATATCAACAACTCGTATAAATATTTAAAAATTGCAGCCGGATATGATAGACGTAATATCAGTGAGTTTTATTCTATCTTCCCTTCGGCACGACATTTATTCAGTAATAAAAAGTTATGAAACACATCTGTTTGAAAAGAGTTTTATTTAGTTTTCTGCTCCTGTTTACAGTAGCCTCGGTGTATCCTCAATCAATAGAGGCTACGGATACAGTACAGTCGGAAGCAGGTTATGTTCAGATAATTACAGATTGGTATAGCGAACATATGAACTATTATACCGTGGCGGGATTAATGGCAATAGAGAGCTCGTTTATTCCGTTTCCATCGGAGATTGTAGTTCCTCCGGCAGCAGCGGTTTCCGTTTTGCCGGGCTCAAAAATGAATATTATCCTAATTATCCTATTTGCTACACTCGGTTCCCTTATCGGGGCACTGGTGAATTATTTCTTGTCGATGACCTTAGGCAGAGCAGTGATATACAAGTTTGCCGATAGTAAATTGGGTCATCTGTGTTTGCTTAACAGCGATAAAATCCGCAAAGCCGAAGATTATTTTAATAATCATGGTAAAGTGTCAACCTTTATCGGGCGTCTTATTCCCGGCATCCGCCAATTGATATCTATTCCGGCGGGGCTGGCTCGTATGCCTATATGGTCGTTTATGGCATATACCGTACTTGGCGCCGGAATATGGAATATTGTTCTTGCCGTTATCGGCTATTTCGTGGGTGATAATATGGACCTTATCAACAAGTATTCTCACGAAATCGGATACGTTATCGTTGCTGTTTTGTGTATTGTGCTTTTGTTTTACACTGTCAAGTATTTGATTAAAAGAAAAAAACAATGCAAACAAAAAAATTCGGATTAGTAGGTAAAGGACTCGAACACTCTTTCTCATCCAAGTATCTGAACGGTAGATTTTCGGAACTTGGTTTAAATGCGGAATATAAGTTATATGATTTGCCTAATATAGAGAGGATTATCGATTTTGCCTATGAGCATCAATTAGATGGATTTAACGTTACTATGCCTTATAAGCAAGAGATAATGCCTTATCTTACATCCATCACAAAGGAGGCTTTTGCTATCGGAGCCGTTAATTGTGTGAAGGTAGACGGTGATTCGCTTATCGGGTATAATACCGATTGTATAGGCTTTGAGAGTACTTTTATTCCTCTTTTGCCAAAAGAAAAAATAAAAGTCCTTGTATTAGGAAATGGAGGCGCTTCAAAGGCTGTGCAGTATGTACTACGTAAGCATAAAATAAATTTTACCGTAGTATCTCGCGTAAGCAATATTAACACTATCGGATATAAAGAGGTTACTGATGATGAGGTGAAAAAGCATAAAGTAATTATCAATACCACCTCGCTCGGTATGTACCCCGATAGTGATATGTACCCTATTATACCATATCATGCCTTGACGAGTAATCATATATTATACGATGTAATTTATAACCCGGAAATCACTCGTTTTTTGCAGTTTGGAAAGGATAAAAAGGCGCGAATTGAGAATGGACTCGGCATGCTTTATAAGCAAGCAGATGCTTCACTCGATATATGGCTGAAATAGAGTATACTAATTTGTCATATACAAAGTAGTAATAAGGTTTAAAAATTATTACCCAAATATATTATTTAAAAATTGTGCTTATGAAGAATTTTTTATTTGTATTATTATGCGTATTTTGTTTGGTAGTCCCATGTACTAATGTAGGAGCACAAGCCATAGTTTATTCCGAGGGGTTTGAGAGTGGAACCACCCCTACCGGATGGACGAGGTCCGGAACGGCTTCGAGCTCTGAAAATTGGAAAGTAAGTACAAAAAGTGCGCATTCAGGCTCTTATTCTTACGTCTTTGATAGTTGGAATAGTAGAAGAGGCAAAACAGGTATTTTGGTGTCCGCTCCAATTACAATTTCTTCATCGGGAATGGTATTAAGTTTCTGGTTGAAAAACCCAACAGGTGGCGAACTCAGTGTGTATATCTCAACGGATGGTGGTGCTACTTATCTTTCTAACCCTTTGGATACAAATATTGTTAGCCTTACGGACTGGACCGAATTTACTTATCAGTTAGATAGCTATGTAGGGCAATCTATCTCTTTGGTTTTCTACTCTGTAAGTAATTGGGGTGATGGTGATGCGTTCCACTATTTGGATGACGTGGAAATACGCGAACCGGCTTCTTGTGCCCGACCTATTAATCTCTCTGTAGTTAATGTCTCTCAAACTTCTGCTACTATTAATTGGACTGTAGCAATGGAGGGTGATACGGCTTCTACGTTTATATTGAATGTGTATGATAATGATAGTAATTTTGTTTATCAAAATCAAACAATAACACCTACTCAAGCATCAGGAGCTTCGTTTAATTACACATTGAGCGGGTTGCAAGCCAATTCCGATTATAATGTTACTTTAAAAGCCGACTGTTCGGCAAATTCTCGTGGCACGTCTACTCTTTCAGAAGTATTTGAATTTACTACTTTATGCAATTCTAGTGCTCTGCCGTTTTTCGAAGGTTTTGAGAGTGGGGTAGTCGGTGAAATCCCCGATTGCTGGACTGTAGTGGAAGCCCCATCTACAAGCACCTCTACTACTAATCAAACAGGTTATAGTACTTCAAAAAAATCCTTTAAATTACAATCTACCATACCACAATCAGTTATGGTAGCCACTAAGCCTATTGCTCATGCTGCAAACGATATGGAGGTGGATTTTATGCTTAAAGCTGATGCCGGTACTACTCTTTTTGTAGGTCTTATGAGCAACGTTTGTGACACGTCTACTTTTGAGAGACTTTATACTGCCGTTATCACTGATGGTGGTGTTTGGAAAAATTATCGCTTCAACACCGCTAATACCACTTATGGTACTACTACGGACTTACACGTTGTGTTTGCAATAAAATCCGGTGGCGCGAAAATTTGCTATCTCGATAATGTAGATATTCATTCTACCCCTTCTTGTTTACGTCTCGAAAAATTGGAAGTTATTAGTTTTGACACAAGTTCAGTTACATTAGATTGGGTAGATTATTCCGCTACACCTTCCGGAAATTATGTCGTTGAAGTAAATAATAAAGATGAAGAAGCCATTTCTTATGTCAATGCATCTACTCGTCCTTTCACAGTAACAAATTTGGTTGAACATACCAATTATGAATTTAGAATACGTAACGTGTGCTCATCTACCGACTCAAGTCAATGGAGTGTACCTACTGGTGTTCATACTGCTTGTTTAGCTAATATGAATTTACCTTTCTTGGAGGATTTTAATTCATCTACTACGATTCCTCCTTGTTGGCAGGAGTTATTGCCGGGCTGGAAAATTAACATATATGGTAATACAGATGCTATTCATACAGGCTATTCTTTGGAATCTCCTAGTTCACAAAATGGCCATTATCTTATAGCTTCAGAGCCTGTCTATATTCCTGTTGCTAATGCTTATGACGTTAGCTTCTATATGTATCGAATTGTAGATGTCTTTAGTAAATATGAAAAAGAGAGAGCACTTATTTGGGTTAATAGCACACCTTCATTAGAGGGGGCTATCTTGCTCGACTCAATCCATGCTCATGCCGGACTCTATCCTGAAGAAGAAATTACTAGCAAAAGAATGATGCAATACTTCTACAAAATTCCTCTTCAAGGTAAAGTATATATATTGTTCGAAACTTATCATTATAATTGGGGTTCTTCTTTCTATTTCGATGATGTTGCTGTTGATGTTCACGTTTGTAGAGGAATATTAAAAAAACTTGCTTTAAAAGAAAGCTTTTCCAACAAAACTATCAAGGCTACATGGAATACAATAACGGAAGAAACTCAATGGCTCGTTGATTTCGTGCTTAAAAACGATAATAACGACACACTATATTCTGTAAATAATTTCCTTGTTAATAAAAAAGAGTTTATATACGATTTCTCTTCTGTATACTCCCCAAGTACAAATTATAACTACAGCGTTAGAGTACGAGCTTTATGTACGGGTAACGACACTATCGAAACGGGTGTTAGTGGTGGTAGATCATTTTCTACTCCATGTAATCCGGTGGCTTTGCCTATTTATGATGATTTTGAGGGCTCTCTTTTCCCTTCTGATTGCTGGACTATATCAACCGACACTAACAGTGCAAATCCGGCTAATCAATGGCAAAAGAATACTAATCCTTCGTATCTGAATTCAGGAGTTGCTTCCGCAAAATTCCCGGATGCCGGTAAAATAACAATCGGCTATCTTAACACTCCTCTTTTTCATGCCGAAGTAGGTAAAAAGTATTTGGTGTCTTATTACCAATATAGAAATAAAGGTTCTCTTGCTGAACCTCGTTACCGAGAGGGTGTCACTATTTGGTTGACTCAAACACCATCCGATACTACCGAAGCTATTAAGCTTGGATTCAAGTCCCGATTTAATAATTATGGTGACATCACTTGGACCGGTATGCATAAATTTTATTACGAATTTACTGTTCCTCAAGATGGCGATTACCTCATCATGATTCAAGCTACTCAAGAGTATGGAGGTTCTAATTTTGTTGATGATGTATTGGTTATGGAAGTACCTGAATGTTATAATTTGCAGGATAATTCTGTAAGTATAAACTCATTATTAAATGGTGTGCAAGTAACAATATCCGACAATTCCGCTACCAAAGTAGAATTTGTAGTTTGTGATGAGGATGTAGTAAGCGATTCTATTAAGGAGTCGGACATCCATCATGTGTTTAACGTTACTTCTACTAATAATACTACTACCATATCCGGATTGCAACCGGAAACTCGATACAAGTTATTCTGGCGCAATATCTGTAATGACACTATTAATAACTACTCTGATTGGTGCCTTACTCCTATATTATTCTCTACTAAATGTCCGGCATTTGAGGTTAATAATACAACCGAATTTTTCGATGGGTTCGAAACTTATCATCAAGATGCCATATTATCAAATAATAATTCTTGCTATATTATCGACAGTAATAAAGATTTACCAATTGTAGGTGGAATAGGATCTAATACTACCCAAGTAGGAACACAATGTATCCCTTATGAAGGAGATAAACAATTGGCTTTTAATTGGCATACTAATGGTAGTTTCAAACGTGCTTTACAATTGAAAGCCGGTAAAAACTATGAAGTGTCGATTTATGCTCGTATGGATGATATTACTGAGAATAGTGCTCACATTAGTTTATTCTATCAACAAGAAGGTGCTACAACTAAAAATGTATGTCTCCCTTCTACATACTTAACTTCTAATACTTGGAATTTATATTCTGCATACTTCTCTGTTCCTACCGACGGAGTTTATTATGTTGGATTGGAAGGAGTGATTGATGATTCAGCTTTGTATTTCGCTCTTGATAACTTCAGAGTAAGAGAACTCCCTTGTGACCCTCCTACTCAAAACGAAATCATTGCCGTTACCGATACTTCTTTCAGCGTGCAAGTTTCAAGCAATTACTTTAATTCTTGGGAGGTACGCGTATGCACTTCCGAGCCTGATATCAACCTGTCAGACCCTCAAGCTATTATCGTTGATACTATTGCCTCGCAATCGTTTACCATCGATAACTTACAGGCTAATACCGATTATTGGTATATAATCCGCTCTTTGTGTAGTAATATAGCTTCTGATTGGTCTGCCCCTATACATATAATTACACATTGTGTAGAACAACCTATAGCCCCTATAGAAATTTACGATACTATTTGCGAAGGTGAAGTATATAACAAGAACGGATTTAATGATCTTACCGTTGCTAACCGTTATGTACAGAATTTCACTTCTACCCTCGGTTGCGATAGTACTGTTATCCTTTATCTTACAGTAGTGGATGTTAATAGTTATCTCACTGTAATCCTCTGTGAAGGTGATACTTACTACTTCGGCGGTCAAACTATCTCTGCTGCCGGTGTTTATACCGACACAGCTACTAACTCACGAGGTTGTGACTCTATCGTAGAACTCACTCTCGACTTCATCCCTACAGCTTATGTAGCAATAACTGCAACTATCAATGAAGGAGAGACTTATGATTTTGGCGGTAATTTACTAAGTCAAGCAGGAGAGTATGAACATACATTCCTTACTGCACTCGGTTGCGACTCCGTAGTAACTCTTACACTCAATGTAACTACCTCTGTCGACAACGCTTACGCATTGCCAATTGTAGTGGCACCAAACCCAGTATACGGTGGACAAAGCACCTTTGTAAACCGTGAATGGACGGTAGCCGAGCAAAGCGGTATGCGCGTAGAAGTACTCAACTCAGTAGGTCAAGTAGTTGAAGTATTTACTCCAACAACCTTCCCTATCGAAGTAGGAGGCATCTACACAAGTGGCGTATACTACATCCGTGTTACTACCGGCACCGGTGATATCTATCTCGGTCGCCTTGTAGTAAGGTAATATATCTCTTGTTTAGATGATATCAAAAAAATCGTTAATAAACATTATTCTATATTTTTTAGCCGTGCATCTAAAGGGGTGCACGGCTTTTATTTTATTATTGCTGTACGGTGAATAATATTCTTACTAAAGAGGCTAATTTGGCACCACTTCGAACCTCCTCCTTCTTCTGATTAGAGTGTGGCTTTCTTACGAAATAATAAAGTTCAGAAATTATATTTGTTGTACTTTGGACATATTTTTTATCCTTTTTCGGGGTTAGCGGGCAGTAACAGTTTTTAATATTAATAAATTTCGATTGCGTTAAAACAAAATTAAGTAAGTGTATTAATTGTATTATGCTTAGTTTTTGTTTATAAATACAAAAAATATTATAAAAATATATTACGTACAACCTTAAATTTATTAAATACTTTATGTCGAAAATTTTTCTGTTGATTTTTGGTGGTGTAATATTAATTCATTATCTTTGGCAGTCTGAATTCAAATAGCAACTATTTATATTGTTTTTATGTATCAAAACGAAGACAGATTATTGCCCGGTCGTTTTTTTGATATCTATCAAGACGATATAATCTTTCCATCTTTTATGTTGCGTTGAGTTCGCAGTTGTTGAATTGATAAATAATTATATACTATGTTTTATTAATAATTAATGCTTATGAAGAATTTTTTATTTTCGTTCTTATGCATAATCTGTTTGCTGGTCCCGTGGATGGACGTTGGAGCGCAGACAGTGTTGTATGAAGAGGGTTTTGAAAATGGAACCCCAACGGGCTGGGCGGTTTCCGGTACGGCGTCATCCAGTTATAACTGGCAGGTAAGTACAAGGAGTGCTCATACAGGCTCTTATTCTTACGTGTTTGATAGTTATAATGCGTCTCGCGGTCAGGAAGGAATTTTAATTTCCGCTCCTATAGCTATTACTTCATCAGAAATGGTGTTAAGTTTCTGGTTGAAGAATCCGAAAGGTGGTGCGCTCAGTGTTTATATTTCAACTGATGGCGGTACTACTTATCGTAATAATCCGCTTGATACAAACATCACCAACCTTACAGATTGGACCGAGTATTCTTATCCATTAAACAGTTACGTAGGTCAATCAATCTCCTTGGTTTTCTACTCTGTTAGTAACTGGGCTAATGGCGATGCATATCATTACTTGGATGATGTAGTGATTCGTGAGGCTGCTTCTTGTGCACAACCGATAGATTTTTCTGTTGTTGCTCTTTCTCAAACTGCGGCTACTATAAACTGGACTGTAGCTGAAGAGGGTGATGTACCTTCTGCATTTATATTGAATGTGTATGATGACGGAGGTAATTATATTTATAACAATCAGTCAATTACTCCTACAGTACAAGGTACTTCATTTACCTATGCATTGGCGGGTTTAACTGCTAATACCAAATATAATGTCACCTTAAAAGGCGATTGCTCTGCTAATTATCGCGGAACGTCTGCTATTTCCGATATTTTTGAATTTACTACATTGTGTAATTCTATTTCTTTACCATTGGTAGATAATTTCAATAATGCCACTACTTCTCTAAAGCCTGATTGTTGGTTTATCGTTGATGCACCTTCTACAAGCACGGCGATTTCAGAGACTCAAGTATATGGCACTTCCGGAAAATCTTTTAAATTACAACCTTCTCAATCTACATCAAGTATCGTGGCAACACGCCAAATTGCACATGCTGCCAATGATATGGAGGTAGACTTTATGTACTATGCTCCTGCCGGTACAACGCTCAATGTTGGTCTTATGAGTGACGTCAGTGATATGTCTACTTTCGAGCCACTCTATTCTCTTGAGGTATCGGATGAGCACCATAATACTTGGAGAAATTATCGTTTTGTAACTTCAAATACCGCTCAAGGAACAGTTCAAAATCTTAGTGTGGTTTTTGCCGTTTCTTCCGGTACTTCATCTTCTACTTATCTCGATAATGTAGACATCCATACAATACCATCTTGTTTACGCCTTGAAGATTTGGAGGTTACTAATTTAGATTCAATTAGTGTTACATTAAATTGGACAAATTATTCAGCTACTCCTTCCGGAAATTATGTGGTAGAGATTTTCAATGTAGAAGATTCTACGGTTAATTACGTTAATGCAACTACATCTCCTGTAACATTGAATAATTTGAATGACAATACTACTTATCAATTCAGAGTACGTAATGTATGTGCGAGCAGTGATTCAAGTCAATGGAGTTTGCCAATAATGGTTACTACTCAATGTAAATCAGTTAAGACGCTTCCTTATGTAGAAAATTTCGACTCCGAAAGTATAATTCCGGCTTGCTGGCAAGTATTGCTACCGGGATGGTCGATTTTCACCGGCGGTTCTTCTCAATTTACGCATTCCGGTAACTCTTTGAAGTCTCCTGATTCACAGGGAGGTCATTACCTTATAGCTTCGCAGGCTATTAACGTGCCTACTGTTAATGGTTATGACCTCAGCTTCTGGATGTATCGTATGCAAGGAAGTAGCTGGCAGTATGAAGATGAAAGAGCTCGCATTTGGGTTAACAATACTCCTTCATTAGATGGTGCTATCTTGCTCGACTCTATTCATGCCCATGCCGCTCTCTATCCTGTAGAAGATATTTTTAACTCCGGTATGGTACAATATGTTTATCCTATTCCTATGCAAGGTACAGTATATATATTGTTCGAGACATTCCATGCTTGGGGTACTTCTATGTACTTCGATGATGTTACCGTAGAGGAGCATGTTTGTAAAGGTAGGGTTGGCAATCTCTCTGTAGTTCCTAATTTTTCAAACAATACTATCAAGGCAACATGGAACACAAAAACGGAAGAAACTCAATGGCTCGTTGATTTCATGCTCAGAGATGCTAGCGATACATTATATAATGTAAATGACGTCCTTGTTAATAATATGGAGTATGTTTACGACTTTACTTCATTCTTCGTGAATAATTCAAATTATAATTATTCTATAAGGGTTAGAGCATTATGTGCGGGTAATGATACTATCGAGCCGGGTATTTCTATTGTTGGTACATTTAAAACTCCTTGCTCTGCAATAAGTCTTCCTATCGTCGAAAGCTTTGAAGGTAGTGAATTCCCACCTAGTTGCTGGTCATCTTATACCGACCCTAATAGTACGGAAGCTGATAATATATGGGAAACAAATACATATAGTGGATATGTACAAACAGGTGTTAAATCTGCTACGTTCCCGGATGCACGAGCCATTACAATAGGTTATCTCAATACTGCGGCTTTCTATGCAGAAGCAGGTAAAGATTATCAGATTTCTTATTATCAATATAAGTATGATGCTTCTAGTTCTTCTATATTACGTGAAGGTATTACTATTTGGTTGTCAGAAACTCCATCCGATACTACAAATGCTATTAAGTTGGGCTTTGAGTCTCGTTACGATCAACAAGATGTTATTTCATCTTACGGAATGTATAAATATACATACGAATTTACCGTTCCTCAAAATGGCAATTACTTTATCATTATTCAAGCTACTCAAGAATATGGTAATGCCAATTATGTTGATGATATAATGGTAGTGGAAAAACCGAGATGTTCTAATACCGATGTAGCTAATTTATCTGTAGAAGGGTTGATTGATGGTGTAGAGGTTACAGTATCCGATACTCTTATTAATACGATAGAGTTCGTAATTTGTAGCGAGGATGTTATCGTTCCTGATTCTATTAAGGATACTGATATTCATTCTACATTCAACCTTACAGCATCAGATAGAACGTTTACTATCAATGGTTTACAGCCGGAAACTACATATAATTTATTCTATCGTAATGTATGTGATGCCACTTCGAATGAGTATTCTGCATGGAGCTTGATGCCTATTACATTCAAAACCAAATGTGCTGCGTTTATAGTAAATGATAGTACCGAATTCTTCGATGGTTTTGAGACTTATAATCAAGGCGATTATTTAAATGAAGAAAACACTTGTTTGGATGTTCAATCAAATTCTTCCTTCTATGTAAAAGGAGGTCTCGGTAGTAATGTTTCTTCTTCAGGTACACAATGTGTTCCTTATGCAGGAAACAATCAACTTGCTATCAGATATAGCTCTAATGGAAGTATTAAACGTGCTTTGAATTTGAAAGCCGGTAAGAACTATGAGGTATCTGTTTATACTCGTTTGGATAAATTATATCCAGCTTCACCTGAGTGTGCTTCCATCTCGTTATTCTATCATGCCGAAGATGCAACAGAAAATGTTTATTGTTTGCCTAAAACATTTGTTACTGCTGATGATTGGACTAAGTATGCTGCATACTTCACAGTGCCTGCCGATGGTATTTATTATGTAGGAATGGAAGAATTACAAAATGGTGCTCCTTGGTATATGGCATTCGATAATTTCAGAGTAAGAGAAGTATCATGTGCACCTCCTACTCAAGCCGAAATTCTCAATATTACCAATAATTCTATTGATGTACAAATTACAAGTGAAGGCTTTACAACTTGGGAGGTACGTGTATGTACAAGTTTGCCTGATATTACTTTGGCAGCTCCTCAAGCTGTTGTCGTTGATACTATTACTTCTACATCATTTACTATCAATGATTTACAAGCAAATACCGACTATTGGTATATAGTACGTACATTGTGTAGTGACAGAAATTCCGATTGGACTACTCCTGTTCATTTTATTACCAGCTGTGTAGAACAGAATGTACCATATACAAACTCTTTCGAAACAGAAGTTGACGCACGTTGCTGGCGTAATGTAGGTAATGAAAGTTCCGTAATGACGCTTTCTTCTACATATGCAAAATTCGGTGAATCTTCATTAAAACTCTCCGAAGCTACTATAGTTTCTCCGAAGTTCAATGTCACTTCTTTGAGTAATTATATGATTACCGGTTGGGTATATGCCGTACAAGACTCTGCATCTACTATAGATTTCGGAGTGGCTACAAACCCTAGCGATATCTCTACCTTCGAATTGGTATCTTCTGTAGATATTCATAACAGCAATACATGGACAGAGTTTACCGCATATTTCAATGTGCTTAACGACCCTGATTACGTAGACTTTGTAAATGCTCAATACATTACTATCTCTACCGGAGGCGGACATACTTACTATTTCGATAATATCTCAGTAGAAATTGTTCCTACATGCCCTAAACCGGCAACCGTTGTAGCTGCAATTAGCGGAGTTGGTGAGGTACAATTGACATGGGATGCCGCAGCAACCGCTACTAGTTATGTAGTTGCTACTTATAAAGGTGCTTCATTTGTTGGTGAAACAGTTGTTACATCAAATACAGCAACTATTTCCGGCTTGCAAGCAGTTACCAATTATTACTTCACTGTAAGAGCTATCTGTGCTGCAAACGATTCTTCAAGTGTCTCTTATTCAAATACTATTAAGACTCCTTGTGCAGATATTTCTTTGCCTTATTTCTCTGATTTCGAGAATAATTTAGGTGAATGTTGGGAAATTTCAAGCACTGTAGAAAACCCTACTTCAGCTAACCAAAGATGGCAATTCAGCTCTTATAACTACAACTTCTTTGCTTATTTGGCAAGTGGTTCAGGAGCTGATACTGCATACCTCGTTTCTCCTACATTTACTTTACAAGATAATAATGGTATAGTATTGGAACTCGATGGATATACCAGTTCTATAGCTTCTAATACTCCTATTCTTTATTCTTTGGATAGAGGAGCTACTTGGGATACACTTCAAACTGCATTGTTCCCGCTCACCACGCGAAGCAAACGTAAATATACTATGCCTAATATCGGTCCTGGTACTATTACGTTTAAATTCGTTTCTGAATATCGTTCTGCAGGTTACCTCTATATCTTTGGATTTAATGTAGAAGAGATAGAAGATTGTAACAGACCGCAAACGGTAAATACAATGGTATCGGGTAATTCCGTTGACGTTACTATTGTTGATACCGTAGCCGCTCATACTCAATGGCAATATGTATATGGTGTAGGTGATATAGACCCTAATTCCATGACTCCTATGGTTACAAGTAGCAAAACATTTACTATTAATGATTTGCAACTCAGGTCTAATTATACTTTATACGTACGTACTTATTGTGGAGATTCTGACGTGTCTACTTGGTATGCTCCTTATAGCTTTACTACCGGTTGTGGATTAGTGACATTGCCTTACTTCGAAGGCTTTGAAGATTTGAATACTATTTACGATGCATTTGAAAATAAATGTTATAAATTCTTCACTACCGGCTCAAATCCTCTTACTTCTACATCAGGCTATCCTCGTTTGAACCTTCCATTGCCAATTGAAGGTTATGGCGCAAACGGTTCACAAGCTGTAAGATGGGTATCTTCTGCTCAATATCCTATATATTTACAACTTCCTCAATTCGAATTGGATGTTAATGAGATTGAACTTTCATTCAACTATAGAAATGAAGATATATATGCAGATGAAAACACTAATATTATTGCAGGTATTATGATTCCTGATAATCCTGCTTCATTCTTAGCTGTACATACTTGTCCTTTACAAAATGACATTGCTACTCGAGTAACTCTCGATTATTCTCAATTGTTGCCTGAAGGCGATTATACCGGATATGTTGTCGCATTTAAATATGGAGAAGGTCCTGTTAATTATTATTATGCTTCCGTAGATGACATCACGGTAATCTCTAAAGTAAAATGCGGTACGTCTCCAACAGCTACAATAAGTGCTATTACTACACAATCCATAACATTTGCATTAGATTATTTCGCCGATACTCTTGAAATTGGATATGGACTTGCCGGAACATCTATAGAGAATACTACAAGAGCTTACACCACAGCATATAATTACACATTAAGAAATCTTGCTACAAGTACTGCTTACGATTTCTATATCCGTAATATTTGTGGTGGTAATGCAGGTGACTGGGTTGGCCCTTATACTTATTCTACTTTCTGTGACACTATCGTTGTTACCGAAGCTACACCTTGGGTAGAAGACTTCGACAATACAGGCTCAAACAGATATCCGCAATGCTTCTTTACATTGACTTCAAATGAAGTAAATGGTGTTACTTACCCTACTGTTGTAGATACACTTGTTTCTACATCTCCATCAGCACTTGCTATGAAGGGTGCAAACATCATCTCACTTCCATTGTTTGATCAACCTTTATCTACTTATCGCCTCTCATTCTATGCAAAAGGTGTGGGTACAATTTATATCGGTACCGTTAATGATATTGACGCCGGTAGCTTCAATTCATTGACCTCCGTTGCATTGAGTTCAGGAGTAAACTATAGCGATATAGATTTAAGCTATTTCTCAAACATTCAAGGTAATAAGTTGGCATTCAAGACAAATGTCGGAGCCGATTTGTTTATCGACAGCGTTTGCGTGAAGATTAAACCTGAGTGCTTCGTACCTCGTAATTTTGCTGTAAGTTCGGTATTAGACTCTTCTATTGTAATATCCTTCAGGCTTTCTCCAATTGCCGAAGGCTTTGAGTATATGGTTTATAATGCTACTGATACAATATCTAATACAGTATCAGGAATTTATAGTACTTATAAAATAGATGGTCTTAACCCTAATACAAGTTACTCTGTTGCTATTCGCTCATTGTGCGAGGGTGCCTCTACTACCGATTGGACGGATGCCGTATCATTCACTACCTCGAATACTTTACTTGGAGCTCCGTTTGTTATCGATTTTGAAAATGATGCAATGAATGCTAATTTGCAGATGTTAAATTCTACATCTTCAAATAAATTCATTATCGGAACGGATATTAATGCAGTTAAAGACGGCTTAAAAGCGTTGTATATCTCTAACAATAATTCTGCTTATGGATATGGAATTAATTCTGCAGCATCCAACTTTGTAGTGTTACCTACTAAGTTTACTCGCGGTAAGTATGTAATTTCTTACGATTGGAAGTGCTTTGGTGAGTCATCATACGACTATGCAAGAATTTTCCTTGCTCCTATAGATATGCAATTTATAGCTAGTACAACTACTATTTCAGGATTGAGTTCTTATGAAATACCGGAAGGCTGTTACTCATTGGATAACGAAACCAGATTAAATGACCAAGTTACTTGGCATCGTAATAGTGTGGAAGTCACCGTTTCAATGGATATGGCTGCTAAAATTGTAATATTCTGGCGTAATGACGGATCAGATGGAGATCAACCACCTATTGCTATCGATAATTTCGTTATCGAAAAGATGGCATGTATGGAAGGTCTTGATTCAGTTAAGGTAGATAATATAACAGCTACTTCTGCCAGCTTCTTGGCTTATCCAAATCCTGAGATTCACGACTCTGTTGGTTATGTAATCTACGATGAAAGTGGCGCCGTTGTCGACTCTGCCGTTGTCAACCTTTCTGGCTCAAATTCTATAGTTATCAATAATCTTAACGATAACACAACTTATACTGTTGAATTCTGGGGCTATTGCGATGGTGGTGCAACTGCAAAAGTTACAGGCGAGATTACTACCGATTGTCTCCCTTACGTTGTAGATAGTGCTAATCCGTTCTTCGAAGGATTTGAGTCTGTCGAAACTTTTGTATATTTCTCTAACGTCATGAATTGTTGGAATGATAAGTTAATATACGGTAGTGACGACCTCTATTCTTTGTCCGGAACGTCTACTAATCCTGGTTATCGTGCTTATAAAGGTGTTCAGGGATTCCGTCTCTATTCTAATACAGAGAGATATATCTCCAGATTATTTAACTTACAGCCGGGCTCTTACGAAATCTCTTTGTGGGCTGAGCAAAGTACAGAAGTAGGAAGTACAATCTCTATTAAATCGAGATTGACAACCGAAGAGCAAGAAAACGTGCTCGTTTCACAAACTATTGGTAATAAATACGAGCCTGTAGTAGTTAAATACGATGTAGCCGTTGCAGGTATCTATGAAATCGGATTCTATCTCAATACACGTAATGCAAGCGGATATGTTGCTATCGATAATATTTCCGTTAAAATGACAGACTTGTATCAACCGAAACAAATCGTTGTTACAGATGTTGCAACTCATAGTGCAGTTGCTAAATGGAGTACTATCGAAGATAAACACTCTGTACGAGTATTTACTAACGATACTATTTTAGTACTTGATACACTGTTAACAAATGGTCAAGATACTCTCTTAATAGAAGGATTGAATAGCGCTACCGAATATCTCGTTTCCGTACGTGCCGTAAGTGCTACTAATGCAACTACCGATTCTATTTCAGCATTATTCGCTACATTATGTGATATTTACAGTTATTACTCTAATGATTTCGATTCTGAGGTATTGGCATCGCGTCCTAAATGTTGGGAATTGGAAGCATATACTAAAGCCGGATTACCTTATGTTACAAATTATACTCAATGGAAAGTAAGCAATGTTCCTTATTTGCAAGGCAGAACGGCTTTGGCTATACGTAACTCTTTAATTGAGGAAGGTAGCGTAAATATGGTTTATTCTCCTGAAATGGCAATAGATAGACCTAAGTTGTTGCAATTCGACTACTTTAATAATTGCGCTAATGCAGTCGGACAAGACGACTCTCTCGTAGTAACTATCGTTTCAAACGGTGTAGAATCGGCTCCTATCCTTGTTGCTACTGCTGCAAGTACTAATAGTAGTTGGCGTACATTCACTTACGATTTATCCGCTTATGTAGGTTCTACAGTAAGAGTTAAATTCTGGACTCGTTCTCATTATAAGTTGAATAATCAATATATAGCTATTGATAACTTTAGCGTTTCTTGTGTAACTATCGGTTCGGAATATTACGGATTTACTTGTCCTAATACCAACTATGTAGGTAACGGATTCAGCGTACCTGCTTCACAACTCGTTGTTGGCGATACTACTACTGTTACCAAACGTGTTCTTGGCTTGAACGGCGATTGCGATACGATAAATACTATCCATATCTATGTACCACAAGTAATATCTGCCGTTACTCTTTACGATACTATCTGCCAAGGCGAGGTTTATACCAGTGAACTGTTCCCTAACGGTATTACACGTGCCGGTAGATATACTGCATCCGGTGTATCTTCTCTCGGTTGCGATAGTAACGTTATTCTTTATCTTACTGTAGTGGATGTTAATAGTTATCTTACTGTAAACCTCTGTGAAGGTGATACTTACTCCTTCGGCGGTCAAACAATAACCGGAGCAGGTGTTTATACCGACACAGCTACTAACTCTCGCGGTTGCGACTCAATAACCGTTCTTACAGTAACTTACACAGCTAAGTATTATGAAGAAACCGCTTACTTCTGCGAGGGAACCCCTTATGTATGGAGTAAGAACGGTACCTCTTATACTGTTGGAGGACGTTATGAGAACAGATTGACCAATGCTTACGGTTGCGACTCTATCCAAGTACTCAACTTGATAATGTTGCCTACTAATAGTTATGTTACTGTCGAACTTTGTCAAGGTCAGAATTACGACTTCTTCGGTACTACTATCACCGAAGCAGGTACATATACTCATACCCTTGCAAATACCCTCGGTTGTGACTCTATCATCAACCTCACCGTCACTACTACTCCGGCACCGTTTACTCAGGTATCCGACTATGTATGTGAAGGACAAGAGTATTACGGTTACGGCTTTACTCTTAATGATATAGTAAGCGACACCGTTGTAACACGTACAGTTAAGACTACTGAGGGTTGTGACTCTATCGTAGAGCTCACTCTCGACTTCATCCCTACAGTACGCGTGGCAATTACTGCAACTATCAATGAAGGAGAGACTTACGAGTTCGGTGGTAACTCACTCAGCCAAGCAGGTGAATATGAACATACATACCACACTGCCCTTGGTTGCGACTCTGTAGTAACTCTTACACTTAATGTAACTACCCCTGTAGATAACGCTTATGCATTGCCAATTGTAGTGGCACCAAACCCTGTATACGGAGGACAAAGCACCTTTGTAAACCGTGAATGGACGGTAGCAGAGCAAAGCGGCATGCGCGTAGAAGTACTTAACTCCGTAGGTCAGGTAGTGGATGTATTCACTCCAACCACCTTCCCTATCGAAGTAGGAGGCATCTATACAAGTGGCGTATACTACATCCGCGTTACTACCGGCACCGGTGATATCTATCTCGGACGCCTCGTAGTAAGGTAATATAGGTTTCTGCAGTAGGCCCTTCTCTTTCAGATAGAGCCTCTGCCGGAAACGATAAATAATTCGCCCGCACATCACACGGTGTGCGGGCTTTTTTGTGTGTAGGGGGCTAAGATCGCACTCTTGGCATTGTGGTGTAATTTCGTACACTTTTCCTCTTTTATCTCTTTGTTTCTCTTCTTTTTTTTTATTTTTCTCCTTGCAGAAGATGCAATTATTTAGTAAATATCATAAAATATTTAAATTCAAGATTTCCTATCTATTTGTTTCATTAATTGAATATTAAAGTTTAAATGTTAAATTTTATATAATACACGACTCTTTTGCAGTCTCAAGTGCTAAAATTATATTAAAATGGGTGTCGTAGAATTTCTTTTATAAATTGTTATTTCAACGTTTTTTTTTAATACGAATATTTTACTATCTTTGAGGGTTTTCTTTTAGATTTAATTTTTGTATAAAAGTCATTTGACGAGATACACAATATAATATCTGGTTTATATGTTGTATAACATGATTTTAAGGGTGTGTATTGGGTTGAATTTCGACGCTAAAAGAAGTTGAGTATTAGCTTATTATATATTTATTTACATAATTTTTAAATTTTAGTTTTATGAAGAAATTGTTATTCTCAATTTTATGCATGATCTGCTTGCTCGTACCATGGCAAACCATGGATGCGCAAGGTGGTCAGGTGAAAGAAGATTTCGAGGGCATTACTTCATTACCTACAGGCTGGACTTCAGCAGGTACCGTTTCCTCCACTTATAAGTGGAGTGTATATACAGGAACCGATACAAGACCGGCTTATGAAGGTGATAAGTGTGTTCGATTCAATTCTTACTCTCCTGGTTCGGGCTTGACGGGTATTTTAATTTCGCCTTCAGTGTCAATAGTCAGCCCACAAGCAAAGGTCTCTTTTGCTATAAAGAATCCTGCAGGCGGTTCTTTGGGTGTTTATGTTTCTACCGACGGTGGTAGTACATATTTGAATAACCCTTTGGATACTAATTTGACTAGCATTTCGGCGTGGACGGTTAAGTCTTATTCGCTCGCAAGTTATGTCGGTCAGTCAGTACGTATAGTATTCTACTCCGTAAGTAATTGTGGATACAATGATGCTTACCACTACATGGATAACTTTGAACTTGGCGAGCCTGCTACTTGTGCTCAGCCTACAAATGTTACTATCTCTTCTATTTCGCAAACTACCGCAAATATAATGTGGAATCTCGATACCGTAGGAGATGCGTCTTCAACTTATTTCTTGACGGTTACCGATGAGGATAATAATAGTTTGTATAACAATCAATCTATTACGGCTACCGAATTGAGTGGTAGTTACTCTTATCAACTTACAGGTCTTACAAGTGGCGTTCAATATTTCGTTTCTCTTAAAACCGACTGTTCTGCCGCTTATAGAGGTTTTTCCGAAGTGTCAAGTACTTCGAGCTTTACCACTCTTTGTAACTCTGTAAATTTCCCATATACTTGTGATTTCGACTCTATGGAGGAGAATGCAAATCCTGATTGCTGGTCGGTTTATGCACCATCTACTGCTACTGCAGTGTCAACTACCACTAAATATGGTAGCACCGGAAAGTCGTTAAAACTCTATGCCACCACTACAGATCAGGTACTTGTTGCTACACAACCGCTTAATCATGTCGCTAATGATATGGAGGTGGACTTTATGTTCTATGCTCCTTCCGGCACTTCTTTCCAAGTGGGACTGATGAGCGACCCGGGTGATATGTCTACTTTTGAACAACTTTATACAGCTACTGTTCCTACTTCTTCAGTTTGGAAAAATTATCGCTTTAATACCTCCAATTCTGCTCAAGGTACTGCTACAAATCTACATGTTGCTTTTGTAGTAAACTCCGGCGCTGCAAGAACTTGCTATTTGGATAATGTTAATATTCATGCTATCCCATCTTGCCCTCGTTTGGAGAATCTTACTGTAATCTCTACTGATTCTGTCAGTGTTACTTTGTCGTGGACTGACCTTATATCCGGCTCACATAATTATGAGACTGAAATCGCAAGTGCCGATACTACTATATATTTAACAGCAAATTATAATCCTGCTACGATTTACGGAATGAGTCCGCAAACCGATTATACCGCTCGAGTACGTAGTATCTGCTCTTCTAATGATACTTCTGAATGGAGTATGCCGGTTTCTTTCAGAACAAAATGCGGGGCTACTACCGTGCCATTCTCCGAGAATTTCAACAGCTCCTCTTCTCTCCCTGATTGTTGGGAGTCTACTGTTTTGAACACTCCATTAACAGGAAGCGGAAGTGTTACCGGTTGGTCAATATATACTACTTCTTCTTCCTCAAGCTATATCCGTACCGGAAATTCTCTTACATCACCGGACTCTCGTAAAGGTACTCGTTATTTACTTACATTACCGGCAATTAGAATTCCTGATAATCAACAGCAAGAAATCAGCTTCTGGATGTATAGAAATAGCAATTCCGTTTCTATCGAGGGTATTAAAGTATATGTAAATACTCAGCCTACTTTGACAGGTGCAATCTTGTTGGATTCTATATTAAATTCATATAATGGGTATCCTGTAGAGGAAAAGAGTGGCTACTATAACTATATTTATACAATTCCTATGACAGGCGTTGTATATGTAATGTTTGAGTCTACACATGCTTATCAAACATCAATATATTTGGAGGATTTATCAATTATTCCTAAAGAATGTCATACAAAGGTTAAGAATTATACCGAAACTGTAGATGTTAATAATTATTCTTATTCAAGTTCTTGGATTTCACTGTCAGATGAAGATGCATGGGTAGTAGACTTCTCTCTTGTGAAGGATGATACTATTCAAATTTGTAATTTACAGAGTGTGGTAAATACTCCTGCTTTTTCTTTGGATTTGTCGCCATATCTTGCTACCGGCAGTTCTTACTCTTATTCAGTAGATATTACCGGATTGTGTAATGTTAATGATACATCAACAGAGGTGGTTAGCGTAACAGGTGAGTTTAATACTCCTTGCTTGCCGCTCGCTTTACCTATTATTGAGACGTTTTCTACTGAAGTACCTCCAATGTGTTGGTCGGCAAGTACCGATCCTAATAGTGCAAAACCTGCAAATGCATGGACAAAAGACAATGGTACTAGTTACGCAAATACTGTAGGGTGTGCTAAATATCCTGATGCTAATGCAACTACTATAGGATATTTGAATAGCCCGAAATTTTTTGCAACAGCAGGTAAGGAATATCTTGTTACTTTCTATCAATATAGAGATAAAACTTATACCAAGAATAGAGAGGGTATTTATGTTTGGTTGTCAACGGTAGAGAATGATACTACCAATGCAGTACTTATCGGTTCCGCATTAAGATATTATCCTTCTAACGGTATAACTAAGATGACATATTCTTTCACACCTACTACTGACGGTGTATATTGTATTATTTTCCAAGCCGTTCAAGAGTTTGGTGGCTCTAATTATATCGATGATGTAATAATTGAAGAAAAACCAACTTGTATAAATATTCCTGAAGGAAATGTTACCGCTGAGGCAGGTATTTTTGATGCTCAAATTTCTATCAACGATACTATTGCTCATACTTATGAGTTGTATTACTTAAATGGTACGAATTTTGATTTGGAATTAGATGGTACGAATTTGGAAGTTGATTCAATAATAGCAAATGGTACGAGGGTTGTTGCTAACATTACTCCTACTGCTAATGTTGTTACATTAACCAATCTTACTGCTGAAACCGATTATACATATATCTTCCGTTTGGTATGTGACTCTACACAAGGTGACTATTCTAATTGGAGCGTTATCAAATCGTTTACTACGCTATGTGGACCGGTAGAAGTAAATGATACCTCTATATTCATTGAGAGTTTTGAATCTTTCAATAAAGGTACGTACATGAATGCAACTGCTTCTTGTAATGTTGTAAGCGGTGCATTTGGTTATGTAAAAGGTTCTTTGTCAGGTAATTCATATACAGAAGGTAATATTTGCGTTCCGTTTGATGGTACCAAACAATTTGTTGTCGGTTGGAGTAGTAACGGTACTGTTGGTCGTCTGTTAAGCCTTAAAGCCGGGGTCAACTATAAAGTAACAGTTTACGCTTATGCTTATCTCGATTCAAACAATTTGGCAAGAGCGGAATTTAGCCACGTATCCCTCTATTATAAATCTCAAGACGGTTCGCAAAACAACTATGTAGTAGAGAATGCCTCTACGGGTATGAATGAATACATCCCTGTATCAGGCTACTTCTCTGTACCTGTCGATGGTTTTTATGAGGTAGGCTTTGAATTTTCCGGTGGATATTCTACAAACTATTCCGCTTACGATTACTTTAAAGTACAGGTTGTGGATTGTGCTCCTCCTACTCGCAATGAAATTATATCTATTACAGATACCTCTGTTAGTGGTACTATTAATGGTACCGGTAGTGAATGGGAAGTACGTATCTGCACCGAAAAACCAAGTACTTTGAATGATAATCCTGCTTATGTTTATACAGATACTATCAATACTTCTTCATTTACAATAAGTGGTCTTACCCCTAATACACAATATTGGTATATCTCTCGTACTAACTGTACAAATAAGATGAGTGAATGGTCTTATCCTATCCAATTTACAACCAACTGTTCTTCACAATCAGTGCCTTATACAAATTCATTTGAAGATGCCGCTGACTCTCGTTGCTGGCGCAAAATCGGTACTGATGAGTCGGTAGTAGAGCAATCATCCACTAAATATCACCTAGGAGAAAACGCTTTGAAAGTATTTAATGCTACTGCCGTTTCTCCTGAGTTAAATGTGGGCTCTTTAGTTGGTTATATGATTAACGGTTGGGTTTACAATGCTTCAGACTCTGCTGCTCAATTCGATATAGGCGTCATGGTAGACCCTAACTCTATCGAGACTTATGAGGTTGTTTCTACTATTAGCGTTGTATCTTCCAATACTTGGGAAGAGTTCACTGCTTATTTCACAATATTGAGTGACCCTGACTATGAAGATTTCGTCAATGCAAAACATATTGCTATCTCTTGCTCCGGCGATGATCCTTTCTATTTCGATGAACTTTATGTGGGTATTGTGCCTTCTTGCCCTAAAGTAGGAAAACTCATCGCTTCAGTTGCTGCCGACCTTACTGTAAATCTTAATTGGACCCCTGCAGCAACAGAAACAAGTTGGTATATCGTTACTCATAAAGTAGTAGGTACTTCGGATGTTATTATTGCCGATACCGTTGTTACTACTAATAATATTGCTTTGAATAATTTCAGTCCGCTTACCGATTATTACTTCACTATTCAAGCTTTGTGCGCTAATGGTGATACTTCTTTGATTACTACTTCAAACGTTATCACTACACCTTGCGCTCCATTGGATTTACCTTATCTACCTACCTTCGGTAGCGAACAACCAAGTTGCTGGGATATCTTGTACACTGTAAATAACCCTACTTCTTCTAATCATAGATTCCTTTATAATACATCTAAATACTTCTATGCTTCATTCAGTAGCGGTAATGCTACAGATACTTCTTTCCTTGTAACTCCTACATTTAAGTTGAAGACGAATAATGGTATCATAGTTTACTTAGATGGTTATCTCTCTACAAGTTACGACTCTATCAACCCTCCTATCCTCTACACATTGGATAATGGATTGACTTACGATACGTTAGGAGTGAACTTGTTCAACCGTCCGTCAAGAGCCGTTAAAGCTACATTTATCCCTAATGTCGGTCCTGGTACAATATCATTTAAGTTTGTAGACGAGGAGCATAAATATGGTAGCTATTATATTTACGGCTTTGAAGTGGAAGAGGTAGAAAATTGTGCTCGTCCGCAAGATGTGACTTTCGCAATTACCGATTCAGTGATTACAGCTACTGTCGTAGATTCTGTTGCTTCTCATACTCAATACGAATATGTATACAGCATCGGCGAGTTTGATCCTGATGCTCTCACTCCTACTCTTGTAAACGGCAATACTATTACTATTACCGACTTTGAACTTGCTTCTGTTTACCACTTATATGTTCGCACTTATTGCAGCGAAACAGAGCATTCTTCTTGGTGGAAGCCATTTAGGTTTATTACTCCTTGTGAACAATATACTTCTTTGCCTTATTATCAAGATTTTGAAACTTTGGAAAGTAGAGAAGATATAGAAACTCAATGCTATTCATTCTACACTACAGCATCTACCGATCCGCTTACTTCTACTTCTTATCCATTTGTAAAATATGAAAGTGGTACTGCCTATGCGGTAAATAGCTCTAAAGTAATTAGATGGTATTCTTCCAGCACTTATCCGATATTTATGCAATTGCCATTATTTACCGCTCCGGTGAATGAATTGGAAGTTGAATTTAATTATCGTAATGAAAGTACTACCACATCTAATACAAATGTTATTCTTGGTGTAATGTTGCCAAATGATGCTACTTCTTTCGTTGCTGTACATACTTGCCCTATACAAACCAGTATCGCTACCAGATTGACTGTTGATTTGACAGAATCACTTCCTGCTGGCGATTATACAGGTTATGTGGTTGCTTATAAATATGGTCCTGGTGCTTCAAGCAATTATTATGCAAGTGTGGATGATATCGTAGTCAGACATAAAGCTAAATGTAGCGTTGATCCTGAATTCTTCGGATTCGACTTTGTTTCTAAAGATTCTGTGGCATTTAATTATTACTATTTTGCCGATACAGTGCAAGTAGCTTGTGTTACTTCCGGTACAACCCCTGAAGCCGCTACAAATATTGTCTCTACTACTGCTTCTTCTGTTGGCTTTAATAATCTTGTATCCGACACAAAATACGACTTATACTTACGTAACGTATGTGGTGGCGTTGCAGGTAATTGGGTTGGTCCTTTCTCAACTTATACATCTTGTGATACTATTTATGTAAATGATGAAAATCCTTGGGTTGAGAATTTCGATAATACTACTCCTGATTATCGCTTCCCACACTGTGTATATCCTGTACAAACGAAGACTGTAAATGATGTGGTATATCCTGTCGTTATGGATACCGTTACTTCTATTACAGCTCCTGCAGCCCTCGCAATGAGAGGTACCAATATCATCGCATTACCTATTATTGATAAAGAGTTCTCTGATTGTAAATTGGCATTCTATGCTGCCGGTTCGGGTTCTATCTACATCGGTGCAGTAACGGATATTAAACCTACTACTTTCCGTCAAATTACTTCTAAAACTATTTCATCTACTATGACTCGCTATGAAATAGATTTAAGTTTGTATAACAGCGTTAGCGGAAACAGATTAGCCCTTCAATCCTCTACTTCTGCTAATTTATTTATCGACAGTTTGATGATTTACACCAAACCGGATTGTTTCGACCCTCGCTCATTGAGTATTACAGATTTAGGCGACACTACGGTTTCCTTCTCATTTGACATCTCTCCAATTGCCGAAAGTATCGAATATATGTTATATAACAACGTGGATACAGTAGTTCATGATACTTTGCCTGCTGCTGAAATGTGCGTTATAAATGGATTGACAGAGCTTACAAACTATACATTTGCAGTTCGTTCTTTATGCAGCGATGGTTCTGTTTCCGGTTGGTCTACTCGCTTATTTACTACCGTAGCATCTCCAATCGTAGCTCCATTCACTATCGACTTTGAAGATAATACTTTGAATTCGAAATTGAATATCGTCAATGGTGGCTCTGCTTACTTCGTAATTGGTACTTATGCTACTGCTGTTAAAGATGGTACTCAAGCACTTTATATCTCTACAAGTTCATCCGGTACTAACAATAGCTATAATGCTAACAGTTCTTCTTGCAACTATGCTATTATACCTGTATTGATAGAACCTGGTAAATACGATTTCTCTTTCGATTGGAAAGCAGGTGGTGAAGGTACTAGTACGATGTGGGACTATGGTAGAGTATTCCTTGCTCCGATGAGTATGACTTTTGAGTCTTCTACTTCACTCCCTTCAGGTCTTACCTACAACTCACTTCCTTCAGAATGTGTTGCCCTTGATGGCGGTGCTTTAAATCTATCTTCCGGTAACTGGGAAAATGTAACAAATACATTTATCGTAAATAGCAGAGTAAGAATGCAACTCGTATTTATGTGGAGAAATGATAACTCTACAGCTACACAACCGGGTATCGCTTACGATAACTTCAAGATTGTTAAATACGATTGTATGAATAGTATCGACTCTGCTCGTATTATTAATATTACAGATAATAGTGTTACTCTGAATGTTTATCCAAATCCGGCAATTCACGATAGCATTACTTATGTATTGAGTGATGAAACCGGTGCTGTTGTTGATTCTACTACAGTAGATCTCTCTACTAATAATACATTCACTATCTCTAACCTTGAGGATGATACAGAATATTCTATTGTAATGTGGGGATATTGCGATGAAGGTAAAACTACCGAAATCAGCGGTTCATTCACTACATTGTGTTCTTCTATCGTTGTTACCGACAATAATCCGTTCTTCGAAGGCTTTGAGTCTTATTCACACAGTATTTCATTTACTACCTTATTCCCTTGCTGGACGTACACAAGTGTTTATGGTTATTCGAACATTACTTCTTTGCCAACGTCTTCTACAGAAGTTGGTTCAATGCCTTATGAGGGTAATAATGGTTTGAGATTGTACAGCAATAATGAAAAGGTTATTTCACGTGTATTCTCATTGACTCAAGGTATTCATGAAATATCTCTCTATGCCGTTGCAAAAGTTCCGGGTGCAGAAATCACTATCAAGTATCGACCTATAGCAGATGCTACCGATTCAGTATTAATTACTCAAGTAGTAGGTAATAGTTACCAACCGGTAGTTGCAAAACTCGATATCGCTCAAGCAGGTGACTATGTTATCTCTATTGATATCAATACCCGTCCGATTGCTTCCGGTTATCTCGCTATTGATAACTTGTCAATACGCAAAGCTTCGGTATTCTTGCCTTTCAACTTGGCTGTTGATCATGTTACTTATTCTACTGCCGATGTTTCTTGGAGTTCTTACAACAATACTAATAAATTCCGCTTGTACGATTCAAATAATACATTAATTAAAGATACTACTTTAGTTGGTGTAACGAATATTACTTTAAGCGGATTGTCTGAGAAATCAACATATACTGTCGAAGTGAATGCTATAGAAAATGGTCTCTCTTCCGACACTATTTCCGCTTCATTCACTACTACGTGTATGCCTGTATCCAACTACTTTAACGACTTCGAAGGATATGAAGAAATGAGCCGTCCTGATTGTTGGATTTTGGAAGCATTCACATCTACCGGTGCCCCATATACACCTACATATACAAATCATCCTCAATGGCAAGTGTTCAATGTTGATGGTCACAATGGTTTGATGCTCGAATCTTCATATATGAGTGAAAGAACTCAGAATATTGTTTACTCTCCTGAAATTAATATCACTCAACCATTGTCCTTAACATTCGATTATTACAATAATAATCAAAATAGTTCTGTTTCTAACATGGACTCTTTGGTAGTGACTATTATTTCTAATGGCGTTGAGTCAGAGCCTATCCTTATTGCCGACTATCAAACAACTAACAGCATTTGGTGTTCATTCCAATATGATCTAAGTGCATATCAAGGTAGCTCTGTAATAGTTAAATTCTGGACTCGCTCTTACTATTACAGTACAGGCAGATTTATTGGTATCGATAACTTCAGTATCTCTTGTGTTACTCAAGGTGCTACTTACAATGATGTTACCTGCCCTCAATCTAATTATACAGGTCATGGATTTAATATCAGTGCTAATGAATTGGTTGTTGGTGATACTACAACGTATACTCGTCGTCAACCGGGCGTTATTTGCGACTCTATCATTACCTTGAATTTGTATGTTCCTTCTCCTTTTACTACAGTGTCTTACGATACTATCTGTGAAGGACAGGTTTACAACAGTGGTTTGTTTAGCGGTATAACTAATCCTGGTCGTTATACTATTAACGGTACTTCTTCTATCGGCTGTGATAGTAATGTTATACTCTATCTTGCAGTAGTGGAAGTAAATAATTATCTTACTGTAAACCTCTGTGAAGGTCAGACTTACAACTTTGCAGGTCAAACTATCACTTCTGCCGGCGTTTATACCGACACTGCCGTTAACTCTCGCGGTTGCGATTCAATAACCGTTCTCACAGTTACTTACACTGCCAAGTATTACGAAGAGACTGCTTACTTCTGTGAGGGCACTTCTTATACATGGACTAAGAACGGCACCTCTTATACTGTTGGAGGACGTTATGAGAATAGATTGACTAATGCTTACGGTTGCGACTCTATCGAGGTTCTCAACTTGATAATGTTACCTACTAATGTTTATCAAACAGCAGAACTTTGTGAAGGTCAAGATATCGAATTCTTTGGCAATACTATCACTGAAGCCGGTACTTATACACACCGTCTTGCAAATAGCCTCGGTTGTGACTCTATCATCAACCTCACAGTCACTACTACTCCGGCTCCGTTTACTCAGGTATCCGACTATGTATGTGAAGGACAAGAGTATTACGGTTACGGCTTTACTCTTAATGATATAGTAAGCGACACCGTTGTAACACGTACAGTTAAGACTACTGAGGGTTGTGACTCTATCGTAGAGCTCACTCTCGACTTCATCCCTACAGTACGCGTGGCAATTACTGCAACTATCAATGAAGGAGAGACTTACGAGTTCGGTGGTAACTCACTCAGCCAAGCAGGTGAATATGAACATACATTCCATACTGCACTTGGTTGCGACTCTGTAGTAACTCTTACTCTTAATGTAACTACCCCTGTAGATAACGCTTATGCATTGC
>SAMEA3663257__coassemble_444_pt1 | contig 35281 bp, 26 predicted proteins | sample SAMEA3663257__metabat2_low_PE_016 | metagenome-assembled genome bin SAMEA3663257 (sample SAMEA3663257) | pig gut metagenome | biome: pig gut; feature: pig-associated habitat; material: faeces | place: China | collected 2013 | reverse complement strand
GCCACTCTGCTAATACAGAAAATGCTAAGAGATATATCGATTTTGCCGCTAAACATGGTTTTGATGGTGTGCTCGTTGAAGGCTGGAATGTCGGTTGGGAAGATTGGTCAGGAAATTGGAAAGAGGATGTGTTCGATTTCGTTACTCCTTATCCGGATTTCGATGTCTATGAGGTTTATCAATATGCCGCACAACGTGGTGTGAAGATGATTATGCACCACGAAACTTCCGGAGCTGCTTCAAATTACGAACGCCATATCGATGAAGCTTTCGACTTTATGAAGAGATACGGATATCCGGCAGTGAAAACAGGTTATGTGGGTCGTATTATCCCTCGCGGAGAAATGCATGACGGCCAATGGATGGTAAATCACTATAACAGAGTGATTGCAAAAGCTGCCGATAAACAAATAATGGTAGATGCTCATGAGCCGGTTCGCCCTACAGGTCTCTGCCGTACTTATCCTAACCTCCTTGCTTGCGAAGCCGCTCGTGGTAACGAATTCAATGCTTGGAGCGCCGGAAACCCTCCTGAGCACGAAACAATTCTTCCTTTTACTCGCCTCCTCGGCGGCGGTATGGATTATACTCCGGGTATCTTCGAAATAAAGATGGACTACTACCAACCGGGTAACCCATGTCAAGTACATACTACTCTTGCAAAGCAACTTGCCCTCTACGTTACTATGTATTCTCCTCTTCAAATGGCTGCCGACCTTCCGGAAAATTACGAACGATATCTCGATGCTTTCCAATTTATTAAAGATGTGGAGTGCGATTGGAAGGATACTAAAATACTTGAAGCCGAGCCTGGAGATTATATCACTATTGCCCGCCAAGGTAAGAAGTCTGAAAATTGGTTCGTCGGTGCTATTACTGATGAAAATGCCCGTAAAGCTAAAATAGATTTCGATTTCCTTGAGCCGAAAACTAAATATGTTGCAGTAGTCTATTCTGATGCTCCTGATGCCGACTGGCAAACAAATCCTAAGGCTTACGAGATTAATACTTATATCGTTACGGATAAAAGTTCAACAAAAATAAAACTTGCTCCCGGTGGCGGTTGCGCTATTTATATCCGCCCTGCTACTGACGAAGACTTGGATAAGAAATATAAAAAATTATAATAGCAAATATTCGTTTTGTGCCCCTGAATTTTTTTTTCTTGGGCATAAAACTTTTTATAAGATATACTATAATGTTAAAGAATAAGAAGATAGTTCTGGGTATTTCCGGCGGTATCGCTGCTTATAAGTGTGGCGAATTGGTGCGTCAATTGATTCAAGCCGGTGCCGAAGTGCGTGTTGTAATGACTAAGAATGCGCAACAATTTATTACTGTGGTTACATTGCAAACTCTATCGAGAAATAAAGTGTATACCGAAGTCTTTGAGCCTGTAGGAGTTTGGAATCCGGAGCATGTATCTCATAGCGATTGGGCAGATGCGATGATTGTGGCTTCCGCTACAGCAAATATCATAGGTAAATTTGCTTCCGGTATTGCCGATGATGCTCTATCTACTACTTTCCTCGCTTTTGATAAGCCGGTATTTATTGCTCCTGCTATGAACGATAAGATGTATCAACACCCTATCGTACAGTCTAATATGGAGAAATTAAAGTCTATAGGCGTTACTTTTATCGAGCCTGCTTATGGCGAACTCGCTTGTGGTGCCGTGGGTAAAGGTAGAATGGAAGAGCCTGAAAATATTGTTGATTTCCTCGAAAAGACAGACTTCTAATTTATGAAAATTCTTATTACTGCAGGTCCTACCTATGAGCGTATCGACCCCGTACGCTTTATCGGTAATTACTCTTCCGGAAAAATGGGATATGCAATTGCCGATGCTTGCGCTGATGCCGGCAATGAGGTGATTCTTATCTCCGGTCCCGTACAAATCAGTCCGCAAAACCCTAATGTGAAAGTAATTAAAGTGGAGTCCGCAGCTCAAATGCTCGATGCGGTATTGTGCCATTTTAGCAATGTAGACGGTGCCGTTTTATGCGCTGCCGTTGCCGACTTCACTCCCGTTGTTGTCGCTGATAAAAAAATTAAACGAGAGGGCGAGAATATGATTATCGAGTTGAAACCTACTGCCGATATCGCCGCTACTGTGGGCAAGATGAAAACGGAGAAACAATTCCTTGTGGGTTTCGCCCTCGAAACAAATGATGAGGAGGCGCATGCAGCAGATAAGATGAAAAGAAAAAATCTCGATTTTATCGTGCTTAATTCGCTAAACGATAAAGAGGCTTGCTTTGGATACGATACTAATAAAATTACTATTATTCATAGTAATGGAGAGAAAAAGCCTTTTCCATTGAAATCCAAAAAACTCGTTGCCCTTGATATATTAAATGAAATTAATATGTTATGCAAAAAATAATTACTTTTTTATTAGCAGTAACACTCTCTGTTGCGGTTTATTCTCAAGAGCTTAACTGTACTTTTACTGTTAATGCTCCTTCTATTACCGATGTCAATAAGCAAGTATTTACTACATTGCAAAATGCTGTTACAGACTTTTTGAATAATCAACGGTGGACAGAATTAGTCTATGCCGATAACGAAAAAATAAGCTGTAATTTCGTGCTGTTAGTCACCTCTGTGGAGGCAGATGTCTTTACCTGCGAACTTCAAGTACAGGCTTCTCGTCCCGTTTTTGGCACATCGTACACAACAGGATTGCTGAATACTCGCGATAAAAAAGTTATTTTCACTTATAAAGAGTTCGACCCTATTGAGTTAAATACATCAAGCTATGATAATAATCTTACCGCAGTTCTGGCTTATTATGCTTACCTTATTATAGGGCTCGATCTTGACTCGTTTTCCCGCTTTGGGGGTACTGCCGCTTTTACTGCTGCCGAGCAGATAGTTAACTCTTGCCAATCAAGAAGTAATGATGCTGAAACCGCCGGTTGGAAAATGGCTTTTGCCGATAATAGCACCAGATATTCGCTTATTAACGATATCATGAATGATAGCTTTAAAGGCTTGAGAGATTTTTATTACGAGTATCACCGCCTTGCGTTGGATAATATGGCGAAAAATGTGGATAATGCACGTGCCAAAATAGCGGAAAAAATTCCCGTTTTACGTGAATTGAACAGAAAATATCCGGGTGCAGCCTTTATTAATGCCTTCCTTAATGCCAAGAATGATGAGTTGATAAATATATTCGCTAAATTCGGTACTTCGGAAGAAAAAAGATCGGTACACGAAATTCTTGTTGCCGTAAATCCTACTTTAGTAGAGCGTTACAACCTTATTTTAGAGTGATAAACAATGTTAAAACATCTATACATCAGTCAATTCGCTATTATTGATTCTCTCGACCTTGATATAGCACACGGGTTTAACGTTATCACGGGTCAAACCGGTGCCGGTAAATCTATTATTATGGGTGCTCTTGCCCTTGTTATGGGCGAGCGTGCCGACTATAAATCTATTCGTAACGGCGCAAGTAAATGTGTTGTTGAAGCTACTTTCGATATCACTTCTTCCAATATCCGCTCTTTGTTCGACGAGCTCGACCTTGATTACGCAGAAGAATGTATTATTCGTCGAGAGATAACGGCGAATGGTAAATCGCGCGCTTTTATTAACGATACTCCGGTTAATCAACAACAACTGCGTGCAGTGTCGGCAAAATTGATTGATATACATTCTCAACACGAAAATCTCCTTCTTAACAACTCTCTTTTCCAGATGCAGGTAGTGGATGCTGTAGCGCAAAACGCTCCTGCTATTGAGGCGTATAAGTCTGCTTATCATCGCTTTAACTCATTGAAAAAAGAGCTTGCTACACTGCAAGAGTCGGCTGAGAAACTACGCGCTGAGAAAGATTATAACCAATTTCAATTCAACCAACTGCAGGAGGCTGCTGTCGGTGCCGATGAACAAGAATTGCTTGAGGCTGAATTGGATAAACTAGCACATATAGAAGATATCAAGTATAATTTGCAACTTGCCGACTCTATTCTTTCTAATGATGACGCTGCAATAGCTCAATTGAAAACTGCCGAGCAATCGCTTGGTAAAATTTCCGATTTCGATAAAGATATCGCTTCTATTTATGAAAGAATAAACTCTGTAGTTATAGAATTGAAAGATGTTGCCGCTGATGTGAGTGCACTTTTTGAAAATACCGATTACGACCCCGCTCGAAGAAATTATGTGGAGGAGAGGCTGAATCTTATATATTCGCTTGAGCATAAACATAATGTGAAGTCGTGTGAGGAGCTGATAGAGATATATAATGCTTTTGCGCGGAAATTAGAGAGTATCGACTCGTTCGATGATGAGATAAATAGCCTTCAAGCACAATTATCAGAGGCAGAAAAAGAGATGGTTAAGGCATCGGAGGTTTTGTCTGATTCGCGCCGTGCAGTAAGAGATGTTATTGCAAAAGATTTGGTAGAGAAGCTCGTATATCTCGGTATCAATAATGCCAAAGTGGAAGTTGCTATCAACTCAACCGGAAATTATACCGTAAACGGTAGTGATGAAGTTAATTTCTTATTCTCTGCAAATAAAAATGTTCCACTTCGCCCTATTTCTACTATTGCTTCGGGAGGCGAAATCTCACGCGTCATGCTTGCAATAAAGTCGCTTATCGTTAAAACCAACGATATCTCTACTATTATTTTCGATGAGATAGACACCGGAGTATCCGGTTTGGTGGCTCAGAGAATGGGAGAGATGATGAAAATACTATCTCTTGATACACAGGTGATTGCTATTACTCATTTGCCTCAAATAGCGGCAAAAGGTAATGCTCATTTTAAAGTGTATAAAGAAGATAATGAAAATGATACCATTTCTAAAATAATATTACTTGATAATGAACAAAGGCGGAGGGAAATAGCCGAAATGCTTTCGGGTGAAAACCCTTCTAAGGCGGCTTTTGATGCCGCTGACGAATTATTAGTCAACGATAAATAAAATTTTTATGTTTGCTGCCGAAAATCTGACAGTCGATTTTACAGGAACCCCCTTATTTGAAGATATATCTTTCTTAATAAATCCGAAAGAAAAAATTGCTCTGGTAGGTAAGAATGGTGCGGGAAAATCCACACTTCTCAAAATCTTTGCCGGATTGCAACAGCCGTCGCATGGCAGGGTAGTGTTGCCAAAAAATGCTACAATAGGGTATCTGCCTCAGCATCTGCTCGTAAAAGATGAAAAAACGGTGCTCGATGAGGTAAAAAGTGCTTTCTCTAACCTTATCGATACACAAAAACTTCTTGATAAGCTCACAGAAGAGCTTGCATCCCGTACCGACTACGAATCACAGGAGTATAACGACCTTATAGAGGCTGTAGCCATGTATAACGAGCGTCTCACGCTTATGGGTGCCGCCAATATGATGGGTGAAATAGAGAAAACCTTACTCGGATTGGGTTTCTTACGCTCTGACTTCGAACGTAATACTTCAGAATTCAGTGGCGGTTGGCGCATGCGTATCGAACTGGCTAAAATACTCTTGTCACATCCCGATATTTTACTCCTTGATGAGCCTACTAATCATCTCGATATAGAATCTATTCAATGGCTTGAGCAGTTTCTTGCTACAAATTCCGGCGCACTACTCCTTGTCAGTCACGACCGTGCCTTCCTCGATGCGGTAACTTCCCGTACAATAGAAATTTCACTCGGCAGGATTTACGATTATAAAGCAAACTATTCCAGGTATTTGGAATTGAGAGCAGAACAAAGAGAACAGCAGTTGCGCGCCTTTGAAAATCAACAGAAGATGATAGCCGATACCGAGGATTTTATCGAAAGATTTCGATATAAGGCTACCAAAGCGGTACAAGTACAAAGCAGAATAAAACAACTCGAGAAAATACAACGGATTGAAGTGGATGAAGAAGATAATTCTGCATTGCGGTTGAAATTCCCGCCTGCACCTCATTCCGGTGTGCTACCTGTTGATATAGAAGGTCTTGTTAAGAGATACGACTCTCTGCTCGTGCTCGATGGCATAGATATGCAAATATCTCGTGGCGAGAAGGTTGCCTTTGTTGGGAAAAACGGTGAAGGAAAATCCACTTTGGTGAAATGTATTATGAACGAGGTGGAATTTTCTGGAAAATTAAAATTAGGTCACGGTGTAAAAATAGGTTATTTTGCTCAGAATCAAGCCTCTTTGCTTGATGAGAATCTTACCGTTTTCGAGACAATAGATTTTGCTGCCGTAGGTGATATTCGTACTAAAATACGTGATATACTCGGTGCTTTTATGTTTGGTGGCGCTGCATCCGATAAAAAGGTCAAAGTGCTATCGGGTGGAGAACGCAGCCGTTTGGCAATGATAAAACTATTGCTTGAGCCTGCTAACCTTTTAATCCTTGATGAGCCTACGAATCACCTTGATATGCGCTCGAAAGATGTACTTAAAGAGGCTATAAAGGCTTTTGACGGTACGGTTATCTTTGTTAGTCACGACCGTGATTTCCTCGATGGTCTCGTTACTAAAGTATATGAATTTGCTAATCATAAAGCAAAATTACATCTCGGTGGAATAAAGGAATTTCTCGAAGAGAAGAAAATTGAAAATCTGAATGAGATAGAACGCCGAACTGCCGTTGTCAATATAAAAAGTGCAGATAATACCCCTTCGGATAATAAGTTGGCTTATGAGGCGAGAAAAGAATTGTCGCGAAAAATAAAGAAAATAGAGCGTAATGTTGCTGATACTGAAGTGGAAATAGAGAAGTTGGAAGGCGATTTGGCTGATATCGAAACCAGATTCGCTGCAGGTGAATCCGGAAACGATTTGGTGCAAGAGTATAATTCAAAGAAGCATCTTTTAAATCAAAAGATGTATGAATGGCAATTGCAAAGTGAAGAGGTGGAACAACTTAGGGCATCCTTGAATGATAATCTCTAAACTAATCATTAATCAAGTAAAAATATCTGATATATAATGGCTGAAAAACAATTACCATTGCAATTCATTAAGCGGATAGAAACACTTTTTCCTAACGATTATTCTGCCTTTTTGGAAGCTCTATTAACGCCTCCGGCTACGAGTATTCGCCTTAAAAACGGTGTTGATACTTCTAATAATGATATTGTACCATGGTGTAAACAAGGGCGTTATTTGGCAAGCCGCCCTCAATTTACTCTCGATCCGCTCTTTCATGCCGGTAGATATTACGTACAGGAAGCATCGTCGATGTTCTTGTATCAAGCCTTGTATAAGTACGTTTCGCCCGATGCTCTCGTTCTTGATTTATGTGCCGCTCCCGGTGGTAAATCCACCCTTATCAGTGACTATCTTAGTAGTGATGGATTTCTTATCTCGAATGAATATGTGCCACAAAGAGCAAATATTTTATCGGAGAATATCCTTAAATGGGGAAATCCGAATTGTGCTGTTACTAATGCCGATTCATTTAGGTTTGCGAAACTCAAAGGGGTTTTCGATGTCGTTGTTGTAGATGCTCCTTGTTCCGGAGAGGGAATGTTTCGTAAAGATGATGTAGCTATAAGCGAATGGAGCGAGGAGAATGTAAGTAAATGCGTTGAACGCCAGAAAGAAATATTGTATAATGCTTGGCAATGCTTGGCGGATAACGGTATCTTGATATATAGCACTTGTACATTTAATGATTTGGAAGATGAACGTAATATAGAGTGGCTTATAGAGGAGTTTGGTGCCGAGTATCTGCCTTTGCAGCCCGATGATGATTGGGGCGTTACCGAAGCTGATTACGGTTATAAATTCTTGCCTCATATAGTCAGAGGCGAAGGCTTTTTTTTAGCAGTTGTCAGAAAAACTTCTTCTACAGGAAGTTGTAATATCAAGTTGCCGAAACAGTTGCCCCCTATTTGTAAAAGCGCACTTTCTTGGATTGTAAATCCCGACAATTTTAAAACTATAGTATCAAAAGATACCGTTTTTGCTATAGATAAAAGATATTACCCGCTCATAGCTAATATGATGTCGCTTTCTTTTAATTTTCTTTCTATCGGCATTCCGGTGGCAGTGATAATGACCGGAAAATCGCAAACTATTATCCCTCATCCGGCACTACCATTGTCTTGCAGTATGAATGTCGATGCGTTCGAGCATGTGGAAGTAGATTATAAAACAGCTATTGCTTTTCTCCGTCACGAAGCATTACTTCTTCAAAATGTAGAAAAAGGATATCTTTGTATTACTTTTCAAGGTGTACCTCTTGGTTTTGTGAAGAATGTAGGTAATAGGTGTAATAATCTTTATCCCGAACATTGGCGTATAAGAATGAATGCCGATGATACCGAGTATCATAGTATACTTTAATGCCAAATTAGTATTAAACAATAAAAAATATATATCGTGAAAAAATTAAGTTTATTATTCTCCGGTTTGCTATTACTTTGTTTGTCAGCATGCAATGGTGACTATCAAGGAGTAGATTACAAGCAAGTTGAGAAAGATTTTAATGCAAGAGTAGAGAGTTGGAATCAAGGAGAAAATTTGTTTTCCATCTTTGATACGAAGATGACAGCCGAGCAACGTCGGGCAATGATGTTTTTGTACGCTTATATGCCAATGTCGGACGTGGCTGATTATAGTGGTGAATTTGTTTTACAGAATGTAAATGCAGCTTTAAAGGCTCGAAACGAGATGCCTTGGGGTGCTTCTATTCCGGAGCGAGAGTTTATGCATTTCGTGCTCCCGTTTAGGGTCAATAACGAGAATCTCGATAGTTGCCGAATGGTATTCTATGCTGAATTAAAAGACAGGGTAAAGAATTTATCACTCTATGATGCGGTATTGGAAGTGAACCATTGGTGCCATGAGAAGGTTACTTATACACCATCCGACTCGCGTACAAGCTCACCATTGGCTTCTGTTAAAACAGCTTACGGTCGTTGTGGAGAGGAGTCTACTTTTGCAGTCTCCGCTTTTCGTTCAGTAGGTATTCCGGCTCGACAAGTGTATACTCCGCGTTGGGCGCATACCGATGATAACCACGCTTGGGTAGAGGTGTGGGTAGATGGTAAATGGTATTTCCTTGGTGCTTGTGAACCGGAACCGGTGCTTAACCTGGCTTGGTTTAATGCCCCTGCCTCAAGAGGTATGCTCATGCATACAAAAGTTTTTGGCAATTATTCCGGTCCCGAAGATGTGGTTAATAAAACTGCTAATTTCACGGAAATCAATATTATTGATAATTACGCCCCATGCTCTACGGTAAATATCACCGTTGTCGATACGCAAAATATTCCTGTACCGGGTGCAAAGGTAGAGTTTAAATTATACAACTATGCCGAGTTTTATTCTATTGCAACTAAGGTTGCCGATGGTAATGGTAAAACCTCTTTGTTAGCCGGTAAAGGCGATTTGGTGGTGTGGGCTTCTAAAGATGGTAAATATGGTTTTAAGCAGGTATCGTTCCGTAAGGATGATGATGTAACTATAGTACTCGACAAGGATGCTAATAGCACTTATAGCATGGAATTTAATTTGGTGCCACCTGAGGAGGGAGCCAATTTACCGGAAGTGACTGCCGAGCAACGTGCCGAAAACAATCGCCGCTTCGCTATCGAAGATTCTATCCGTAATGCTTATGTTGCATCGTTTATGAAAGAAGAAGAGATATCGGATTTTGCCGAAAAAGAAGGTCTTGATGTCGAAGAGATGAAGAAGTTGATAGTAGCTTCTCGTGGTAATTACTCCACTATTTGCGATTTCCTTTCCGGACTCATTTCAAATGAGCTTAAAGTAGGCGGAATAGAGCTGCTTAATTCTATTTCTGCAAAGGATTTACGCGATGTTTCGTTGGTGGTGCTTAACGACCATATGCAACTTAATACAACCTCTTATACCGATGAAGTTTTCTCCGATTATATTCGCAATCCACGCGTTGCCAACGAGATGATAACTCCATATAAATCTTTCTTTGCCAACGTTATACCTGATGAAATGAGAGATTCTTTTGTTTCGAACCCGATGACCCTTGTCAATTGGGTGGCAGAAAGTATTATGGTAGATGACGAGAGTAATAAAGGTGGCGCACCTATACAGCCAAAAGGCGTGTGGAGATCTCGCAGAGCTGATACTCATAGCCGTAATATATTCTTTGTTTCTATGGCTCGAAGTATAGGAATACCGGCTCGTATTGATGTAGTTACCGGTAAAGTGCAATGCTTTATCGACAATCAATTTGTAGATGTCGTGTTCGCAGAAAACAATAGTGTTGTCGCCCCTCAAGGTAAATTAGTCGCTAAGTATTCTCCTATCGATTTGATGTCGGATCCAAAGTATTATTATCATTTCTCCATTTCAAAAATTACGGATGCGGGTACTTTACAACTGCTTAATTATGATGAAGATGAAGTGCCTACATGGAGTACTCTGTTGAAAAACGGAACTAATTTGGATAGTGGTACTTATTTAATGGTGTCCGGTACGCGACTTGCAAATGGCGGTGTTCTTGCCAGCTTGGAGTGCTTCCCTATTAAAGCGGATAGCACTACAAGGGTAGAATTGATAATGCGAGAAAGTACGGATGAAGTCAGAGTTATAGGCTCTTTTAATTCGGAATCCTTATATCAACCGATAGAAGGCGGTGATTTAAAATCTATATTATCCACTACAGGGCGCGGATATTATGTTGTTGCAGTGCTCGGTGTTGGGCAAGAGCCTACTAATCATGCCTTGAAAGATATTATACTTGCCGCAAATGAGTTGGAAAAATGGAATAGGCAGATGGTGCTGTTGTTCCAAAGTAAAGAAGCTTACAATAAGTTCCGCCCTGAAGATTTTAAAGGCTTACCAAATAATATTACTTTTGGTATCGATGTAGACGGCGTTATTCAAAAACATATCTCCGAGGAGATGAAATTTAAGAATAACGATATTTTACCAATCGTTATAATAGGAGATACTTTTAACCGGGTTGTTTTTGCATCGCAAGGCTATACAATCGGCTTGGGAGAGCAATTATTAAAAGTAATAAATAAGCTGTAATTTACGCTTTTAAGTGGTGTGCGGTAAAATTCCGTACTATAAAATATTCGCCCGAAGTTCAATAAATATGTACTTCGGGCTATTTCTTTTTATTGCTATTCTATTTGTAAGAAAGGGTTATAAGTCGAAAATGAATTTAGTAATTAGGGATTTGTTAGTTAGGGATTAATCAAATAGTTAAATATCAGAAAGGGCTTTTATTGCAGCTTTAACGATGTCGGGATTTGTGATGGCTTGTTTATATTCATCAATTGTAACCGTTCCTCCCATCGATACTTTGTCGTTACGAAATAGCATCTCGCTTTCGTAAGTAGACCTTCCTGAAAAATGAAATTCTTGTGCTCCTGTATAATCGGCAATCTCTTTGATATTGTCGGGTGTAATTCCACAACCCGGCATTATTATTACTCTTCCTGCTGCTTGTAGTACCAATTCTTTTAAATTAAATCTACCGTTGTAAGCATTATTACAGCCACCGGAAGTCAATATTCTATTACATCCCAAGTCGATGATAGCTTCTAAAGCCTCTGATGGATTTCTGCACATGTCAAAGGCGCGGTGAAAAGTAATATTGAGTCCTTGTGCTGCCTCTATTAATCGTTTGTTGGCGATGTAATCCACGTCACCTTCTTTGGTGAGGCAACCTATTACAATGCCGTCTACCCCTATTTTATGCGCCATTTCAATGTCTCGCAGCATGATTTCTTGTTCTGTATCATTATACAAAAAATCCCCTCCGCGCGGACGTATAATAACGTGTAACTTTGTTGATGTTAATAGTGCCCTTGCTGTGGTTATTTCTCCGTATGATGGAGTAGTGCCTCCTTCCGGTATGCCGGCGCATAATTCCACTCTATATGCCCCGCCTTCTTGAGCTTTTATGGCACTTATTGCACTGTTGGCGCATACTTCTATTCGAAAATTTTTCATTTTTCCTTTCTTTTATCTATTTTGGTTAGTGTAAAATAATCGTATTGATGATGAATTTTTTGGCTTCAGCTCTTAAAATACGATTTTTTTTGCGTTATTCACGTGCAAAGGTAGTCAATATTTCTCTAATTATAGCTTTAAATATTGATAAATTATGTAGTAGGGTGGTGTGTTTACTCGTTGTTTTGAGGTTTAAGTGCTTATAAATTAATCTGTTATATAGCGTAAGAAAAATTTTTATTTTTATGGTGATTTTTTTTCTTGAAAAGCTTTGCAGGTTTAAAATAAAGTTGTACCTTTGCAACGCTTTCGGGAGAAAGTTAGTAATTGAGTTGAATTGAATTTTTTTCGGGATGTAGCGCAGTCCGGTTAGCGCACCTGCTTTGGGAGCAGGGGGTCCCAGGTTCGAATCCTGGTATCCCGACTGAGAAGAGCAAGTTTTTATCTTGCTCTTCTTTTTTTTATCCCTTTTTTATTTTTTATCTATTATTATTTCTTGAATTCTCCACCTTCATTTACTCTATTATTAAATATATTCTTAACTGAATGACAATTCTAATTTACTGATTATTATTGTGTTATAAATTATTTTAAATAATTTGTTTCTTTGTGTTGCATATAAGAAAAAAGTTGTACCTTTGCACCATGTAAAGGAGTTAGGGAATGCCGTGAAATTCGGCAACAGTACCCGCTGCTGTAATTCTCGTTGAGTTTTTGTACAATGTCACTGGTTAATACCCGGGAAGGCGCAAAAAGGAGAGATAAGTCAGAAGACCTGCCTCTACGGTAATCGTGTCGCTTTCGGGAGTTAAAGTGTGTCGCTTGTCATATAGCATTTTTTTGAAGCATATTGTATTTGCTCTTTTGCGTTATTGATTACCGTACTTTTTATTCAATAACACGAAAGGGTTTTTTTATGCCTTGTATGTAATAATCCTTTCGTATGACATAAGAATATTAATAACTAAAATTTTATGTAATATGAAAAGATTTTTCTCTCTATTTTTTGTGGCTTTAGTGGCCTCATTTATTGTTGTTAATGCTCAATCTTCGGTTGTTACTTTCGACGATTTTCAATTACCTGCCGAGAGTCACACCTCTTTTACCGACACTACTTTTGTAGATCAAACTACCAATTATTGGACTTCAGGCAATTTTACTTTCTCTACTTATCTTTGGTCGGAATACCTCTTTTTCGGTGGTACAATGCTCTCTAATGTCACCGATACTGCTTTTGATGCGAATGAATATGTAGAACATCAATTCCGTGCTATAGCAGGCCCGATGCATGCCAATGATGTATTTGCCGTATATTATGGTGGAAGCGACACTCCTATCCTTGTGAATAACCCGGAAGGTGAAGTTGTTAATGGTATGTATATCACTAATAATGTGTGGACTTACTCTGCTGTTGTAAATGGAGATGCAATGACTCCCGCTTTTGCTCAAGGAGATTATTTTAAGGTGATGATTATTGGTGAGAAAATGAATGTAGAAGGTACTGATACCACTTATACCGTTACAGATACAATAGATTATTATTTGGCGGATTTCCGCGGTGAGTCTTTGATGGTTGTGAATACTTGGCAATGGATAGATTTGTCCGGTCTTGGTAAGATAAATAGAATACAATTTGCTTTTGACGGTACAAAAACAAACCAATGGGGACTTCTTACTCCTACTTATTTCTGCTATAATGACTTCAATGCTACACGCCCTGTAGAGACAAAAGTAAATTATGAGTCAATTAATGTTACTCTATATCCGAATCCGGTTACCGATTTCTTGTATATTACCGGTATGGAGGGTACTTGCAATGTGGAGATGTATAGCTTAGATGGTGTATTGGTCTACAAAGGTACTATGAATAATTTCGGTTCTATTGATGTTTCATCTATGACAAAAGGGGTGTATATGGTTCGCGTGAATGGCGATAAAGGCACTACCGTTAAAAAAGTTATAGTAAAATAATTTGTTATTCGTTTATGTAAAAAAGTTGGGCTTGAGTAGTGATACTCAAGCCCTTTGGTTTTGTAGGGATTATTTATCTATCATTTATTGTTTGTTCTGTTTGGTTAAAGACATCAACTTTAGATAACAATCCCTATATTAAATTGTTTGTACATTGTTTATATTATGTATTGTATTAAATAGAATAATCTCGTCTATATGTCTATCGGATTGCGTTTTATCTCTTTCTTTATTTTGTCGTAAGAGCTACGGTCGAAAGAGTATTTGATAGTACATTTTTTCTTCGATATAGTGTTAGTTATATTTTTCTTTGAAAGAAACAATCCGGAACTGAGTAGCTTTCGCTGGAAGTTTCTTCTATCAAGTTTCTTATCATATATAACTTCGTATATCTTTTGCAATTCACCGAGCGAGAATTCTTTGTCTAATAATTCGAGTGCTACGGGGTCGTTATGCAATTTGTTTCTCAGTGTTTCAAACGCTTCATGGGCAATTTGCTGATGGTCTAAAATCATCTCTGGAAAGGTGTTTTTATCAAACCATTTTACCTCAATGGCGTCTGAGCCTGTTGCTATTGTATATTTCGATTTCTTTAGTAAACCATAGTATGCTACGCAGATAACTCTTTCGTTTGGCACTCGCGTAACGCTACTGAATGCTCCTATTTGTTTTAAAAATACATTGTCGATATTTGCTTCTTCACGTATCGACCTTCTGGCTGTTTCTTCCAGTGTTTCACTCATCGAGGCTAAAGCGCCGGGTAGTGCCCATTTCTCTTTGTGGTCGTGAGTGTCTCTTCTTATCAATAAAATGTTTAATTCCTTTCCGTCAAAACCGAAAATTACACAATTGACGGTGAGCACCGGACGTGTGTGCTCAAAAATGACTTCATTGAATGTTTTCATAATAAATGCTCAATAATTAATATGTATTTTTCTACTTGATGTGTCTTAAATACACACTAATTTATTCAGCCAAAAAATAGTCATGATCCGAAGTCATGACTATTTTTTGATTGTATAATTTTACTATCAAAATTAAATTTTATTGCAAACGGAATAATACCGGTAAAGTAAACCTACTGGCAACCGGTTTTCCTAATTGTTTACCAGGTTTCCATTTTGGCATACCTTTAATAAGGCGAATAGCTTCGTTATCCAAAGCAGGATGTACGCTACGGAGTATCTTGATGTCGGATATAGAGCCGTCTTTCCAAACTGTAAATTGGCAAATAACACGACCTTGTACACCATTTTCAGATGCGCTGACAGGGTAACGGATGTTGTCGCTAAAGTATTTCATAAGGGCTGATTGACCACCAGGGTATTCAGCTTGCTCTTCTACTACGATAAACACCTCTTCAACCTCTTCTTGTGGCTCATCTACTACTTTTGGCATTTCGTGGAATACTACAACTTCGTCTTTCTTATCCTCAGAGTTGAAGTCTACATTTTCTACTTTTACATCATCTTCCACTACTTTAATCTCTTCGATTACGTCCGGTATCTCTTCCGGCTCCGGTGGTGGTGGAGGGGTTTCGTCTTGTATTGTTTGATCTATTTGGATATCCTCCTCGATGATTTCCGCTACTTGCTCTGTGTCATGGATTTTGATATCCTTGTTTGTGTATTCGAAACAAACATAAATAAGGGAAAACGCAAAAACAAAACCCATCAATAAATAGGTCAGCCTGTGATTCTCAAGGTTTGCCCCTTTAGATTTCTTTATTTCCATAAATTATTTATCTATTGGTGTTTACTTATAAAAGTCTTTGTTTATCGCTCTGCATACAGTGCCTTTTTATTCGCCTTATATTTATAGCCGGGGCACTCGTAAACAGTTGTGCAAATTTACACAATTTTTCTCAACTGCAATTATAAAATCCGCTTTTTTTCAAATAAAATTTCTTACTCTTTTTGAGCGTGTATTCAATATGTTGTTTGTCAGTCGTTTATATGGTGTTTAACCAACCATGTTTTTAATTAATAAAATGTAAATTGGATTTATTGTGTACTTTTTCTTTTACTCTTTACAGTGTGTTGTTTCTCTATATTTTCGGCTTTGTTGTTTCTATTATGCCGTTGACAATGTTTTTTTACTCTCTTTATTGTGCTTTTATTAGTTACATATAATTATAGTGTCTTTATTTTTTGTACCTTTGCATTCCCTTAAAATTTTATATTGCTATGCAAGAAGAGGTAAAAGTATATGGAGCCAGGGTGCATAATCTTAAGAATATAGATGTGTCTATTCCCCGCAATAAACTTACTGTTGTTACCGGACTTAGCGGTAGCGGTAAGTCGTCGCTCGCTTTCGACACTATTTATGCCGAAGGGCAGCGGCGCTATATCGATACTTTTTCTGCCTATGCACGTCATTTTATGGGTAATATCGAGCGCCCGGATGTTGACGAAATTTCCGGTTTAAGCCCCGTTATCGCTATTGAGCAGAAAACTACGAATAAGAATCCCCGCTCTACGGTGGGTACCGTCACGGAAATATACGATTTTTTGAGACTCCTCTATGCCCGTATCGGTGTGGCTTATAGCTTCATTACAGGGCAGCCGATGATTAAATATACCAACGACCAAATAAAAGACCTTATTCTAACCGATTATTCTTCAAAGGCTATATATATTCTGGCTCCCCTTGTTAGAAATAGAAAGGGACATTATAAAGAGCTTTTCGAATCGATTCGGAAAAAAGGTTTTATTAATGTAAGGGTAGATGGAGAGCTATGTGAAGTGGTGCCTGCAATGAAGGTGGACAGGTACAAAAACCATGATATAGAGGTGGTTGTGGATAAACTTATTATCGATGGCGTTGACAATACTCGTCTTACAAAAAGCATTGCTCGTGCTATGGACCTCGGCGATGGTATGTTGATGATTTTGTCTCGCGATTCAGGCGAAGTGAGGTTTCTCTCCAGCCATTTGATGGACCCTTCTACCGGTATCTCTTATAACGAACCGGCTCCGCATAATTTCTCCTTTAATTCCCCTAAAGGGGCTTGCCCTAAATGTAAGGGCCTCGGTGTGGTGAATAAAATCGATATGGATAAAATTATTCCGGATAGGTCTTTGTCTATTGCTCAAGGCGGAATTGCTCCTATCGGTAAAGAGAAAAGTACTATTCTTTTCGACCAAATTCGTAATATTCTGGGTAAATGGAATGCCGACATCAATACACCTATCGAAAAGTTGCCCGAAGGGTGTCTTGACGAAATTTTAAATGGCTCTGCCGATGAGTTTTCTTTAATTCCTTCTTTCAAAAGTATTACTCTTGGTACATCCCATTACGAGGGAATAATACACTACCTTATTTTACAACAAGAGGAGGGGGAGGAGAATGAACAGCGTTGGGCGGAGGACTTCTTTACTCCTGCCGTTTGCCCGATTTGTCAAGGTAAAAGGCTTAATGCAGAGGCTCTTAGCTTTAAAATTGGAGATAAGAATATTGCTCAGTTGAGTGATATGCAACTTGATGATTTGTATCTATGGCTTGATGATTTATATAAAACTCTTGGAGAGAGAGATTCTATCGTCGCTTTTGAAATAGTAAAAGAGATACGTACGCGCTTGAAATTCTTGCTCGATGTAGGACTTGGTTACCTCTCTTTGTCGCGCTCTTCCGCTTCACTTTCCGGAGGCGAAAGTCAGCGTATTCGCCTTGCTACACAAATTGGCAGTCAACTCGTTAACGTACTTTATATCCTTGATGAGCCTAGTATCGGGCTTCATCAAAGAGATAATATACGCCTTATCAATTCCTTGAAAAACTTGCGAGATATGGGCAATTCTATTATTGTTGTGGAGCATGACGAAGATATGATGCGTGCCGCAGATTATATAGTGGATATGGGTCCCGGAGCGGGTCGCCTTGGCGGTAATGTGGTGTTTGAGGGTACGCCGGATAGGATGCTGAAAACCGACACTACTACCGCTAAGTATTTGAACGGCAAATTATCTATACCGGTGCCCGAAGTGCGGAGAAAAGGTAATGGTAAATGGCTTACGCTTACCGGCGCAGTGGGAAATAATTTGAAGAACGTTACTTTGAATATCCCTTTGGGGATGCTGGTTTGCGTTTCCGGTGTATCCGGTAGCGGTAAATCTTCGCTCATCAACGCCACTTTACGTCCCGTACTTACAAAGCATTTTTATCGTTCGAAAGAGGAGCCACTCCCTTATAAGGAGATTATTGGCTTGGAAAATATAGATAAGGTAATAACTGTAGACCAACAACCTATCGGACGCACTCCGCGTTCCAATCCCGTTACTTATACCGGTATTTTTAATCATATCCGTAATCTTTTTGCTTCTCTGCCCGATGCTAAAATACGTGGTTATAAGGCGGGTAGATTTTCGTTTAATGCTAAAGGCGGGCGTTGTGAAGTGTGTAATGGCAATGGCTTGAAACGTATAGAAATGAATTTCTTGCCGGACGTCTATGTGCCTTGTGAGGCTTGTGGTGGTAAAAGGTATAATAGAGAGACGTTAGAGGTGAGGTTTAAAGGTAAATCCATTGCCGATGTGCTGGACATGACTATCAATCAGGCGGTGGAATTCTTTGAGAATATCCCGGCATTCTCTCATAAATTGAAGGTGCTACAAGATGTTGGTCTTGGATATCTTAAACTTGGACAGAGCTCCACTACGTTGTCAGGTGGTGAAAGTCAGCGTATTAAGTTGGCAACGGAATTGTCAAAGCGCGATACCGGTCGCACCCTTTATATTTTGGACGAACCTACTACGGGGTTGCACTTCGAAGATATAAAAGTGCTGATGAATGTGCTTCATAAGTTGATAGGGAAGGGTAATACGGTTATCGTTATAGAGCATAACTTGGATGTGCTTAAGCAAGCTGATTATCTGATAGATATGGGACCGGAAGCGGGCAGAGACGGAGGCGTTATCGTTGCATGTGGAACACCCGAAGAGGTGGCTGCCGCAGGTGTTGGTGCTACTGCCCCTTATTTGGCAAAAGTACTTAAGAAATAACTCCCCAATTTACTTTCATTTGATTCATCTGCTGTAATTTCTTTTTAAGCAGAATGTTTTTTGGAGAAGATAAATCTTCGTCTTCTTCAAGAATGCTTTTTGCTACATTTCGCGCTGTACTTAGTATGTTAACGTCGCTTGCAAGGCTTGCAATTTTCAAATCAAAGGGCAGACCACTCTGTTGTAAACCGTCGATATCACCCGGTCCGCGGAGCGTCATGTCGGCTTCTGCAATTTTGAAACCGTCGTTAGTTTCGCACATTATTTGTAGCCTCTTTCGGGTGTTATCCGCTAATTCGTATTTCGACATTAAGATGCAGTAGCTTTGGTCGGCACCACGACCTACACGACCTCTTAATTGATGTAATTGACTGAGACCGAAGCGTTCGGCATTCTCTATTACCATCACACTGGCATTAGGTACATTAACGCCTACTTCGATAACGGTTGTGGCAACCATGATTTTTGCTTCTCCAGATACGAACATCCTCATTGCTTCGTCTTTTTCCGACTGCTTCATCTTGCCGTGCACCATTACTAATTTGCATTCCGTGAAGATGTCGGTAAGCATTTTATAGCCCTGCTCCAGATCTCTAAGGTCTATTTTCTCGTTTTCTTGAATGAGCGGATATACTACATATACTTGTCGCCCTTCGGCAATTTGCTTGTGGATGAAAGAGTAAACCTGACCTCGTTTGTTGTCGAAAAGATGATAAGTAGATACGGGTTTTCTGCCGGGAGGGAGTTCATCGATAACGCTCACTTCCAAATCGCCGTATACCGTCATTGCTAACGTGCGCGGTATAGGTGTTGCCGTCATTACAAGTACGTGAGGTGGTGATACGTTTTTATTCCATAGTTTGGCGCGTTGAGCCACTCCGAAGCGGTGCTGCTCGTCGATAATCACATAGCCGAGGTTGGAGAAGTTTACATTCTCTTCTATCAAGGCGTGGGTGCCTATAATAATTTGTATTGAGGCATTTCCAAGACCCTCTAAAATATCCTCTTTCTCTTTCTTTTTAGTGCTGCCGGTGAGTAGCTTTACGTTTATTCCGAGAGGTGCTACCATGTCGCTTATCGACTCATAGTGCTGATTGGCAAGTATTTCTGTAGGAGCCATTATGCATGCTTGGTAGCCGTTGTCCAACGCAATCAGAGCAGTAAGTAGGGCTACAATAGTTTTGCCACTACCTACATCCCCTTGCAGTAACCTGTTCATCTGTATACCGCTCTTCATATCGTTACGTATCTCTTTGATAACTTTTTTCTGAGCATTGGTGAGTGGAAACGGTAGATAATCGCTGTAAAAACTGTTGAAATATTTACCTATAGATGAGAAGATATAACCTCGATATTGTCTGCTACGATGCTGTGATTGATATAGCATCGACAACTGTATGTAGAAGAGTTCTTCGAATTTTAGTCGAGCCTCCGCGAGTTTAAAGTTTTCTATACTTTGCGGAAAATGTATGTTTTTTATCGCCTTTTCCCGGCTGATTAAATTCATTTTCTCCGTCAAGTATTGAGGTAGAGTTTCAGGAATTTGGATGTTGTCGGTGAAGAGGATAGAGTATATGTATTTTCTGAGGTTGTCGGAGGTGAGGTAGCTTTTTTTCATCTTCTCCGTGCTGTTGTACATCGATTGAATACCGGCAGAGCGACGTAGATTTAAGTCGGAATAAATCTCGATGTCCGGATGGGCGATATTCAGTTTTGAACCGAAGCGGTTAGGCTTTCCGAAAACAATATATTTAGTATGCAGTCGGTAGTTTTTTTCGATATATTTAGTACCTTTAAACCAAACTAATTCTATCGTGCCGGTGCCGTCGGAAAAAGTAGCCGTTAAGCGAGAAGCCCTACCTTCGCCAACATATTCAAATTGAATTATCTCGCCAATTATTTGAATATAAGGCATTTTCTCTGTGCACTCCGATATTTTGTAGAATTTACTGCGGTCGACATGCCTATAGGGGAAATAATTTAATAAATCCTCTACGGTAACAATCTGTAATTCCGAGGTCAATACCTCACCGCGCTTAAATCCTATGCCGGCTACAGAGAATATGGGCGAACTTAATTCCACTTTATTGTTTGTTTATTGAAGTACAAAGGTAATTATTTTCTTTGATATTTCTCTTTTTTACGAAAAAAACCTACTCCCCTGAGAGTAGTGTTGCCTCCTTGAGAGTAGGTATTATTTTTTTGTAAAATATTTTGCCTTTTCAAATATTGTTCTTTTCTTTGTGATGTAATCATAATTCATATATTATATGGTGTTTTTTATTAGGGTGTCCTGTTATATGTTTCGAAAAACAAATGCTGAAATCACCCTATTATGAGACACGACAGTAATATATACATGAAGGATGGCAAGTGTTGGAAGAGAAGACTCCGCTAATCAATATTATACCTCATAGAAATAATCGTGGGAATTATTCATTGTCCGGTAATTATTCACTAACTTTGCACCCCGAAAGCAAATATTAAGACTCAGGATAATATGGTACGACAATGTTTCATTCTTTTCGGTTGCCTCGCTCTTGGAGAGCTCATAGTCAGCATCACGGGCATAAAATTGCCTGCAAGTATCATAGGTATGCTTATCCTTACGCTGCTGCTGAAGCTGAAAGTTGTAAAGCTGGAGTGGGTGCGCGGCTTGACAGATTTCCTCATAGCAAACCTCGGATTCTTCTTCGTGCCTCCAGGCGTGGCTCTGATGCTCTATTTCGATTTGATAAAGGCGGAAATAGTCCCTATAGCCATGGCCACGCTATTGAGCACCATCATTGTGCTACTCATCACAGGGCACACGTATCAAGTGGTGAGCAAGGGAGAAAACAAGGTACGCGATAAAATACATACAAAGAAAAAGGAATAAAAAACCATAAACGTCAGGATAAAGAATATGAAGACCATTCTTTGCAACGAATATTTCATGCTTGCACTCACCTTCGGGGTATATTATGCCGCCAAGAGCATACAGCGCCGTCTTGGCTGGGTACTGTTCAACCCCATTCTGGTGGCCATAGCTCTCATTATAATCTTTCTGCTGTCCATGGACATACCCTACGAGACATACAATGAGGGTGCCAAGATGATAGCATTCTGGCTAAAGCCTGCCGTTGTGGCTCTTGGCGTGCCACTATATCTCCAACTTTCTTCCATCAAGAGCCAGTTTCTGCCGATATTGGCTTCGCAGACCGTAGGCTGCATTGTCGGCATTGTGAGTGTGGTGGTCATTTCCAAGGTGTTTGGCGCATCAGATGCTGTTGTCCTGTCACTCGCCAGCAAGTCGGTAACAACGCCGATAGCCATGGAAGTGACACAGGTGCTCGGCGGAATACCCTCGCTAACGGCAGCCATCGTGGTGATAACAGGACTTATCGGTGCAATAATAGGCTTTAAGACTCTATCCATAGGCCGTGTCAACAATCCTATGGCTCTTGGTCTGTCCATGGGAGCAGCCTCACATGCACTCGGAACGTCAGCAGCTATGGAACGTGACCAGTTTGTCGGGGCATACGCCAGTCTTGGTCTAACCCTCAACGGCATCCTTACCGCCCTGCTTACTCCTACTGTTATAGAACTGATAGGATGACAAAACAGAACCTTGTTATACGCATCACTATCACCCAACATTATTAAATCTACTTTTGGCATCTATAAGAGCAAAAAGTCGCCGAACAAGCTGTACGGCGTAACGTCTTTTGTTCTGACGATACCGTTATATCCAAAAGTCTCGAACGAATCCGTTACAAAAACAATTAATTTCAAAGAGCGCATTGTAAATGTTAAACTGAAGGACATCAGTACTTGGTCAACCGAGCATTTGTCCAAAAACCGGGTTACAGAACGAACCAAAACGCTTAGGAAAGTGAGCTAAAATTGGTACAACGAACTGGACACCCTAGTTTTTTATATACATAATATGTTGTTGTTTAGCCTTTAAACTACTTAGGGCGTAGCAGTTATGTGATATCACTCCATGCCCTGTGTTTACTCCTAACTTGCCGAATGGCGTCTATATTGCTAATATAAGCAATAAATCCGGAATGTATTCTTATAAAATTATCCGAATAAATAGTTACTAACATTCTTATTCTACCTTCAAATTTTGTCACTAATTTTGCAGTTGCCCCTTGAGAGTACCGATAGAAAAAGTGGGAAATGCTTGCTTATTATTGGCGGAAAATTATTACCTTTGCACTTTAAATCATAATGTGAACTTTAAAATAATAACGTTGTGGCTACTAAGTATATATTTGTAACGGGAGGTGTAACATCCTCATTAGGAAAAGGCATAATTTCCGCTTCTTTGGGAAAATTATTGCAAGCACGCGGTTATAGGGTGACAAATCAAAAGTTGGATCCGTACATCAATGTTGATCCCGGTACGTTGAACCCTTATGAGCATGGCGAATGCTATGTAACTGTTGATGGTCATGAGGCAGACCTTGATTTGGGGCATTACGAGAGATTCCTTAATGTGCCTTCTACAAAGGCTAATAACGTTACTTCCGGCCGTATATATCAAAATGTAATAAATCGTGAACGTCGTGGTGACTTCCTTGGCAAAACAGTGCAAGTGATTCCTCATATCACCGACGAAATAAAACGAAATATCAAGATGCTGGGTAATACCGGAGATTTCGATTTCGTTATTACGGAGATAGGTGGTACTGTTGGAGATATAGAGTCGCTCCCTTATATCGAGAGTGTGCGTCAGATGCGATGGGAGCTCGGTAGAGATTGTCTTTGTATTCACTTGACTTACGTACCTTACGTGGCTGCTGCCGGTGAGTTGAAAACCAAGCCTACTCAGCATTCCGTTAAAGAACTTCAACAAGAGGGTGTGCAACCCGACGTACTCGTGCTTCGTGCCGAACATCCTATCACCCCGGAGGTAAGAAAAAAAGTAGCTTTATTCTGTAATGTCGACTCCGAAGCCGTTATCGAAAGTGCCGACGTAAAAACTATCTACGAGGTGCCTATCCGTATGCAACAAGAGGGGCTTGATAGAGTAGTGCTAAAACGCCTCGGTTTGAACCCGGATGATACTGTAGCCGATATGACTCAGTGGAACTTCTTCCTCGACAAACTACATAATGCTACGGAGGAGGTTAAAATTGCCCTTGTTGGTAAATACGTCCGCCTTCCGGATGCTTATAAGTCTATTATCGAGAGTCTTATACACGCTTCTGCCTATAACGACCGTAAGTTGAAGCTCGACCTTATCCTCTCAGAAGAAATTACTGACGACAATGTAAATGAAATATTGAAAGGCTATCAAGGTATACTTATTGCCCCGGGATTCGGTGAGCGTGGTGTAGACGGCAAGATTATAGCCGCTCGTTTCGCCCGTGAAAATAACGTGCCTTGCCTTGGTATCTGCTTCGGTATGCAAGTGATGGCTATAGAATTCGCTCGTAACGTGCTCGGCTATGCCGATGCCCATACCGCTGAAATCAACCCTCAAACACCTCATAAGGTGATTGATATGATGGAAGAACAAAAAGTAGTGCTCGATAAGGGTGGCTCTATGCGCCTCGGTGCTTTTGCTTGTAGCCTCGTGAAGAACTCAAAAGTATATTCTATATACGGTAAAGACCTTATTTACGAGCGCCATAGACATAGATTTGAATTTAATAATCATTATAAACAAGAATTCGAAGCCAAAGGTATGAGCGTTGTTGGTTTCAATCCGGAAACGAACCTCGGCGAGATTATAGAACTGAAAAACCACCCATGGTATATCGGCGTGCAATTCCACCCGGAATACTCTAGTACAGTGCTTAACCCTCACCCTTTGTTCCTCGAATTTGTTAAAGTAGCTACACAACACAAATAATATTTTTTTAATGGATAAAAATACAGTAATTGGTTTCGTATTAATCTTTTTGGTAGTAATCGGTTTCGGATGGCTTAACCGACCTAGCCAAGAAGAATTGGATCGTGCTCAACATCAGCGCGATTCTATTGCTGCAGTGCAAGAGGCTCAACGCCTTGCCGAACTTAAACTCGAGCGAGAACGTGAAATAGCCGATTCTATTGCTATCGTTCAAGGCAATGCCGACTCTACTAAAGTAAAGGCTATTTACGGCGAATTTGCAGTTGCCGCCGTTGGCGAAGAAAAAACTTTTGACATAGACAATGGTAAAATTACTCTTACCTTCTCTAACCGTGGTGGTAGAGTTGTTGCCGCTAAGATTAACGACTATTTTAGATACGACTCTCTGCCGATGATGCTCTTTAATCCTAAAGAGGCAAACCTAAACTTTACGTTATTCACAAATAGCAATCGTATCCTTAATACGGAATCCTTATTCTATGAGGCTGATGTCAATACGACCCCTGATGCTCAAGTGGTTACTATGCGTCTTGTGGCAGACTCCGCTTCTTATCTCGACTTCATATATACTATCCCTAATGATGAGTATATGATTCAATGCGAGGTACTTGCCCATAATATGCAACAGGTACTCTCGCCATCAACATCTACTCTCGATTTTAATTGGGACGTGATGGTACGCCAAAACGAAAAGGGCCGTAAGTTCGAAAGTCGCTATGCAACTCTCAATTATAAATTTGTTGCCGACGATATGGAGAAACTCTCCGAAACTAAGTCCGATGCGGAAGACCTTGCCGGTAAGGTGAAATGGGTGGCTTTTAAAGACCAGTTCTTCAGCTCTATTATGATAGCCGACGATGCCTTTACTTCTACTCATGTATCTTCGGAGGTGATGTCGGAAAAAACTCCTTTTATCAAACATCATAAGATGGAGGGCTCGCTTCGATTTGATATCAACGGTAAAGAGCCTACTAAATTCTATACCTATTACGGTCCTAATAAATACTCATTATTACGTAGTTACGATAAAGATGTAGAAGATGCTGATGATAAGTTGAAGCTCCATCACGTCATTCCTATGGGATGGAAACTATTCCGTTGGGTATCTACAGGTATAATCATTCCGATGTTCGACTTCTTCGGTAAATTTATTTCTAATTACGGTTTGATTATCTTATTGATGACTATCGTTATTAAGATAGTTATCTTGCCATTTACCTACAAATCGTATATGTCTTCTGCCAAGATGCGAGTTCTTCGTCCTCAAATAGAGGAAATCAATGCTCGTATCCCTGCCGAAAAAGCTATGGAGCGCCAACAAGCTACTATGGAGCTGTATAACAAGGTGGGTGTAAGCCCGATGAGTGGTTGTTTGCCAATGCTCTTCCAGATGCCTATCCTCTTTGCAATGTTCAGCTTCTTCCCTACTGCTTTCGAGCTCCGCGGTCAGAGCTTCCTTTGGGCAGACGACCTCTCGGCTTACGATGCTATCGTTACTTGGGACGCTTATATTCCGTTAATAACACCTTATTTCGGTAACCATATTTCTCTTTTCTGCTTGTTGATGACTATTACCAACATCATCTACACCAAGATTAATATGGCAAATAACCCGGCACAAGGCGACCAAATGGCTATGATGAAATGGATGATGTATTTGATGCCTGTAATGTTCATGTTTATCTTTAATAACTACGCTTCAGGTCTCTCTTACTACTATTTCGTGTCATTGCTTATCACTATTCTTCAAACTTACCTCTTCCGTCTCTTTATCAATGAAGAAAAACTACTTCAAAAATTAGAGGCTCGTAAGGGTAAACCTCAAAAGAAATCCGGTTTTATGGCGCGCCTCGAAGCTGCTCAAAAGGCTCAACAACAAGCTATTCGCGAGCAACAACAGCAGATGATGAAACAAGGTAAAAACAGTAAAGGTCGTCATTGATAACTTACTGTTATAATTATAAGGATATTTAATTTAAATTTGATATATCTGGAGTGGGGATTCGTTCCTCCTCCGGTTTTGCCCTCGTAGTTCAACGGATAGAATAGCGGTTTCCTAAACCGTTGATCTGAGTTCGATTCTCAGCGGGGGTACTACTTAGTATAATTATACCCGTATGCTCGTGATTTTTACGGGAATACGGGTTTTCTTTTATTCTCACTATGATTACTTATAATTCAGAAGAAGTAAAACTACCGAAATTTTCAAAACGCGAAATCTCTAACTGGATTAAAGAGGTTGCTGCCGTTTATGGCAAAAAAGTAGGAGAGATAGGCTATCTCTTTTGTAACGATGATAAAATTCTGGAGGTAAATAAGCAGTATCTCAATCACGACTATTTTACCGATATCATCACTTTCGGATATAGCGAGGGTGACGTTATCAGCGGTGATATTTATATTTCACTCGATACGGTGAAGTCCAATTCCGAAGAGTTTCATGTAGATTATATCAATGAGTTTTACCGCGTTATAATACATGGTGTGCTTCACCTCTGCGGGCAGAATGATAAAACCGATGAAGAGCGTGCCGAGATGATTCGAAAAGAGAATGCTGCTTTGGCTCTTCTTAATAAATGAAATTCTCATTTATTCTAAATAACCCGCCTCGGTGCATGAAAACTCGCTAATGTTTATCATGCCGGTTATTAGTTTCATATTTTATCGTTTTAAAGTTATTAAATCGGTGCATGATAACTCGCTAATGTTTATCATGCCGGAGGTATTGCCTTTGATATTACATTCTATGAATTATGAGGGCTATTGTTCTCTCTACAGTCAATTATTCCGACTCGGGGTGTATGGTAAATATGTTTACCGACGAGCTCGGTTATGTAACTGCTTCTGTTAAGGTCAGCAAGCGTAGTGCTGTGCGTAATAGCCATTTACAGCCTCTTTCTTTACTTAATGTGCAGCTTAAAGGCAAACCTTCGCAACCCATAATGCGCTTTATGGAGTGCGTTGCTCTGCCCGAAAACGCCCTCTTTGCCGAATCTCCATATAAAATTTTCGTTTTGCAATTCCTTAGCGAAGTGCTTAATGCCGTTTTGCGTGACGTTCAACGCGATGATGCCCTTTTTGATTATATCTTTAATTCATTAATATATTTTGCCACAATGCCTCGCGGTGTTGCTTCGTTTCATCTCGTTTTCCTTGTTAAATTGTCACGAATCCTCGGCGTTTTTCCAAATCTCGAGAAGTTTACTCCCGATTGCCTTTTTGACCTTACTGATGCCTGTTTTACAAAAAAATTCATAGCCTCTCACTTAGTGCTTAACAGTGAGCAAACTATGAATTTCATAAATTTGGTACGTGCCGATTTCAGCACATTATATCTATTTGATTATTCCCGCTCCGACCGTAACGAGATATTGGATTATATCCTTATCTATTTTAAATTACACACGCCCTCTTTCCCTGAAATTAAATCATTACAAGTGCTGCGTGAGTTGTAACTTATGCTTCTATAATTGCTTTGATTTTCTGCATCGATGCATCGCTCATCTTGGCTCCTACCGATTGTATTATTTCTGATGCACATAGCGAACCGAGATAGCCGCATTTAGCTATGTCAAAGCCTTTTGACACGCCGTATAAGTAGCCTGCTGCAAAGATGTCGCCTGCACCTGTAGTATCTATAACATTGTCAGTGTAAACAGCTTGGATATGAGAAACCTCATTACGATGAGAAATATACGAGCCTTTTGCCCCCACTTTTACTATTGCCATATCGGTGATTTCTCCGATAATTCGTGCTGCATCTTCGGGCTTTTCTTGTGTGTATGCAAATGATTCTTCTTCATTGGCAAATACTATATCGGCATATTTCTTTGTGAAATATCTCAGAAAATCAATGTTTTCCGAAACTACATTATAGCTGGCAAAATCTAACGAGATGTCGAGTCCCGCCTTTTTAGCTAAAAACCCTGCCTTGTCGATAAGGTCGTAATTTTGCATTAAATAACCCTCGATATGGAAAATATCGTAGTTCTTAAACATCTCGATATCAATATCTTCGGCTTTCATGTCGGATGCTGCGCCAAGGCATGTTGCCATTGTACGCTCATGGTCGGCAGAGATGATGACGTTGCACCTTCCGGATGGTAATGTTGATTTCAGCAGGCAAGGCTCAATGCCGTTTAATTTCATCTCTTGTTGAAAAAATACACCTATCTCATCATTGCCCGTCTTGCCTATAAATCCGGCTATACCACCGAGTTGTGAGATACATTTTATAGTGTTTGCTGCCGAACCGCCGGCGATGGTACTATGTCTAAATACTCTGATTTTCTCCTCTATTTCAGCGGTTTTACTTACATCCACCAGTTGCATACTCCCTTTTGGTAATGCAAGAAACTCCAATAGACGGTCATCGTCTATTGGAGTTAATATATCTACAAGGGCATTGCCCATCCCTAATATCTTCTTCATTATTTGTTTTTCTTGCTTATCGGATCAAAGCCACTACCATATACACCGATTGCTGCCGATTGTGAGATAAAGGCATTGTCGTCTATTTCGTTGATAATCTTGAATATTTCGTGTGATTCGGTTTTGCGTACGAGTACGGTGACTACTTTCATCGGTTTCTTGGAGTACCATCCTGTGGCATCGAAGAGCGTTACTCCTCGTTTTGCTTTTTGTTGTATTGCATCGGCTATCTCCTCTGCTTTTTGTGAGAAGATAAAGAATTGTACCGATTGGCGCACACCATTGATGTACATATCTACGGTTGTGAACGAGATAAACATCGTTATCAAGCCGTATACAATTTGCTCAATACCGTTATTTGGCAGTATTCCGGAGCAACTTATTATCACTACATCGCAGAATGTGAGGGCGCGACCAAGTGTGATGTCTCTGTATTTGTTGATAATCTTTGCAATGATGTCGGTACCACCGGAACTTCCATTGTTACAGAACGTTATACCTAAAGATACACCCATCATCAAACCGGCAATGATGCACGACATAAATGGGTCGAATACCGGGAATGGCTCTCCCGTAAGGTAGATAAATACCTCTTCCCACGGAATCCATAAATACATGGTTACAACTATTACACCATATATTGTGCGCAGACTGAATTGTAAGCCCAATATCTTTACCGATAAAATCAATAAGATGGCATTAATAGCCAGATACGATACGGATACCGGTATACCTCCGTTAATGGAGAACATGCCCATTGAGGCGAAGAAATCTTGTAGCCCTTGTGGTAACAGTCCTTGTGTGGCATACATGATTATAGAGCAAACACCTGTAGCTCCGCCTGCCGTAAATTGGTGCGGAAAGATAAACAATTGCCATGCCAACGCGTAGATTAATAAAGCTAATGCAATTGTTACAAGCTCTTTAACTTCTTTAAAAATACTTTTCTTGTTCATTATAATACGATATTTACGATTTTGTTTGGTACAACAATAACTTTTTTCGGAGTGCCACCGTTGAGGAATTTAGCGGTTTGCTCGTTTCCGAGAGCGGCTTTTTCTACATCTTCTTTGCTCATCGATGCCGGCAATTCGAGTATGAAACGTACTTTACCGTTGAAAGAGATAGGGTATTTTACGTTAGATTCTACCAAAAATTCTTCTTTATATTCCGGGAATGTGGCGTCGCATACGGATGTCGTATTGCCCATTGCGTGCCATAATTCTTCGGCGATATGCGGTGCAAATGGTGCCAATATTATTGTCAATGGCTCTAAAATAGCTCGTTTATGGCATTTGGCGGATGCCAATTCGTTTGCACAAATCATGAATGCCGATACGGAGGTGTTGAAAGAGAAATTCTCTATATCGTAAGCTATTTTTTTGATTGTTTTATGTAGGGTCTTAAGCTCCTCTGCTGTTGGTTTTTCGTCGTTGATAATGAATTTATCATCTTCGGAATAGAGTCCCCAAAGTTTTTTCAAGAAACGGTGTACACCGTCAATGCCCTTCGTATCCCATGGTTTTGATTGCTCGAGCGGACCGAGGAACATCTCATAAAGTCGTAGCGTGTCGGCTCCGTAATGCTCTACAATGTCATCCGGATTTACTACATTGAACATCGATTTACTCATTTTCTCTACAGCCCATCCGCATATGTATTTGCCGTTTTCAAGTTCAAATTCAGCATCTTTATATTCCGGCATCCAGGCTCTGAATTTGTCAATGTCAAGTACATCGTTATCCACGATATTTACATCTACGTGTATCGGCTGTACTTGGTATTTCTCTTTTAGTCCGTTACTTACGTATTTGTTTGTGCCTACAATACGATAAACGAAATTAGAGCGGCCTTGTATCATACCTTGGTTGATGAGCTTTTGGAATGGCTCTTCTTTGTAAGAATGTCCGATATCGAAAAGGAATTTATTCCAGAAGCGACTGTATATGAGGTGACCTGTAGCATGCTCAGTACCACCTATATAGAGGTCGACATTTCCCCAATAACGGTTGTTGTCTGCCGAAACGAGTCCTTGACCGTTATGCGGGTCCATATATCTTAAATAGTAAGCTGATGAGCCTGCAAAACCCGGCATGGTGTTGAGCTCGAGAGGGTAGCCCTCTTTTGTGCACCAATTCTTTGCTCTGCCAAGTGGCGGTTCGCCGTTTTCAGTAGGTAAGAATTTGTCGATTTCCGGAAGTAACAAAGGCAATTCGTCTTCGTTTAATGTATAAGGAATGCCATCTTTGTAGTACACTGGTATTGGTTCTCCCCAATAGCGTTGGCGACTGAATATTGCGTCACGCAAGCGATAATTTACTTTTACTTGACCTAATTTATGCTCCGTGATGTATTCTTTCATCTTTGCGATAGCCTCTTTTACTTGAAGGCCGTTGAGGAAGCCGGAGTTGCATACTATACCTTCTTTGGCATCGTAGCTCTCATTGCTTACGTCAGCCCCTTCGATGAGTGGTATAATAGGCAGATTAAAATGGCGCGCAAAGGCGTAGTCGCGGCTGTCGTGGGCAGGTACTGCCATGATGGCTCCGGTACCATATCCTGCAAGTACGTAGTCCGAAATCCAAACCGGTATTTTGTCGCCGGTAAGAGGGTTGATGGTATAAGAGCCTGAGAATACGCCAGTTACGCGGCGGTCTGAAATTCTCTCTCGCTCGGTGCGACTCTTTACCCTCTCGAGGTATTCGTCGACTGCCACTTTTTGTTCTGCAGTAACCAACTTCTCTACGTATTTGCTTTCCGGTGCGAGAACCATAAAGGTAACGCCAAAAACGGTATCGGCACGAGTGGTGAATATTTCGAGTTCTATATCGCTGTCTGCTATCTTAAATCTCATCTCGGCACCTTCGGAGCGACCAATCCAGTTGCGCTGAGTCTCTTTGAGCGAGTCGGTCCAATCTACAAGGTCAAGACCATCGAGAAGACGCTGTGCATAGGCACTTACTCTTAAACTCCATTGGCGCATAACTCTCTGTTCTACAGGGTATCCACCGCGTACGGAGAGACCTTCACTTACCTCGTCGTTGGCGAGAACGGTACCTAATTTAGGACACCAATTCACCTTTAAGTCGGCAAGATAAGCGATGCGATAATTCATCAATATCTCTTGTTGCTCTTTTTCAGACATAGCATTCCATTCATCGGCACTGAACGGGCGTGTAGGAGTGGCAGCCGCATGTACTTTCGTATTACCGTTTTTCTTGAATTCGGCAATCAAAGTATCAATTAGTTCGGCTTTATCCGAGTCGTTATTATACCAATGTTTGAACATTTGGATAAAAGCCCATTGAGTCCAGCGGTAATATTCCGGGTCACAAGTGCGGATTTCTCTGCTCCAATCGTAGCAGAAGCCGATTTTATCCATTTGCTCGCGATAGCGTTTTATATTATTTTCGGTAGTGATAGCCGGGTGTTGACCCGTTTGAATGGCATATTGCTCGGCAGGAAGTCCGAAAGCATCGTAGCCCATCGGGTGAAGTACATTAAAGCCTTTCAGCCTTTTGTAGCGACTGTAGATGTCGGAAGCAATGTAGCCCAGAGGGTGACCTACATGGAGCCCGGCTCCTGATGGGTAAGGAAACATATCAAGAACATAATATTTCGGTTTGTCGGAAGATGCTTCTACTTTATAAGTCTTATCTTCCACCCATTTTTTTTGCCATTTTTTTTCTATCTCTCTGAAATTGTATTCCATATTGATATATATGTAAAATTTTAATTATCAGTAGTTTATAATTCATTTTTCGCCCAATATAAAGGCTTTGCAAAGTTAAGAATAATACTTTGATTTTCAGCTGTTTTCACATATAATTTTTTTTGTCGAGGTTGAAATTATTTATTATTGATTTTCCTTCCCTATAAATAGAAAAATTAGTACCTTTGCCGTGACAAATTTATTTTTAACTGTTAATATATTATTTATGAGAAAATTTTTATCTATATTTTGTTGTATGGTGTTGGTAGTTAATGTTTTAGTTGCTGCGCCAAAGAATAAAGAAAAGAAGGAAGAGGGATTTGTATTTACTACAGTAAAAGAAAATCCTATTACTTCTGTTAAAAATCAACACCGTTCTTCCACCTGTTGGAGCTTCTCTGCAATGGCTTTTTTTGAGTCGGAAGTACTCCGTATGCAGAATAAAACTGTTGATTTATCCGAGATGTTTCTTGTACATAAGTCTATGATTGACCGAGGAGAACTTTATGTTCGCCTTCATGGTAATGCTACTTTTGCTCCGGGCGGATGGGTGTCTGATGCAATGTATTGCCTTGAGCATTACGGTCTTGTACCACAAGATGCAATGCCGGGCATCCGTTATGGAGAGCCACTTCCTGTGCATAACGAACTCGATGCTGTTGCTGCTGCTTATATCAAAGCTATCGCTAAAGGCAATTTTAAATCCCTCACTCCGGTTTGGAAAGAAGGTTTTATCAAAATATACGATACTTATCTTGGCGAATGCCCTACGGAATTCGTTGTCGATGGTGTGAAGATGACCCCGGTAGAATATGCAAAATCTCTCGGTCTCGACGCAAAAAACTACGTCTCAATCACCAGCTTTACTCACCATCCTTTCTACGAGCCTATGGTAGTAGAGGTAGAAGATAACTGGCGCCATGCTACTGCTATTAACTTGCCTATGGATGAGATGATGGCTACCCTCGATAATGCCATTATGAACGGATATACAGTGGCTTGGGGTGCCGATGTTAGCGAAGTAGGTTTTACTCGCGATGGTATTGGTGTGATGCCGGATGCCGACAAAGGTGCTGAACTCACAGGCTCTGATATGGCTCGTTGGACCGGAATGAGCGCTGTTGATAAAAAAGCCGAACTTACTTCTCGCCCTCTGCCGGAAATAGAAGTTACTCAAGAAATGCGACAAGAAGCTTTTGATAATTGGGAAACTACCGACGACCATGGTATGCTTATTTACGGTATCGCAAAAGATCAAAACGGAAAGAAATATTATATGGTGAAAAATTCTTGGGGTACTAACTCCAAATACGAAGGAATATGGTATGTATCCGAAACATTCGTAAAATACAAAACCATCAATTTCGTATTCCATAAAGACGCCATCCCTGCCGCTATCAACGCAAAATTGAAATAATTTTTCATTACTATAATTGATGCCACCTGATGAATTATTCGTCAGGTGGCATTTTTTTTATTTAAGTTAGTCAATCATAGAACCATAAAGAAGTGAAAGGCTGCGTTTTTAAGATAGTCAAATGTCATCATTTAATGCGTTATTGATGTTTAATATAACGAGCCAACCCATAGACATAGCGACGGAATCCCGGTTTATAGGCAAGGATGCGGTCAAACCATCCGAGGTGTTTGTTGACAAATCTAACCACCACGCCCACATACACCAAGGCGAATAGTGTACCGACGCCTACAAGCGTCATCACATAAAGCGACACAAAAAGCAGTATGTGCTGCCAGATAAATGATATAATCTTATCTTTCATTTTTCTAAACCTTCTTTATGAACTTAGCCGGTACACCACCAACAACAGTTCTTGGTTCTACATCTTTTGTTACAACAGCTCCAGCTGCAACAATGGCTCCTTCGCCTATTGTCACTCCTTGCAGTATCGTTACATTTGCTCCAAGCCAAACCTTATCTTCTATACGAATAGGCTTGAATGTCATGTCGCCACGATGTTCAGGATCGGGATTGTGATTAATAGTACAGAGTGTTGCATTGTGTCCTATAAGGCAATCATTGCCAATGAAGATGCCTCCTTGATCCTGGAACTTACAACCGCTATTGATGAATACCCGCTCACCGATATGGGTATTCTTTCCACAATCGGTATTGAAAGGAGGAAACATGCCGAATGTCTCTGGTACGTCAATGTCCCAAAGGTCGGAGAACAACTTTCTAAGCTCCTCTGGCGTGTGGTACTTATTATTTATCTCCATGGTAATGCGAATAGCCTCTTGTGCCATCTGGTGCATGAAGAGGTGTGGTTCGCTACCGTTCTCGACAGGGTTCCCTGCTGCTATGTAATCTCTATATTCTTGTACTGTCATATTTATTTAAAAGTATTGCTGTCCGGTAAAAATTTTTTAAGCGATAAAAATTAGGGTTGACATTTCTC
>SAMEA3663257__coassemble_433_pt1 | contig 40404 bp, 37 predicted proteins | sample SAMEA3663257__metabat2_low_PE_016 | metagenome-assembled genome bin SAMEA3663257 (sample SAMEA3663257) | pig gut metagenome | biome: pig gut; feature: pig-associated habitat; material: faeces | place: China | collected 2013 | reverse complement strand
TTTTTTTACATACTCTCCTATTATACGTTACATCCAAATCACTCCCGGGTCGTTTGGTGGCTTACAAGTTTGTTTTGTTAATTTGATAAAATTTCTCTTTAGGGGAAGAACTCTTTAATATGTTTGGTAGTTCGAAGAAAATTTACTACCTTTGCAAGCGAATTATATAGTATTTAATAAACTGAATTTTAATAAATTGTATGGCAACTACTGCTGATTTTAAAAATGGAATGTGCCTCGATATCGATGGCCAATACTATTTTATCGTAGAATTTTTACACGTAAAACCGGGTAAAGGTCCTGCTTTCGTTCGTACTAAATTAAAAAATGTTACTACCGGTCGTATCCTTGATAAAACTTGGAACTCCGGTGTCCGTGTTCAAGAAGTGCGTATTGAGCGTCGCCCTTATCAATTCCTTTATAAAGATGATATGGGTTGTAACTTGATGAATAATGAAACATTCGAACAAGTATCTATAAATCCGGATCTCATCAACGGCGCTAAATTTATGAAAGAAGGTGATGAACTCGAAGTCGTAGTTCATGCTGAAAGCGAAACTATTCTTTATGCCGATATGCCGACTCATGTAATTATGGAAGTTACTTATACAGAGCCGGGCTTGAAAGGAGATACCGCTACTAATACTCTTAAACCTGCTGTTGTAGAAAATGGTGCCGAAGTTCGCGTACCTCTTTTTATTAATGCAGGCGATAAAATTAAAATCGACACTCGCGACGGTTCCTATGTAGAACGCGTTAGAGGGTAAATACAGCATAATTTTAATATTATATAGGTGTATCAATGATATTGATACACCTTTTTTTATTGATATTTATCTATGATGAAATTGCTATTTATCTATTGTTACAACAAAAAATCTTAATTCTATTTGAATGATGACTGACTCTATTTTTAGAGTCAGTCTTCTATTATTTTGTTCTTCTTTATTGTTTTTTTTCATCGAAATAAATTTATTTTTTACCTGATATTTATTTGGTAAAATAATAAATTATTAATCATGCTCGTTTTTGTAATAGTGTATAGTGCTGTTATTCATTGTATTAAAATTTTATTTTAAAATTTATTTTTTTTACTTTCACATTATTAAAAACAATTGTATATTTGCAGTGCTATTGCAAGTAAATATTATTGTACAATATATTATAGTTCTTTCGCGAGGAACGTCAATAACAATTATTTTTAAATTTAAACGTTTTTAATGATGAAAAAAATCTTTCTCATACCATTTTTGGTATTTATTCTTTTTTCTTGTTCTCAAGAAAATGACTTAATTAAAGTGTCAAATCAATCTGAGAATTCGATAGCGATTTCTCCAGCATCTCTTTTAAATGCACGAGATAATATTATTGCTGAATACAGTGGTGTGTTTAGTAATACGTTGATTTTTGACTCTTGGTCTGAAGCCGATTCGACTTCTTCTTTACTCGTAAACATGAATTTTTTTGAATTATCTGATTTTCAACAACAACATGATTTTTCGGGTCGCGCATTTAATTCCTTCTTATACTTTGCAACTGTAGAAAACGTTGTTATAAGTAATTTAAATCTTAACCCTGAGCTATTGGATGAGCTTTCATACGAACAAGAAGAAGCTTATGATTATTGTATAAGTGATCTTCTTAAAAGTACTAACTTTACTGAGCATCTAAATGTTTATGAAGAGGTTGATGAATTTTCAAATGAAGTAATTCCAGTATAAGTATTAATTTTTAAAATATTATATCTATGAAACGCATTAATTATTTAATAGGAATTTTTGTTATTGCTTTAGTAACGACCTCTTGTGAAAATGTATCTTATGTTACATCACAATATTTCTGTATATGTAATAAAACAGAAAAAAATATAATTATCAAAACTTATGGTGATGGTGTTCTTGAACCAAATAAAATAATACCTATTCAAGGTGGAGCAATAAATAGTAAGGAAGATTACGTACACCCACTTGATACTATAAGCTTGCCGGATTACTATGAAATAGAATATGATGGTAAAACTTATGTTGTTGATAAGGAGGTAAAAAATGGTTGGTATTATGAAAGTAATTTCTATCGTTATTATGGTCCGGAAGTAGAAGAATATACTGATATGGAAAGAGAACAGTGGATTTCTGACGGTTGGCACCCGATTAAAGTATATGTTATTCTCTATTCTTTTGATATTACAGAAGAATTTATTAATTCTTTACCGGAAAAACAGCTATAGCTTTTTAGTTTTGATAAAATAGAATAGTATTAAGTTCTTAAAAATAAACTTATAATAAAGGGACTGACTCATTTACAAGTGTCAGTCCCTCTCTTTATTCGTGTAATAATTTTACCATTTAATATTATTCTAAATCGTGTGTATGTTCATCACAATCATGGCTTTCGGAATGTTCGTCACAGTGATGTAATTCTCCTTCACAATGATGTTCTGTACTTTCTGTGTTATGCTCGTGATGATGATGACTATGATGACCTTCGCCCAAATATTGTTGAATACCCATTATTATTCCGAATATAATAAATAGCACGCCAACGAATATCTTCATAAATTTACTTATTTGCTTTAATTTTTCGTAGTATTTTCCGATACTATTCAAACTGAAAGCAATGATGTATGAGGTAATAATAACGGGTATCGCCGTTGTTGCTGCAAATATAAAGGGTAGTAAGTATCCAAATGGAGAAACAACACATACCGGAACCATCATTCCAAAAAATAAAACTGCATTGGTAGGGCAGAAGGCCATTGTAAGAATTGCTCCTAATAAGAACGCACCTATACTGCCGTGAAACGATGTGTGGTTGATGTTTTTTACAATGTTTATTTGTGGCAATTTAATATAGTCGGATAGACATAAGAAAATGCCCATTAATACCATAAAAATGGTTACAATTATAGTACCCCATTTCTCGAAAAAGTTTTCAAAACCACTTATATTTGTCCCGGCTTGTAGCAATAGTATTAGCACAACTCCAAGCAAACCATAGCATATCGTTCGTCCAAGAGTATACCATAGTCCGCATACAAACGATTGCTTATTGTTGTTTACATCTTTACTGATATACCCGATAGCAGCAATATTTGTGAGTAGCAAACAAGGGTCTAAAGCAAAAATTATCCCGAGAATAATTACCATCAATACCGGTGATGAAGTATTGCTCGCATAATCGCTTAATATAGATAAAATATTATCCATTATCGGTTTTCCAAAATTAATTGTTTTGCTTGCTCTACAGTATAATGCTTGCCGGAACTTACCAATTTGTCGTCAATTAGTATTGCCGGTGTTTGCAATACACCCATTTGCAAAATTTTTACAATGTCTTCTATGTGCTCGACTTCTATGCCACCCCCAATTTCGGCAGCAGCTTTTTCTATCGCATCATGTGTTTGGTGGCATGATGAGCAACAATTACCTATAATTTGTATTTTCATTGTATTAAAAATTAGAGAGCACATTCGAGAATAGCACGAGCAACAGCTCCTGTAACGTTTTTACATTCACCGAAACGCACTTCTCTCTCATTAAATCTCTTTTCGATTTCTGCAATAGTTTCTTCTCCAATATTAAATTCCGAAAGTCTTGTTTTTAATCCTAACTTCCTAAAGAATTGTTCCGTACAATTTATAGTTTCTGCAATTCTTTCTCCATCAGTACCGGTAGTAATCCCCCAAATTCTTTCTCCGTATTGCAAAATTTTATCATGCTTTTGTTCACTTAATACCGTCATTGTTCCCGGTAAAACAATAGCTAACGTCTCTCCATGAGTAATGCCGTGGAGTGCGGTTAATTCATGACCAATCATATGTGTACACCAATCTTGAGGTACTCCCATAGCAATAAAGCCGTTAAGTCCCATTGTGGCATTGAGCATATACTGTGCCATTACATCATAGTCGCATGGCTTTTCATGCACATAAGGGGCTATCTCAATTAATGTTTGCAGAATTCCCTCTGCCCAACGGTCCATAAGTGGATTAATACCCGGTGCTGTTAAGTATTGTTCCATAACATGAACAAAAGTATCAGCAATACCACATGATACCTGATAGTCCGGAATAGAATAAGTAACTTCAGGGTCTAAAACAGAGAATTTCGGATGGTATGAATAGAAAGCATATTTCTCTTTTGTGGCGATACATGATATTACCGCTCCGGAATTCATTTCCGAGCCCGTGGCAGGCATCGTCATCACATCACCAATAGGTAAGGCTTTGTTTACTAATTTGTTATTCATTACCAAATCCCACGCATCGCCATCGTAGCAAATACCGCATGATATAAGTTTTGTACCATCGAGTACAGACCCTCCTCCTACTGCTATGATAAATTCTACTTTCTCCTTTTTACCTAGTTCAATCGCTTTGCGTAGTGTCTCTATTTTAGGATTAGGTTCTATTCCCCAAAACTCTACTATGTCGTGATTTGCTAATGCTTTGATTACTTGGTCGTAAACTCCATTTTTCTTTACACTGCCCCCGCCAAAGGTAAGCATTATCTTGGTTCTCTTGTCAAATTGCTCTGATAATTGAGCTATAGATCCTTTGCCGAAAATCAATTTCGTAGGATTTTGAAATGTGAAGTTAAGCATATTGTCTAATTTTTATCTGTTTTAAATTGAATATCATATAATTTTTTGTATTTGCCATTCTGCTTCATTAATGTGTCGTGTGTGCCCGTTTCTATTATCGCACCTTTATCCATCACACATATAATATCAGCCGATTTAATGGTAGATAGCCTATGCGCAATTACTATCGTAGTTCTATGCTCCATGAGCTTCTCTATTGCCGATTGTACCAATTTTTCCGACTCGGTATCCAGTGCCGATGTCGCTTCATCGAGTATCAGTATAGGCGGGTTTTTCAGTATTGCTCGTGCAATGCATATCCTCTGCCTTTGTCCTCCGGAGAGTAGCATTCCTCTATCTCCTACAATATATTCGTATCCATTCTCCAATTGCTCGATAAATTCGTGTGCATTAGCTATCTTGGCTGCATTTTGTACCTCTTCAATAGTAGCATTCTTTACTCCGAAAGCTATGTTGTTGAATATAGTATCATTGAATAGTATCGGCTCTTGATTTACATTTCCTATCAAATTACGTAATGATACCATATCTATATCGCGTATCTCGTGTCCGTCGATGAATATGTTACCTTCTGTAATATCGTAGAAGTGAGGTATAAGGTCTACTAATGTGGATTTACCTGACCCCGATTCTCCAACAAGTGCTACTGTAGTGCCTTTCTTTATCGATAAATTGATATTTTGTAATATCCAATTATCTTCTTTAAGATTGTATTTAAAATATAAATTTTTGATTTCTATAGAATCGTTGAAAGCAGAGAGTTGTATCGGGTTTTCATGAATTATCAAGTCGTTTTCGGCATTAAGTATCTCATCAATTCTCTCGAGCGATGCAGTTCCCTTTTTTATGCTATAGCCGGCTTTGGATAAATCTTTAAATGGCTGGATAATACTATAGAATATCACTAAATAATAGATGAATTCCGGGGCAGTTATTGTAGAATTTCCCGTAAGAATAAGCCTGCCTCCGTACCATAGCAAGATAGCTATAACCATCGTTCCCAAAAATTCACTTACAGGATGTGCAAGTAAATAGCGGGTCTGAATCTTGTTAAAAGTACTTCTGATATTATTATTCAGTGCTCCGAAACGTGCTATTAGTTTGCTCTCCGCATTAAATGCTTTGATAATTCGCAGACCTCCAAGAGTCTCTTCTATTTGCGACAGTAGGTCGCCGTTCAACTCTTGCCCTTTTGTAGAGCGTTTCTTGAGCGAACGCCCTATTCTTCCTATCAGTAATCCGCTTATCGGTAATAGTATCAATACAAATAGCGTAAGCCTCCAACTCATCGAGAATAACACTACTATGTATATGATTATCATTATCGGATTTTTAAACAACATTTCCAAAGATGCTATTACCGAATTCTCAACTTCTGAAACGTCATTACTCATCCTACTCATTATATCTCCTTTCCGTTCTTGAGAATAATAACCGATAGGTAGAGATATCAATTTGTTGTAAATCTGATTCCTAATATCTCGTAATACTCCGGTTCTGATAGGTACAAGCGCTGCCCCTGCCCCGAAAGTACTTACTACTTTAAACAGAGTCATCGTTACTAAATATATTCCGAGAATAACAAGGGCTGTTGAAGCTCCGTAATCAACTATTATTTGCTCAATATAAGCATAAATGTTGTTTTGTATTATGTCTACATAACTCTCTATTGTAGAGGCTTCCGACAGCGGTATATGAGAATGACTTTCTCCTGTTAATCCGAAGAGTATCTGTAATATAGGTATAATGCTGGCAAAAGAAAACAGATTGAATATCGTAGATAGTAAATTCAAAAAAATACTCAATACTACATATCTTTTATAGCCGTGCAAAAAACGTTTCAGTATAGTTATGATATTGTTCATCAGCACTTAATGTCTTTTACCATCAATTGTATTGTGGCTGGTTTGAAATAGGTATTATCCTCTATAGTGTAAACAATATTTATAGGCGTCTTATCTTTTAAATATTTGTTGAATAAACTCATTTTAAATGCTATTCCGGACATCTTGTTTGTGATACTGTAGTCGGTTATCTCCAATTTTAAATGTTCCTGTGTTTGACCTACAATCTTGGAGCTGTCTTCAAAATCGTAAATCTTATTGGTGCAGAAATAAGGCTTCGGATTTCCGGGTCCGAACGGCTCGAATCTGCGTAATATATTCACAAAATTGGCTGTGATATCCTTAAATTGTATGGTGTCGTCAATCTCAATTGTCGGTGTCAGGAGCTCCGGCGTGATGTGATTGTTGACATATTCGCAAAATTGTTGCTTGAATTTATCTAAATTCTCCTCTTTAAGTGAAAGTCCGGCGGCATAAGTGTGACCTCCGAAATTCTCTAATAGGTCGCGACACGAATCTATCGCTTCGTATAAGTCAAACCCTTGTATCGAACGTGCTGAGCCACTTATCATATCGTTGGCTTTGGTGAGTACAATAGTCGGCTTATAGTATTTCTCCGTAAGTCTTGATGCCACAATACCCACAATGCCCTTGTGCCAATTAGGGTTGTAAACAATTATCGACGAGTCGTTTGTGTCGGTAGTCTCCTTTAAAGCCAATTCAGCTTCGTTAGTGGTGTTCTTGTCGATATTTCTTCGCTCGTCATTGTAAGTATTGATGTTTTTACTTAATAGATAAGCTTGAGAATAATCATTACTTATAAGTAATTCTACCACTTCACGTCCGGATTTCATTCTTCCGGAAGCATTGATGCGCGGACCGATTTTAAAAACTATATCATTGATGGAAATATTTTTTCCGGGGGTCATCTCGCATACTTCCATAATGGCTTTGAGCCCGCAACATGGCTGCTCATTTAATCTTTTTATACCGTAGTAAGCCAATATTCTGTTTTCTCCAGTGATAGGTACTATGTCGGAAGCAATACTTACTGCAAGTAAATCGAGGTGTTTGTTTATCTCTGCTACGTCGATGCCGTTTTTAATAGCAAAGGCTTGCATTAACTTATAACCTACTCCGCATCCGGATAGATGCTTGTAAGGGTAATCGTCGTCCGAGCGCTTTGAGTCAAGTACTGCTACTGCTTTCGGTAATTCGCTATCCGTAGTGTGATGGTCGCAAATTATACAGTCTATGCCGTAGCTGTTTGCATAATTTACTTCATCTATTGCCTTAATACCACAATCCAACGCTATGATAAGGTCGATATTGTGCTCCTTGGCATAATCTATTCCTTTAAAAGATATTCCATATCCCTCATTATATCGGTCCGGAATGTAATAGTCTAATATCTGTGGCGAACAAATCAGAGGCTTTAAAAATTTATATACTAAAGCTACAGCTGTTGTGCCGTCAACATCATAGTCGCCATAAACAAGTATATTCTCCTTTCTCTCCAAAGCTAATGTAAGCCTATTTACTGCTTTGTCCATATCCTTGATTAACATCGGATTATGCAATCCTTCTAACTTTGGATTAAAAAAAGATTCTACCTCTTTGGGCGTCGTTACTCCCCTTAATATAAGCATCTTGGCTATTGTAGGGTGTAAATTGAACTCTTTTATAAGCTTCTCTTTATTACATTCATCTTCCGTGCTTAATTTCTTAAAAAACCATTTGTTTTGCATTATATTGTTTGTTTGATTATCAATTCCGGAATACTTCGGTTGTGCATATCTTTTTATCTTTTAAAGTTTTACATTCTAAATCGTACACAATACCTCCAAAGTATTAAACTCTACAAATGTAATCATTTTTGCTGAATATATCACCTTGAAATTCTTTTTTTTATAACAAAAAGATATTTTTTCGCTTCTATTTATTTTTTCGCTTTCCCAATATGTCGCCTTTTACCTCGAAATTTATTATTAATATATTATTCATCCTATTCCTTATCACTAAGTTGAAAAAAAATTGTACCTTTGCGTTTTAATAGATTTTGGATAGCTTTGGATAAAATGGATGATAAAATAAAAAACGAAATAAAGAATGCCATTGCCGTGATGAAAAATGGTGGCGTGATATTGTATCCTACCGACACCATTTGGGGTATTGGTTGTGACGCTACTAATCCGGATGCTGTTGCTAAAATTTACGATATCAAGCACCGCTCCGAAAGTAAATCCATGATTGTGCTTGTGGATTCCATCTTTCGCGCTCAAAATTATGTCAATGAGTTGCCCGATATTGCGTGGGACTTGGTTCCTATTGCCGATAAACCGCTTACTATTATCTACGATGGCGCCAAAAACCTTGCTCATAACCTCATCGCTGAAGATGGCTCCATTGCCATTAGAGTCACATCCGAAACTTTTTCTGCCGAGCTTTGCAATCGTTTCGCAAAACCTATCGTCTCTACTTCCGCAAATATTAGTGGTAATCCCGCCCCTCATTTTTTTGCAGAAATAGATCCACAGATTATTAATGCTGTAGATTATGTTGTTGATTATCGAAGAGATGATAATAAATCCGCCGCTCCTTCGTCTATTATTAAATTGGGTGTGAATGGCACTGTAAAAATTATTCGATAATTGAACCGGAAGTACTCGTTTTGTTATTATGAATCGTAAAAGAATTACATACTATATCGTATTTGATGTGCTGGCGGCTCTTGTGGTGTGGATATTATTTTATCTCTACCGTAGAGCCACTAACGATTTTGTGCTTTTTGCCGACAAAATAGAGTATTTCTTGGTGCCTTCTTATAGCCTTTCCCTCTCTATGATTGCATTCCCTGTCGTGGCAGTTTCTATGCACTATCTTACAGGGTATTATAATGTCAATATAAGGCGCTCGCGTCTTGCCGAGTTTTTCTCTACTATCGTCTCTTCCTTCTTTTCCGCTATAATCATCTTCTTTGTAATGCTTATCGATGATATAGTAGTAAGCTATACTTTTTATTATAGGTCGTTCCTTATCTTGTGGGCGCTTTTCTTCTTTTTTACATATCTTTTCCGGCTTGTTCAAACGTCCATTTATATAAGTCGATTGCACAGTGGTAAGGATTGTAAAAAAGTTCTTATAGTTGGAGTAGGGGATACTGCTACTGAAATATCGCAAGTTATAAAAAATAATGCCTGCTCAAAGGGTTATCGTATTGCAGGTTATATATCAGTTAATAAGTCGGCAGATAGTTCCGAAAAAAACATTCTTGGTGGCGTGAATGATTTGGAAAGTGTGGTGGAGAAGTACTCTATCGATGCTATCATCATCGCTGTTGACGATATGGATAACGACCTCATCTTCTCTATAGTAAACAGAGTGATACGGTATAATGTGGATGTGTGCCTCGTTCCTCGCCTCTTTGAAATAGTGATTGGTAAGGCAGTAGTCTCCGATATTAAAGCGGAACCTTTTGTATCTGTTACCAGGTCGGTAATGCCCGCTTGGCAACAGTCTGTAAAGCGCGTTTTTGATGTGGCTGTGAGTTGCTTGTCTCTATTAATCCTCTCGCCTTTAATGATTTATCTTGCCATTTTAATAAAAAAAGATAGTAAGGGTCCTATATTTTATAAGCAAGAGCGTATAGGGTATCATGGCAAACCTTTTATGATTTATAAATTCCGTACAATGTATCAAGATGCGGAAAAAAATGGTCCGTTACTCTCTTCTGTCAATGATGGCAGAATTACTAAATGCGGCGCTTTTATGCGTAAATATCGCTTGGACGAGATTCCGCAATTCTTCAATATCATTAAAGGGGATATGTCTATAGTGGGTCCTCGTCCCGAGCGTCGTTTTTATATCAATCAAATAGAACAAAAAGCCCCTTTTTATTGTATGATTTATCGTGTGCGCCCGGGGTTGCTCTCTTGGGGCCCTATTAAAATAGGGTATAGCGATACAATAGATAAAATGGTGCGTCGCTTGAATTACGACATTATTTATATGGATAATATGAGCCTTTATCTCGATATAAAAATTATTTTTTACAGCCTTGAAATAATTTTTAACGGTAAAGGTCAATAAAATATTCTTCTTATTATTATGTTGCTTGAAATTAAAAATATATCAAAGTGCTATGGCAATGAAATGGTTCTAAAGCCATTCAACTATAGTTTCGATAAAGGTAGTATTGTGGGAATATTGGGTCCTAATGGTGCCGGAAAATCTACGCTGATGAAAATTATCACGGGCTATATTGCACCTACTTCAGGTGAAGTTCTTATTGATGGTCACCCGATGTCGCCTTCCGCAGTAGATGTCAAACGTAATATCGGATATTTGCCGGAATTGAACCCTCTTTACGATGATATGTACGTGCCTGAATATCTTGCTTTTGTTGCAAAATGTTATAACCTGAAGGAGGTCTCTGCTACCGTTAATAGTGTCATTGAGCGCGTCGGGCTTTCTGCCGTTCGTTCAAAAACCATAAGGCAGCTCTCTAAAGGTTACCGACAAAGGGTTGGTATTGCCGCTGCTGTTATACATTCTCCAAAATTATTAATCCTCGATGAGCCTACTTCCGGTCTCGACCCTATGCAGCTTATCGAGATTCGTCAACTTATAGCCGATTTAGGCAAAGATAGCCTTGTGCTCTTCTCTTCTCATATCATGCAAGAGGTGGAGCAAATTTGTAATTATATTATTATTCTTAACCATGGCAATGTAGTGGTTTCCGGCGAGAAGGATGCCCTTGTAAGTCAATATGGTTCAGTAGAAAATCTATTTTGCGATACTTTAAAATAATATGGAATTCGATATACATAAATCAAACAGAGAGTCTGATAAAGATTTGGATAGAGCTCTTCGTCCTCTCTCTTTTGAAGATTTCTCCGGTCAGGATAAAATTGTAGAGAATTTGAGCATCTTCGTAAAAGCTGCTCGTCTTCGCGGTGAAAGTCTCGACCATACACTCCTTCACGGACCTCCGGGGCTCGGTAAAACCACCCTTAGTAATATTATTGCCAACGAATTAGGGGTGGGCTTTAAGCTCACTTCAGGTCCCGTTCTTGATAAGCCGGGCGATTTGGCTGGTATCCTTACCTCTTTAGAGCGAAACGACGTGCTGTTTATCGACGAAATTCACCGCCTTAGCCCCGTCGTCGAAGAGTATCTATATTCCGCTATGGAAGATTTTAAAATAGATATCATGATAGATAAAGGTCCGAGTGCCCGCTCTATCCAGATAGATTTGGAGCCTTTTACCCTTATCGGAGCCACCACTCGTAGCGGTCTGCTTACCGCTCCTCTGCGCGCTCGCTTCGGTATCAACTGCCATTTTGAGTATTACGACGATAGTGTTCTGGTTAATATTATCAAGCGTTCCGCCCAAATACTCTCCGTGCCTATCGATTATGATGCTGCCGTAGAAATTGCACGCCGTAGCCGTGGTACCCCTCGTATCGCTAATGCTCTGCTCCGTAGAGTTAGAGATTTTGCTCAGGTAAAAGGTAATGGTAGTATCGATAATAATATCGCTTGCTATGCCCTCGAGGCTTTGAATATTGATAAATATGGTCTCGACGAAATAGATAATAAGATATTACTTACTATGATAGATAAGTTTAAAGGCGGACCCGTAGGTCTGTCTACTATAGCTACTGCAATGAGCGAAGATGCCGGCACTATAGAGGAGGTTTACGAGCCTTTCCTAATCAAAGAGGGCTTCATTAAACGTACTCCTCGCGGTAGAGAGGTGACCGAATTGGCTTATCGTCACCTCGGTAAATCTATCGAATCGAAACAACAAACGCTCTTTTGATTTCTATAGTGTGCTATCTATTGATAATTAATTAGTTATCCGGACTTTTACCGATAATTAATTTCTGTGTCTTTTTATGTCGATGTTTATTTAATATAATAATGTCTAACCTTTCGAAATTAGCTAAAGATACTGCCATTTATGGCTTTAGTAGCATTGTAGGTAAATTCCTCAATTGGTGCCTCGTGCCGATGTATAGCTATGTGCTTCATGATGCATCGGAATACGGAGTAGTTACCAATCTATATGCGTGGACTGCTCTCGTTATCATCATACTCACTTACGGTATGGAGACGGGCTTTTTCCGTTTCGTCAATAAATATAAAACTACCGAAGAGGCTAATAAGGTCTATACTACCACTCTTACATCTCTGGCGGTTACTTCACTTCTGTTCATCATCTTTATCGTTTCGTGTCAAAACGGCGTCGCCTCGCTATTGGGATACCAAGCGCATCCCGAATATCTCTCATTACTCGGTATCGCTGTCGCTTTCGATGCCTTTAATTCTATACCTTTCAGCTACTTAAGGTATAAAAGTCGCCCGATAATGTTCGCCGCCTTGAAGTTGTTTATGATTTTCGTAAATATCTTCTTCAATATCTTCTTCCTCGTGGTTTGTCCAAAAATAATGGAGTGGAATCCGGCTCTTATCGATTGGTTCTATAATCCCGATTATCAAGTAGGATATATCGTTGTGGCAAACGTAATCTCTACACTTTCTGTTACTATTGCTCTCATTCCTTTTATCATTGTCGATAAGTATCGTTTCGATTGGGGTTTACTCAAGCAAATGCTGCGTTACAGCTTGCCTCTCTTGTTGTTAGGTATAGCCGGTATTATGAATCAAACGGTAGATAAAATAATTTTTCCTATTGTTTACCCCGACAAAACAGAAGGTCTTCGCCAACTCGGCATCTATGGCGCATGCTTTAAAATCGCTATGATAATGATGATGTTTACGAATGCTTTTCGCTTTGCTTACGAGCCTTTTGTATTCGAGAAAAACGGCTCTGCCGATAGTAAACAGAGTTACGCCGATGCCATGAAGTTTTATATCATCACAGCATTACTCATCTTTATGGGAATGGTGTTTTATATGGATGTATTCCAATTCGTGCTCGGTAGCCAATATCGTGGTGGTCTCGACGTTATCCCTATCGTACTTGTTACATACCTCGTTCAAGGTATTGTTTACAACCTCTCACTTTGGTATAAGTTGGTCGACAAAACCTATTGGGGTGCAATATTTTCCATTATTGGCTTCGTTATTACCCTCTTGATAAATATTATCTTTATACCGAAAATTAGCTATTGGGCTTGCGCTTTCGCCTCCCTTATTTCATACGTGGTAATGATGTTACTTTCGTATTTCCTCGGTCAAAAATACTATCCGGTGAATTACAACCTTAAGTCTATAGCCATTTATTTCTTGCTGACGATAATTCTTACTATTGCAGCTATGGCTGTGCCAATCGAAAACCTATGGCTCAGACTCTTATATCGTACTATTTTTATTGTAATTTTTGCCGTTTATCTTGTTCGTCACGACCTTCCGCTAAGCTCAATTCCTATAGTAAAAAATATTGTAAAAAAAATTAGGTAAGGTATTGTATAATTCTGATAAAACTTTTACCTTTGTGTGATTTTAAAGATAGAATATTTTTAGGGTTAAAATCCTGATAATTAAATAGTATTATAGAAATAAAATGGGTCTTTTTTCATTAACACAAGAAATTGCAATGGATTTGGGTACCGCAAATACCGTCATCATCCACGATGGTAAGATTGTTGTGGACGAACCTTCTGTCGTTGCAATAGATACAAGAACGAATAAAGTAGAAGCAGTAGGTAAAAAAGCTTATACAATGCAGGGTAAAACAAGTGGCGATATTCGCACTATCCGCCCTTTGCGTAACGGCGTTATTGCCGATTTCCACGCTGCAGAATATATGATAAGAGAGTTGATTAAAATGGTACCTCGCAAGGGCTATCTTTTTAATCCTTCCTTGAAGATGGTTATCGGCATCCCTTCCGGTTCAACCCCTGTAGAGATGCGTGCTGTGCGCGACTCTGCCGAGCAAGCCGGTGGCCGTGACGTCCATATGATTTACGAACCTATGGCTGCTGCCCTCGGTATCGGCCTCGATGTAGAGGCTCCGGAGGGTAATATGGTTGTCGATATAGGTGGTGGTACTACCGAAATCGCGGTTATCTCTCTCGGCGGTATCGTGTGCGACCAATCTATTCGCCTTGCAGGTGACGCCTTTACCGAAGATATCATAGAATATATGGGCCGTCAACATAATATCGTGGTGGGCGAAACTACTGCCGAAAATATTAAGAAAAAAGTTGGCTCTGCATTGATGGAATTGGGTGATGAAGCCCCGGAAGATTTTATCGTACACGGTCCTAATAGAGTCACTTCCCTCCCTATGGAGGTGCCTATCACTTACCAAGAAATAGCTCACTGCCTCGATAAATCTATCGGCCGTATCGAAAACGCTATCCTTAGTGCACTATCTAAAACTCCTCCGGAGTTGTATGGCGATCTCGTACAACGTGGTATCTATCTCGCCGGTGGTGGTGCTCAATTAAGAGGATTGGCTAAGCGCCTTACCGATAAAATCAATATTCAATTCCACGTCGCTGATGACCCTCTTCGTGCCGTTGCTCGTGGTACTGGTATTGCCCTTAAAAATGTAGATAAATTCAGATTCTTATTAAGATAATGTTGAATTAATGTTTTAATAAAGGAGCAAAATAGGTATCTTATACTCTGTTTTTTGCTCCTTTTTTACCTTTTATATGGATAGAATTATTCTCTTCTTTAGAAAGTATCTCTCGATATTCGTCTTCGTAATATTAGAAGTTGTCGCTATATTGCTCGTCGTCAGAAAAAACGATTTGCAACAAAGTGTCATCTTTAGATATTCTACAAATATTGTGGCTAAATGCTATTCTGTCGTTACTTCTATAGAGAATTATTTCTATCTCGATGAGGTGAATGAGCACCTCGTGGCGGAAAATAATAGACTCCGTATGCAGGTGGACTTGTTGCAAAATCAAGTTTCTTTGCTCGCTTCCGACTCCGTCGCACTTCCTGATGTGGTTTCCGATGTCGACTATATCTCTGCCAAAGTGGTGTATAATAGCGTCTATCGTACTCAAAATTTTATTATCATCAATAAGGGTGCTAACCATGGAGTGCAACCGGATATGGGGGTTATCTCTCCTCAAGGAGTTGTGGGTGTTGTAATGCGCGTTAGTAACAATTATGCCATTGTAATGCCCGTTATTAATCCGGATCAACATATAAGCGTGAAAATCAAGTCAAATCAGCAACTCGGTATGCTCGTATGGGATGGTAAAGACCCTAAATTCTCACAAATGGAGGAGATTCCAAGCCACGTAAACCCTATCGTTGGCGATACTATCGTCACCAGCGGATACTCGGCTATTTTCCCCGAAGGCCTTACTATCGGTGTTATCGATCGCGCTATTAGCGAAGAACATGCCCCTTTCTGTATGGTTAATGTCAAACTCACCGTCGATTTCCAAGCACTTTCTTACGTCACCGTTACTGCTTATAAAAATAAAGAGGAATTAATGAATCTCGGCAATTCAATAATAGTAGATAATGAATAACAATTTTTATATATGGTCGTTCTGTTTGGTAATGCTTCAGGTGTTACTTTTCAATAATATAGAATTGGGCGGACTTATCAATCCTTATTTCTATATCTACTTGGTGTTGATAATGCCACTCTCTCTCAATCTCTCTGTGCAACTACTGTTGGCTTTTGTCGCCGGCTTGATAGTGGATATCTTTTCCAATACGTGGGGTATGCACGCCGCCGCTACTACTTTGGTTGCTTTCGTACGCCCTTATCTTCTAAAACTCCTTGTCTCTCAAGAGGAAATAGAGAAGCAAGTACTCTCGCTCTCTTCTATGCGTCTTGCCTCTTATATCAAATATGCAGTCGCTATTGTCCTAATTCATCATATTACCCTCTTTTTCCTCGAAGCATTCTCTTTTGCCGCTTTCGGCTTTACTATCCTTAAAGCCATCTGTAGCTCGATAGTTACTCTGCTCCTTATCTTTATTGTGGAGAGAGTTCGTAAAAAATAATCATTAGTGTAGTGTAGATTATGTTTAATACGGATAAATTTAAACATCGAGCTTTTACTATAAAAGTCGTCTTATGTGTTATCGTATTGATTTTTATCATACGCCTCTTCCAATTGCAGATTATCGACGACTATTCCGTGCAAGCCGGTCGTAACGCTTTCTACCATAAAATAATATATTCCCCTCGCGGATTGATATACGATCGTAACGGTAAATTATTAGTTTATAATCAACCTACTTACGATTTGCTCGTTACCATGTCCGAAATTCCGGGTCCGAAATCTTCTAAACCTCCTATCGATACGTTAGAATTATGTAGTTTGCTTAAAATTAGTAAAGAGCAATTCGACAAAAGAATGGATAATCTAAAGGACCGTAGAAAAAATCCCGGTTATTCCCCTCTCACTCCGCAAAGGTTCATTACTCAGATGTCGCCGGAGGATTATGCTATTATTCAAGAAAAACTCCGTAATTTTCCCGGCTTCTCTATCCAAAGTCGTACCCTTAGAAATTATAATTACGGATACGCCTCTCATGTGCTGGGCTCTATCGGAGAGGTAAGTCGCTCTGTTCTCGATAAAGACTCTACTTATCGTATGGGTGACTATATCGGCGTTACCGGTCTTGAAAAGCAATACGAGAAAGAGCTTCGTGGTACTAATGGTGCCGAGGTATTGCTTCGCGATGCTTTTGGCCGTATTAAGGGTAGTTATCAAGATGGTGCTTTAGATGTTACCCCTGTGCCGGGTGAAAATCTTATTACTACTCTCGATATCGAATTACAAAAGGTGGCAGAAGATTTACTTCAAGGTAAAATAGGTAGTGTCGTTGCTATCGAGCCTAAAACGGGCGAAATATTAGCCCTCGCTTCCAGCCCTACTTGGGACCCTACTCACCTCGTTGGTAGGGAGCGAAGTAAATATTATCCTCAATTACAGAACGATAAAACAAAACCTCTGCTCAATAGAGCTATACAAGGTAAATATTCCCCGGGTTCCACTTTCAAAACTATTCAAGCCTTGGTCTGCCTCGAAATGGGTGGTATCACCGAAACTACAATGTTCCCTTGTAACGGTCCAGGCTCTTCCCCTATAAAGTGTACACACCATCACGGCTCACCCGTATCTATTGAGAATGCAATAGAGCAGAGTTGTAACCCATTTTTCTGGCACGCTTTCCGCTCTACTCTCGAAAAAAACGGATATGGTAAGAATAACGAAACTTTCAAGGCTCGCTATACCGAATGGCGTGATAGGGTTTTTAGTTTCGGCCTCGGCTATAAATTCAGCGATTCCGACGTAATCGGTATGGTCGATGGCTCTATATATTCCGAAACATCATACTCTAAAATATATGGAAAAAGAGGGTGGAAAGCCCTTACTATCCGCTCTAATGCTATCGGTCAGGGTGAGGTAGAACTTACTCCTATTCAACTGGCTAACGTGGCAGCAGCTATTGCAAATAGCGGATATTATATCACACCACACCTTAATAAAAACGACTCTATGCTATCGCACCGCCATCATGTGGATGTGCAAGAGAAGTATTTCCCTATCGTTCAACGTGGTATGTGGAGGGTGTGTGAGTACGGTACCGGCCGCCATTACAAAGTGCCCGATATACCGATGTGTGGAAAAACGGGTACTACCGATAATAGCCATGGTAAGCCTCACTCAATATTTTTCGGTTATGCCCCCGCCGATAACCCCCAAATTGCTATCGCGGTAATTATAGAAAACGCCGGCTTCGGTTCTACTTGGGCTTGCCCTATTGCTACTTTGTGTATCGAACAATATCTGAAGGGCGAAATTAAAAGAGAAGATTTGTATAATCGTATAAAAACATCAGTTCTTAATCCTAATGTCAAAAAGTTTTAATGTTTTAGGGGCTGTAGATAAGCCCGTTATTATAATGTATCTGGCATTAGTCATTATCGGCTTAATGAATATCTATGGTGCCAGCTATTCCGAAGAGCAAACGTCGATTTTCGACTTGAGTTATCGCTCCGGTAAGCAAATCCTTTGGATTGGTATCAGTTTTGTCGTGGCAATATGTATTCTTTTCTCCAGTAAAAGCCTGTATAGTGCCGTGGCTTATTGGCTCTACGGCTTGATAATAATAGCGTTGATAGTTACCCTTTTTATCGCTACAGACATTAAAGGCTCTCGCTCGTGGATTACTTTAGGCGGTTTTTCTATCCAACCTGCCGAATTCTCAAAATTCGTTACGGCTTTGGCTCTCGCAAAATTTATGGATGATACACAGTTTAAACTGCTTAATCCTCGTAATTTTGTTATCGTTGCTGCATTGATATTTATCCCTATGTTGATAATAGTGATGCAGAAAGAAACCGGCTCAGCTCTCGTTTATCTCTCTTTTATGTTTATGCTCTATCGCGAGGGACTTCCCGGTATTTTTCCAAGTATTTTTGTAGGTGCCGTAATTCTCTTCGTCGTAGTAATCAGGTATAGCGGTGATCTGTTTCTCGGAGTCGATGGTGCTTCCCTCGGATTGATAATTGGTTTGATGATAGTGCTTATCGTGGCACTTATTCTTTGCCGTGCCCTCTCAAAAGAATATAAGTTCTTGCCTCTTATTATTTTTGGCTCTGTTGTCGCTATTATCGGCGTCGCTTTTATTATTCATTATTTCTTTATCCCGCTTAATTTTGTCTACGTAATAGCCGGTATCAATGGTCTGTTAACTCTTCTTGTGGCAGTGTTCGCTTTTATTAAGTGGCGTAAGCAGTATTTACATATAATTGCTTTTATTCTACTTGCTTCATTATTCTGTTTTTCAGTCGGTTATCTGTTTGATAACGTACTTCAGCATCACCAACAAATGCGTATTATGGTGCTCCTTGGTATGGCAGACGACCCGTCAGGAATTAGCTATAATACCAATCAAGCCAAAATTGCTATTGGCTCCGGTGGTTTTATAGGTAAAGGTTTTTTGCAGGGTACACAAACGAAATTGAAATATGTGCCTGAGCAGGATACCGACTTCATCTTTTGTACTGTAGGCGAAGAGTGGGGCTTTATTGGTAGCGTTGTGGTGTTGGGTATTTTCCTCTTCTTCTTGCTACGGTTGGTTGTCCTTGCCGAAAAAGCAGAGTCTCGCTTTGTGCGTATTTACGGCTATTGCGTAGTTGGAATCTTTGCTTTTCACCTATTCATAAATATAGGTATGGTATTAGGCCTCGCCCCGGTTATCGGTATCCCATTGCCGTTTTTTAGCTACGGTGGCTCTTCTTTCCTTAGCTTTACAATCCTTTTGATGATTTTCTTAAAACTCGATACAATCCGTAAAGAACGCGTCAGTTGTTTTTAAAAGAATCGATTTTGTTGCGGTGATATATTCACTGCTCTTTAAATAAAACAATTGAGCCTCACTCATATAGTTGTTAGAGTGAGGCTCAATTGTTTTTTATGAAGTATAATATTTTTGCCTATTATTTCGCTTTGTCATTCTTTACGGAGAACCATAGAATGCCTGATATGGCAAGGCATATTGCACAGATGGTAAAGATGATGGATTTATCTGCCGCATTGTTAATTACCTCGCCCATCTTGAAGCTCGCTACAAGTTGTGGTAATACTACCGATAAGTTGAAGATTCCCATATATAGCCCCATCTTGCTTTGGTCTACCTTCTCGCTCATTATCGCAAATGGTAAAGATACTAATGATGCCCATCCTATGCCTACAATTAGCATCGCAGCAAAGAATACTATGATGTTGCTTCCGAAAAGTGCTATAATAGCATATCCCAATGCCATTAATAAAATAGAATAGGTATGTGTGCGCGTCATTCCGGTCTTCTTCGCTATTACGTTGAGTACCAATACCGGAAGTATGGCTCCTACCAAGTCGCGAACAAGGAATGCCCATGAGTTTGTACTTGCCATTGCTTCGGCTGATAATCCGGATATCTTTGTAGATACGTAGAAGAACATATAGATGTTCATCGTTTGTACACCCCACCAAGTAAAGGAGTGTGCCATCAATATCTTTTGGAATTCGTTGTTATTCTTGCTCTGCTTTGTAATGTTGAGCAATACGGCTATTATCGCCAAGAGCTCTATGATTACACATATAAACTCTACGGTACTAAGTTCTATGCTATTGAAAAATGTAAGTCTTGACGTATCTTCCAAGCCGAATAATTTGGCAATAATAACGTAAATTCCGTAAATTAAGAATCCTGATAGTGGAACTAACGAAAGGATTATCTCTTTGTAAGATTTCGAATTGCTTGTTTTTGTGCTAACTTTCTCATCTTCATCATGCTCTAATTCTCTCGGCTCTTTGATGAGTAACGAAGGTATAATAGTGAAGAATAATGCTATAAAGATACCTACATATATAAGTACTTCGTTATTGAATAATACGGCAATGAGGTAAGCCAATACTCCGAATGTGCCCGATACGGTTTGCATCCAGGTGTATCCTTTTGATCGCTCGTCTTTATATGTGCAATCGGCTACTAATGAGCGGGTCGGATTAAAACTTACGTTGATACTCAAATCCAATGTCAACGCCACTGCTATAGCTATCGCCAATAAGCCTTCGGTGGAATTTTCACCCATCAATATCTTTTGTACGATATCCAAATTAGGTAATGCCAATAGCATCAAGCCGGTTAATATTCCTCCAATGATTATCCAAGGGCGACGTCTGCCTCCCATAAACCAAAGTTTGTCACTGATAGCACCTACTATCGGCTGCGCTATAATTCCGGCAATTGGTCCTGCTGCCCATACTATGCCTATTTCATGTATATCAAGCCCGTATTTAGTGGATAATATCCAACTGAGGGCGGATATCTGAACGGATAGGGCAAATCCCATCGCCGTTGCGGGTAAACTTAGCATCGCAAAGAATGCATTGTTTCTCTTCTTTTGTATTTCCAACATGTTATTAATTAGTGTTTTATGATTATAATAAGTTACTTGCCAACTCGGAGAGGTAACTCCTTTCTCCTTTTATCAAATTGATATGGGCAAATATATCTTCTCCTTTCATCTTGTCTATCATATACACCAATCCGTTTGATTGCATATCCAAATAAGGTTGGTCTATCTGATGGATATCTCCCGTAAATACTATCTTAGTGCCTTCTCCGGCTCGGGTGATGATGGTCTTGATTTCGTGAGGCGTAAGGTTTTGCGCTTCATCTACAATGAAGTATGTGTTGCTCAAGCTTCGTCCGCGAATGTATGCCAATGCTTCTATTATCAGCTGATTATTCTTTTGTAATGCCTCTATTGTTTGCACCTCTTTGCCTTGATATCCCAAAGCATGCTTAATTACGTTCAGGTTGTCGAAAAGCGGTTGCATATAAGGGGCTACTTTCTCTTTTGCATCTCCCGGTAATGCTCCAAGGTCTTTATTCGACATGGCTACTATCGGGCGAGCAAGCATAATCTGTTCGTAATCTTCGTATTGTGAGAGTGCTGCCGCTAATGCCAATAGAGTTTTTCCGGTTCCTGCCTTACCAGTTATCGCTATAAGTTGTATGTGCTTGTCGGTAAGCAAATCCATTGCAAAAGTCTGCTCTGCATTGCGTGGCTCTATGCCAAAACATCTGCTCTTGTTCACTCTGCGTATGATGTTACTCTCCGCTACGTGACGCGCCAAAACACTTGCTCTGCTACTCTTCATTACAAAGCATTCGTTGGCATTGATGTCGTCTTTAAAATTAAATTCATCTGCCGAGATGCCTTGCTTCTCACTGTAAAGACGGTCGATAAGGTCTGCGTCAATATTTTCAAAGGTTTCGTATTCACGCTCGAATACGTCGGTATTCTCAACTTTGTCTGATATGTAATCTTCTGCAATACAGCCCATTGCACGTGCCTTCATGCGTAAGTTGATATCCTTGGTTACCAATATGGTTTTCTGCTTCGGAAATTTTTTCGCTATGCTTATCGCACATGCCAATATTATGTGGTCCGGCTTTTTCTCTATAAATGCTTTGTTCATCTCTTCCGGCCATTCTTGGTGTGTGATGACGTATAATTTTCCTTTGCCTTCTCCTAATGGCGCACCTTTCGTTACAAAATCTTTATTCTCTGCAATTAAATCCAACTCCCTTGCAAATTGGCGAGAATTATAATTAATTTGGTCATTGCCTCGTTTGAATTTGTCTAATTCTTCTAACACTACCATCGGCAAGTAGATGTCGTTTTCTTGAAAATTGTAAATAGATTTGTAATCATGTAATACTACATTCGTGTCGAGAATGAAATTCTTTTTTGTGCTCATAATGGTTTTTACTTTAAGATTAATGATTTGATAATCATAATTTTATGTGTCAATGTAAAGAGTTTGGTCTTCGCACTAAAAATAATAAATTATGGTGGTGTAAAACTACAAAAAAATACTTACTTTTGCAATCGTTTGAATAAAAAAATTATGGACTATCAAAAAGCTATTGAAATCCTTTATAATCAGGCTCCTATGTTTCAGCATCTCGGTAAAAAAGCTTATAAATCGGGGCTTGAAAATACCTATATTTTGGATGAAAGATTGTGTCATCCGCACAAAAATTATCATACCATTCATGTGGCAGGCACAAACGGAAAGGGTAGTACTTCGCACCTATTGGCTGCCGTCCTTCAATCGCAAGGCTATAAAGTAGGGCTCTATACTTCTCCTCATCTGCGCGATTTTCGCGAGCGTATCCGTATTAACGGCGAGATGATTTCTCAACAAGATGTGGCAGATTTTATCGAGAATGTATCGCCTTGGATCGAAGAGTTGCATCCTTCTTTTTTCGAAATTACTACTGCTTTGGCTTTTAAATATTTCGAAAGTCAAAAGGTGGATGTCGCCGTTATCGAAGTGGGGCTCGGTGGTCGCATCGATTGTACTAATATCATCTCTCCTCTTCTCTCTATCATTACTAATATTAGTCTCGACCATACCGATTTGTTGGGTCCGACTCTCGTTGATATAGCTCGTGAGAAAGCAGGCGTTATAAAAACCGGCATTCCCGTTGTAGTTGGTGAGTATCAGCCCGAAGTAGCTCCCGTTTTCGAAAATAAAGCACAAGAAGTGGGTACTTCTATCGTTTATGCCTCAGATTTCTGGAAAAATAAACCTCTGCCCGAATGCCAAATGAAGGGTTGCTACCAAGATAAAAATCGTGCCACTGCTATGACGGCTATCTCTCTGCTTAGGCAGGGTGGTGTACTAAATATCTCCGACGATGCTGTTGTAAATGGTTTTGCTAACGTAGTATCTCTTACCGGTATCATGGGTAGATGGCAAGTTCTGCAAGAAAATAATCCGAAAATTGTATGCGATACAGGACATAATATCGGCGGTATTTCTTACGTGGTTTCTCAACTGAAGAACGAAAATTACGAAAAATTACGTGTCGTGATTGGTATGGTAAGTGATAAAGATATCCGTGCGGTGCTCTCTATTTTGCCAAAAAATGCCATTTATTATTTTACTAAAGCCTCTATTCCTCGTGCTCTAAATGAGGTGGAGTTAATGTCTTTGGCAAGTGAATACAACCTGCATGGTAATGCTTATCCTACTGTTAAAGATGCACTTAACGCTGCTAAAGCCGATTCTGCTAATGGTGATTTAATATATGTTGGCGGTAGTAATTTTATCGTTGCTGAGGTAGTGTAAAAATTATCTGTAAAAAAGTTTGATAATATTTTGTCAAGTAAATAAAATATATTACCTTTGCATCGCTTTTACGGAAAGGTAATAACGGGCGTTTAGCTCAGCTGGTTCAGAGCATCTGCCTTACAAGCAGAGGGTCGGCGGTTCGAATCCGTCAACGCCCACAAAAGTATATCCTTATTTACCCTTTTCCATTATCGGGCGTTTAGCTCAGCTGGTTCAGAGCATCTGCCTTACAAGCAGAGGGTCGGCGGTTCGAATCCGTCAACGCCCACAAAAGTATATCCTTATTTACCCTTTTCCATTATCGGGCGTTTAGCTCAGCTGGTTCAGAGCATCTGCCTTACAAGCAGAGGGTCGGCGGTTCGAATCCGTCAACGCCCACACACAGAAGCGATGTTATCCATCGCTTTTTTTTGTCTTATAGCATACCTCGTATTATATTTTCAAAATAATCATATAACTATTTTTCTAATGAAAAATCTGCTGAAAAAATTATTGGTGAACGACCACTTTATCTTGGCTGTTATATTCATTAATTCCGTTGTTATATATCTCTTTGAAATCGGTTTTAATAACATCTCTTTGTTGATAATTGATATTTGCTGTACTCTTATCTTTATTCTCGAAATGGTGCTGAAACATTTAGATTTAGGTGCGAAAGGGTATTGGTCTAACGGGTGGAATAGGTTCGATGGCGTGATAGTAATTCTCTCTCTTCCTTCTCTCGTTTTGCCGTTTTTAGACGTAACTACTTTTAATTTTTCCACTCTCCTCACTTTACGTATGATGCGTTTGTTGCGCTTTTTCCGCCTTTTCCACTTTTTTCCGAATATAGCTCAGATTGCAACCGGCTTAAAACGTGCTTTGCGCGATTCCGGTGTGGTGTTGATTAGTTTCGCTCTCGTGATTTTTATTTTCGGACTTATCAATTGTAGCCTTTATCGCGATGTAGTTCCTCAATATTTCGATACTCCTTTTAATTCCATTTATACCGTCTTCCGCCTCTTTACCATAGAGGGTTGGTACGAAATCCCGGATGCTATTAGTGCCGCTACCTCTCCCGTAATTGGCAATCTTTCTCGTCTCTATTTTTGCCTCCTCCTCGGTTCTTTCGGTATGTTGGGAATGTCGTTCATCAACTCCGTATTCGTAGATGCTATGGTGGCGGATAATAACGATGATGTGAAAGAGCAACTGAATAGATTAGAACAGAAGGTAGATAGCCTTATAAATAATAGTTCCGCTTCACAGAAAGAAGAATAAACTCCACTTTTTTTATTAGTTAGATAAAAATAGAGCCTTAAAAGTATTTGCTTTTAAGGCTCTTTTCTTTTAGAAGCAGTATCTTAATGCTAATGCCAATTTCCAGTCAAATATGGATAGGTTGACATTTCTTTCCGACGAAGACATCAATGTTGCATATCCCGGTCGGAAGTCGAAGGCTATACCCAGAGGCGCTGTCGGTAATCTGAATTCCGCTCCTATTATCGCATTCATTCCTCCTTTAGTGAATTCTTCAGAAGCATCGAATATTCGTGCATAACCTATAGTTACTCCACCTCCTACGTAGAAGAATAAGTTGCTACTTATTTCGTAGTTGAAAAGGAAATTCTGGTTTACATGTATATCCCACAAGTCTATATTGCCATGTATCGAGATGTTTAGTCCTCCGGCCCGATTGCTTTCAATGAATTTTGTAGATTGTAAACCGAATCCCAATTCAGTGAGTGTGGCGAATTTTGTATTGACTACACGTTTGTAACTCAAGCCGTTGTAACTGCCTATTACAACTCCTAATTCGTTTTGTTGGGCAACACAAAATGTTGTAGTAACAAGGAATGATAGAAAAAATAAAACAATTTTTTTCATAATAGTATCTTTTTTGTTTATTATTTAGCCGGTTCCCAATAGCATCTTTTAGGAGATACGATAGAGCCGTTTTCTTTTAATACTTTCATGGCTTTATCCACTTCTTTACGGTCTAAACCGCTGATTTCTGCTATTTTACCTGCATTGAGAGGCTCTCCTGCTTCTCTCAATGTGTTCAGTACTTTTTCTGTAATTTCCATAATGATTTATGTTTAATTGTTTATAATTAGTTCTTTTTATTTGCTGAATCCGAATACGTCAACTTCGATGATGTATTGTGCGAGTCCTTCGCCACTAAGGCTGTTTACTTTGGATATAAAGTTGTCTAAGTCGAAGTCAATAGTCATCTCTCTGTTGTCTTTAGGGATGTTGTTGATTTCAAGATAGTCCACTTTTAGAGGCAATCCCGGTCCCCAGTTGGCTCTATTATATTTATATGTGCCAGCTTGGCGATAAGTGCCACTATTGTCGTAGAAGATATGTCCTTTATAAGTAACATTACCGTTGATTTTAACTGTGTACCAGTTCTCGTCAAATTCGGCTGCATTGTTAGCATATTTCTTGCTTCCGCTTCTGTCAGGGAAAGTTCCTCTGTCGTGTCCGTGTCCGCTGATAGATACCTTCATGAGCAGATATTTAACGTCGTCAAGCACGGTAATAGTGCGTTCTCCAAGGCGAGCAACGTCTTCTATTGATGCAGAGTCTACACCATAAGCCCATGATCTGTAGCCCGTATTGCTACTTTCTCTTGAGTCGTAAATCTTGTCGTAGTAGATGCATTTATGCCCTTTCTTGCCTTTATAGAAGTCGAAAGAGAGCTGCACAGTATGCGCTTTTGTTGCTGTGGCATCCCATCCTCCATAGTAAATATGAAATTCGGTCTCGCCGGTGAGCATCGGTAGATACTCGGTTATATCCATATAGTAAAATTTCTCCCATGATGCGTTGAAATATCCGCCGTAAGGTGTAAAGGCGCGTGCTATCTCAAAGAATTTTCCGGTGTTCTTGTCTTTCACCATTATCATTGTTGTCATATCCCAATCGGCTGGTCCTTGATTCCATCCTCCCATGCGATATGTGAGTATAGCTCTTTCGTATTCGTCGGTGCTTTCAGGGAAATTTACTGTTATTACGCTGTCTTCATTTAAGCCCCAGCCGTAGAAGTGTAATCTTACTTCGCCTGTTTTTACTCTGAAATCCGGTGTAGTTGCACTATCAGGATGAGAATCATACCATGGTTGTATTTCACTTTTCGCAGTGTAATAGTCTGCTTTTTCTTCCGGAGTGCGGTTGTCGCATCCAATAAATAAAATACTGATTAATAATAATGTAGAAATTATTAGTTTAGATTTTTTCATTTTAGTTATTTTAGTTAGTTGTTAAAATCTGTAGCCAAAGCCTACACTGAGAAACCTTGTAGGTAGGGTGTTTACTAATATCAATGTAGATACCAATCCGCCTATCTCTGCGTTTCCAAACCAATTTCCTTTTCCAAAGGATACTCCTAATAGGCAAAAGTCAAAAGCCGGTAGGGCGAAAACGGAATTGTTCTCCGTTATTAACATCGCACCAATGCCGAATCCTGAGTATAAATTCACTTTTTCATTATTATAATATGTGAAATTTAATGTAGGAATTAATCCGATTGTGTGAATACTCCTTTTGTAGGTGTTTGGTTTTTGATCTTTTCCTTCCGCTAAGCTATATACATCAACCATAGAGCTCCACCCGTTGTAATTTACATTCATACCTATCGAAAGTACTTTAGTGGCTTGATACATATATTCAGCATAGATATTACCTGTAATTCTTTTGTTGTAATAATCTTTTATTGCAGAGGTTTCTCCTACAGAAGGAACTTTACTTCCAGTGTAGAAAAGATCCCATAATTGCTCACCATAACCAATTGAGAAAGAGTGCCTCATAGCTAAGCGTTGCTCCGTATTAAGTGCTACGGAATTAATGCTGAATACTGCTATTAACAGAGATAATAGTAAATACTTTTTCATAGCCTAGTCATTTTATAGTTAATACTTGGCAAAGATAATAATTCTTTTTCGATACTGCAAGTATTATTAAAAAAAAGGATATGTCAGTAAAGACATATCCTTTTTTTATATAGAATGACTTATTTTACTTATCAAGTAAGATGTTCATCATCACGATAGCTGATTTAGCTACCGGAGTACCAGGGCCGAATATTGCGGCAACTCCTGCTTTGTAGAGGAAGTCGTAATCTTGAGCCGGAATTACACCACCTGCGATAACTACGATGTCTTCGCGGCCGAGTTTCTTAAGCTCTGCAATTACTTGAGGAACAAGAGTTTTGTGACCTGCAGCGAGAGAAGAAACGCCAAGGATATGTACGTCGTTCTCAACAGCTTGTTTAGCAGCCTCTTCCGGAGTTTGGAACAATGGTCCCATATCTACGTCAAAGCCACAGTCTGCATAACCTGTTGCTACTACTTTTGCACCACGGTCGTGTCCGTCTTGACCCATCTTAGCAATCATAATACGAGGTTGACGACCTTCTTTCTTAGCAAATTCTGCTGTAAGTTTGCAAGCTTCTTGGAAGTTTGCGTCGTTTTTAGTTCCTGCGCTGTACACTCCTGATATAGTTCTAATTGTTGCTTTATAACGTCCTACGATGCATTCGCAAGCGTCTGAAATTTCTCCAAGTGTTGCACGTACTGCTGCTGCTTTAACGGCAAGGTCAAGAAGGTTATCTTCTGATTTGCGTCCTTCGTTAAAGTCTTTAACGCAAGCTGTGATTTTAGCAAGAGCTTCTTTAACTGCAGCTTCATCACGGTGTGCTCTAAGGTCGTTAAGACGTGCAATTTGATCTCTACGTACCTCTGTATTGTCCACTTCAAGGATATCAATAGGGTCTTCGTGATCCAAACGATATTTGTTGATACCGACAATTGTTTGTACGCCGGAGTCGATACGAGCTTGAGTGCGTGCTGCAGCCTCTTCGATACGCATCTTAGGAATTCCGGTCTCGATAGCTGCTGCCATACCACCAAGTTTCTCAACCTCTTCGATGTGTGCCCAAGCTTTTTCTGCAAGCTCGTTAGTGAGTTTCTCGATGTAGAATGAACCTGCCCATGGGTCGATTTCGCGGCATATTTGTGTCTCTTCTTGGATGAAGATTTGTGTATTACGTGCAATACGTGCAGAGAAGTCGGTTGGCAATGCAATAGCTTCATCAAGCGCATTGGTGTGAAGTGATTGTGTATGTCCAAGAGCTGCTCCCATTGCTTCGATACATGTACGACCAACATTGTTGAATGGATCTTGCTCTGTGAGTGACCATCCTGATGTTTGACAGTGTGTACGAAGTGCAAGTGATTTTGGGTTCTTAGGGTTGAATGTCTTAACAATCTTAGCCCACAACATACGTGCTGCACGCATCTTGGCTATCTCCATAAAGTGGTTTGTACCAATAGCCCAGAAGAATGACAAACGTGGAGCAAATGCGTCGATATCCATACCTGCATTTACACCTGCTCTCAAATATTCCCATCCGTCTGCCAATGTATATGCCATCTCGATGTCGGCTGTTGCACCGGCTTCTTGCATATGGTATCCGGAAATTGAGATTGAGTTGAATTTAGGCATGTTCTTTGAAGTATATTCAAAGATATCGGCTATTATCTTCATTGAGAATTTAGGTGGATAAATATATGTGTTACGCACCATGAATTCTTTCAAGATATCATTTTGAATTGTTCCTGCCATCTCTTCCAATTTGGCTCCTTGTTCAAGACCTGCGTTGATGTAGAATGCCATAATAGGAAGTACGGCTCCATTCATTGTCATAGATACGGACATCTTGTTGAGTGGAATTCCGTTGAAAAGTACTTTCATGTCTTCCAATGAGCATATAGATACACCGGCTTTACCTACGTCACCTACTACGCGTGGGTGGTCGGCATCGTAGCCACGGTGTGTAGCAAGGTCAAATGCTACGGAAAGTCCTTTTTGTCCGGATGCAAGGTTACGACGGTAGAATGCATTTGATTCTGCTGCTGTTGAGAAACCTGCATATTGACGGATAGTCCAAGGACGCATAGGGTACATTCCTGAGTATGGACCACGTAAGAATGGTGCTATACCGGATGCATAATTGAGGTGCTCCAAGCCCTCTAAATCTTCTTTAGTGTAAATAGGCTTTACCGGTATTTGCTCCGGTGTCACCCAATTTTCACCGTTGACAGTTGCTTTTGATGCAACTACATCATTGATATCTATATTATTAAAGTTTGGTTTCATATTTGTTTCTCTTAAAGTTTTGAACTTAATTATTTTCGTTAATGTATAACAGGTTAGCTTTATTTGATAAGTTGTGCGTTAAATGCTTTAAGAGTGTCAAGAACATTTACACGTACGTGGATAAAGTTTTCAATACCTGCAGCTTTGAGGTCTTCCATGCAAGCTGGTGCGCCCGCTACTACAAATATTTGTTTTCCATTAATTGCTTTGTATGCTGCAGGTGCCAATTCAGCATATTCGTCGTCGCTTGAGCAAAGTACTATGATGTCGGCTCCGGCTTTTTGTGCTGCTTCTACGCCTGCTTCTACAGTGTCAAAACCAAGGTTGTCTATTACTTCGTATCCTGCACATGCAAAGAAGTTGCATGAGAATTGTGCACGAGCAAGGCGCATTGCAAGGTTACCTATTGTAAGCATAAATGCTTTAGGACGGTGTGCTGAACGCTCTGTTTGTAAGCGAAGTGCTTCAAACTCTTGTGCTGCACGTACGTGTGGTAATGCCTCAAGTCCTGTCTCTGCTTCTTCACATCCGCATTTGCATCCGCATGCTTCTTTGGTAATCTTGTCTGCGGCTTTCTCTGTGAAGTTTGGATATTGGTTTGTTCCAAGAAGTACCTCTTTACGTGATGATACGTCTTTGAGGCGTTTTGCTGATGTAGCTTTCATGTCTTCTTGTACTTTTCCACTCTCTACTGCTGCAAAGAATCCTCCGTTGTTTTGAATGTCAAGGAAGAGTTTCCATGCTTGCTCTGCTATGCTGCGTGTGAGGTTCTCAATGTAATAAGATCCTGCAGATGGATCGGTTACTTTGTCAAAGTGTGACTCTTCTTTCAATAACAATTGTTGGTTACGTGCTATTCTCTCTGAGAAGTCATCACTCTCTTTGTATGTGATATCAAATGGGTTTACTGTAAGAGAATCAACGCCTGCTATTGTTGCACTCATAGCCTCTGTTTGTGAACGAAGAAGGTTTACGTGTGCATCGAAAATAGTTTTGTTGAAAATTGATGTCTCTGCATGTACTCTCATTTTTGCTGCACAGTCGCATTTTGGCTCGTATTGTTTTACAATCATAGCCCATAACATACGTGCTGCACGGAATTTTGCTATCTCCATGAAATAGTTTCCACCTACTCCCATGTTGAATTTGATGGCTTTTGCTGCATCATCAGCGCTTAATCCGCCTTCTGTGAGCATTGTCATGTACTCTGCTCCCCAAGCAAGGGCATATCCTAACTCTTGTGAGCAGTATGCTCCGCAGTTGTTCAAACTGAGTGAGTTAACACCGATTACACGGTATTTTGGAAGTAATGCTTTGGCTTTTGCTACAGCTACTACTATCTCTTGTACCTCTTCACGACTCAATTTCTTGCCTTTAAGAAGCATTCTGTTGATAGGGTCGCAATTGATAGAACCTTTAAGATTGGCTGTGTCTATGCCTTTTGATTTGAAGTAATCTGCTAATAATGATACTAATTTCTCGCAGCTACGAATACATACTGTAAAGTTGAGCTCTACACATTCAGGGCATATGCCGTTCAATAATGTAGCAATGTACTCTGCGCTTAACTCTTTCTTGTTCAATTTGAAACCAAGAGAGTTGATGCCTTTGTTCAATACGTCAAGGGCTTTCTCATTAGCTTGTTTTGCACAGCATGCGTCAATGTTTTGACGTACGTACCAATCGTTGTCGGTCTTTGTGCCGCGTACAAAAGGAAATTCACCTGGAGCTGAATCTAATGTTTTCAATGTGGCTACATCTTCCAAACGGTAGAAGGGCATTACATTAAACCCTTCGTTCGTTTTCCAAACGAGCTTTTTGTTGAAGTCGGCTCCTTTGAGGTCGGCATTGATTTTTGCCATCCACTCTTCTGTGGTTACGGCTGGAAAATCTGCCAAGAGATTTAATTTCTTTTCTGCCATAAGTAATTTTGTTATTCGTTAATTGTTAAATATTTATATTCCGTTTTTCTGCATGAGTTTAATAGCGCAAAGTTACAATTTTTATTTGTTATATAAATGCCTTTTAAGTAAAAATAATTTTATTTATTCGCGTTATTTTTAGCTCTATTTTACTTTGAAAAATTTAAAATCTTGTCTTGTTTACTTGAAAATTATTATAAAATCATTCTCTGCGCTTTTAATTTACATGATATTGATGATGTTAAATCGCTTGGACGATGTAATTATGCCTGACAATGATACCATTTTTTTGTCAAAATTGTCCTTGTCATCAAACATAAAGTCTATGTCTATATCAATACTGTAAATGTTGTTTTTTATGTCGTCCGGCATGTTTATGTGTCTCAGCTTCGCTTTGTCTTTCTCCGTAATTATTATCGCTCTCTTGCCCTCCGTTAGCTTTTCGAAAATGCCGTTGAGCTTCTTGATGTCTTGTTGGGTATATGTATGGTGGTCTTCATACGTAATTGTATGAAGCACTTTGCTTTGGGCTTTTAAATAAGCATGGAGATGTTGCGGTTGAGATACAGCACTCATAGCTATCAATTCCATATCGTCGCTAAGCTCCAATGTGGAGTTATTGAATACTCCTCTCGGTACAAGATAGTCGATGCCGGTGAAGAATAACGACTGATAAGCTAATAATCCCAATTGTGTGCGTATAGATAATTTATCGGCGGGGTTAATGCTCTTCGGGCATTTCGTTATTATTACGATATTTGCTCTGTCGGTATTGTGCTTTGATTCGCGCAGTTGTCCGCACGGCAAATAGTAATCGAGGTATGTAAGTCTGTTATAGTCAATAAGTAATATGTTAATATCCGGGTGTAGCTTGCGATATTGATAGCAGTCGTCAAGCACTACGATGTCGGGTTTGTTTTCTCTGTTTTTCAGGTTTGATATGGCGCGAAATCGGTCGGCGTCTACTGCTACCGTAATTTCCGGAAATTTGCAATGCACTTGGTATGCCTCATCGCCCAATATCTGTGCGTTACTCTCCTTTTTCGCCTCTTGATATCCGATGCTTTTTCGTTTGTAGCCTCGGCTCAAATAAGCCAATTTATACTTGTCTTTAAGTATAGAGATGATATACTCGGCATGTGGCGTTTTTCCCGTTCCTCCAACGGTTATATTACCTATCGATATTGTCGGTATGTCGGCATAATTACTCTTTAATATCTCTAAATCGTAGAATTTATTGCGTATTTGTGTCGCCAATTGATACAGCAGTGATGCCGGATATAACAATATTTTCTTTGTTGTTGTTTTCATGGTATCATTATTCTGTTGTTATTCAAAAATATCTCTCCAGTGTTTAAATCTTAATACGCCGTCGTATCCCCATTTCATCAGTTTCTTCTCAATTTCCGCACTAGTGAATTCTTTATCTAAATGGTTCTTTGAGAAAAATTTATCGGCATAGCAAATTAGTTGCTCTTCTATCGATTCCGGCATATAGTTTCTCACGGGCAATGGTAAATCGTTTCTTAGGATATAGTCGATGCTCAATCCCGTGCCTGTATGTCTTTCACATACAAGGGCATGGCGCTCGTATCCCTCTTTACGCATGATGTCCGCTCCCAAATATCCGTGTTCTATATATCTGTGCGTTCCGAAACATTGTATGCCCGGGGCGTCGGTCATAAATATCCCTATGTCGTGTAGCATTGCTCCTTCTGATAGAAAATCCATGTCTATATTTAATTCAGGGTGTTTTGATGCCAGTGTCATCGCTTTATCTTTTACTTTCTCCGAATGTTCCACCAGTATCTTGTAGAGGTCGTCACATGGATTGTAATATTTTTCTATTATGTCGTATGGGTTCATTAGCGTCGTATTAGTTTTAAGGTTTGTATGTCTCCGTTTGTGTTTATTAATTGTATGATATATACACCGTTAGTAAGCGTGCTAACGTCAAGGGTGTAGTCGTAGGTTTTTATAGTGGTATTAAATAAAATTTTTCCGTTTACATCGTAAAGCATCATCGTGCTGTTGTACGCATTGGATATTCCGATGATGTTGTTTTCTCCGTAAATTATTGCGGATTGCTCTAAATTTTCCGTCTCAATTCCTGTGGTAGTGCTGTTTAAATTAAAACCTATCACTACGGGGTCGTGGTCGCTACTCTTGTACATGTCGTTGTTATAACTGTATCCGTCGTAATAGAAAACCGAAGATTCGTCGGCGTTTATATGGAATACTTGGCATCCGGTGGCTTGTGCGCTCAGTGATGCGTTTGCAAAGGCGTGGTCAAGACAGCCTATGTTGCCGCCAAATACGTAAGAGTAGGCTTTTTCGCCTCCATATTGCTTAATCAGGTTGGTGTATCCGGCATCAGCGATTATTCTAATCGGGTCTTCTTGTGAGTACGCATTAAGGTCTCCCATTATAATGATATCATCATCGCCGAAATATCTTGCACATGATTGGGCAAAGGTAATTATTGCCGTGGCTTCGCGTACTCTGTCACCGTTAAACGATCCTTGACCATCGTTAATATCGGCGTTATCCCCACTTCCTTGTCCGGATTTTGCCTTGAAGTGGTTGAGTAATACCACAATAGATTCGTTGTTACTTTTCATTTTGAATCCTTGTCCTTTTTTGCGGTGGTTTACTCCTGTGTTGTTTGATTGTATTTGTCGCAGTGGCTCTAACAAGTCGTCGCGATACACGAATCCAACTTTGGTAAACGTCCCGCTCACCTTAGTGCCGTCATCGATATAAGAGTAGTGCTTTCCGTTGTTTAGTGCGTTGAGGGAATTGGTGATTTTTGCCAATGCATCTTGCCCTTGTTGTACCTCTATCAATCCGAAAATGTCGGCATCGATAGCCTCTAATGCCTTCATTATCTTGTTGTGTTGCTTCTCGGCATCTGCCTCATTGTCAGGTCCGTATCCATTGCCGTAACCGCTTGTCAAGTATAATCTCAGGTTAAAAGAGCAAATCTTTAAATTGTAGTTGCCAAGGTTTGTTACAGCTGTCGGGCGCGGATTACCTTGGAATACCGGTGTCGTTGTAGGGGTGATGGTATAGCCGTATTGTGTTTGAGAGAATACGCCTTTCAGTAGGGTGGTGTACTGCCCGGTGCGACAGGTTCCGTCGGCATCTTGCCATGGCCGTGGATTGGGATATATTGTGCTCGAACCGTCAGAGAGTGTCACCCTGTTATTGTTATTCTTATTCAATATCGTAGTGTATTCTATTGACCCCGGCAATGCAATGTCGGTAGGCGACATCTGCCTTTCGTTGGATATCTCCACCTCGCCGTATTTGTTCCAGTTTTGCACGCTTATAATGTAAAGTGTGTCGTGTATCTCTACTTCGTAACCGATATAGCTGTTTATGTTGTTTATCAAGTCATTCCAACTTACTACGCTTGTCTGTGGTTCCGAAATGTTTTCTGTTGTCGCCTCTGCAGTTGTGTCGGTGCTCTTTATTTCGGTTGCAACTTCGTTGTCCGTAGCAGAAATAATGCTTATGTTTGCTAATATAGTCAGCAATAAAAGTGTATATTTTTTCATTCTGTTATCTTAATTCGTTAATCCTTCCAATAATTGAAGAAATGATGTACGGGACCGTGTCCGTGTCCTATATTATAATCCGCTCCGGCTGCTATGGCGGATTTAATAAATGTGTGACTGAGCGTTACTGCTTCGTCCAATTCTTTACCGAGTGCCAACATCGATGCTAATGCCGACGACATGGTGCATCCCGTGCCGTGCGTGTTTTTTGTATCTATCTTTTTCGACCCGAGGGTGAGTGTAATTCCCGTTTCGTTATTGTAGAAGTAGTCGGTAATATATTCATCTTCAATATGCCCCGCTTTTAGTAATACCGATACGTTGTAGCGTTGTGCAATTTTTTTTGCGGCTTGCTCCATATTACCGGCTGATATTCTTTCATTGTCGAGTAGCACTTCGGCTTCAGGTATATTAGGCGTCACTACTCTGGCAAGGGGTAGTATATTGCTTTTGATATATTCTATCGAATCGTTGGTAATGAGGGGGTTGCCCGATGTGGAAATCATTACCGGGTCTACCACGATATTCCTGTATTTGTGCGATTGAAAATAGTGGCAGATAACCTCCATAATCTCTTTTGAATGCAGCATACCAGTCTTTATTGCATCGGCTCCAAGGTCGCTCAGCACGCACTCTATCTGGTCGAGAACTATTTGTGGCGGTATCGGGTGTATTGATTTTACTTCCTGAGTATTTTGTGCAGTAATGGCTGTAATTACCGATTCGGCATAGCATCCGCATGCAGATATCGTTTTTATATCCGCCTGAATTCCTGCCCCTCCGCCCGAGTCGCTTCCGGCTATTGTCAATACCTTTCTATGTTCTTTCATCGATGCTTTTATATATACTTCTTCCAACTTGCAAATATAATACTTTTTTTCTTATTAAATAATTGAGAGACACAACAATGTGAGGGATTTAAGGAAATTTAACGAAAAATTTAATTGAGATATGGTTAGTTTATGTTACTTTTGCAGTGTCAAGAAGGGGTGCTATATAATTAATGTATATGGCTGAGATTATACTCTAATTACCTGATGCAGACAATGCTGCTGTAGGGATTTTTGATGTTTTTTTGAATATTAACAGCTCCTTCTACTTGATAAAAGTCAGAAGGTTTTTTTATTTTTATTGAGATATGAAATTAATAGTAAATGGCGAATCTATAGAAAAAGATGTAAAATCGCTCGCTCAATTGCTGAAAACAATGGATATTCCGGAGCGCGGTGTGGCTGTTGCAGTCAATAATTCTATGATACGCCGTGATAATTGGGCGGATTTTTCACTTTCCGAGGGTGATAATATCTTAGTCATTAAAGCTGCTTGTGGAGGTTAGAAAGATGTGTCTTATTCGTGGTCGTAAATGGAGTAAATTGCAGTTTATCACTCATGGCTCTTCTGTCGACGAAATATTTAATGGTGCTATCGATGTTCTCAATGGCGGTTGTCGTTGGGTACAGCTCCGTATGAAAAATTTCTCTGTGGAAGAAAAAATTTCCGTTGCCGAAAAGCTCCGTATCGAATGCCGTAATGCCGATGCCGTAATGCTTATTGATGATGAGGTGGATATCGCCCGTCGCTTGCAACTGGATGGCGTGCATCTCGGTCTTAACGATATGCCTATCAGCGAGGCTCGTAAAATTCTTGGTGATAAATTCATTATCGGTGGCACGGCAAATACACTTGAGCAAGCACAGCATCATATTTCTCTTGGGGCGGATTATCTCGGCATTGGTCCTTTCCGCTATACCGTTACAAAGCAAAATCTCAGTCCCATCCTCGGCGTCGATGGCTATAAGCATATTATGTCGCACCGTGATATTATCACTGTACCTGTAGTGGCTATCGGTGGCATAGAAGTGTCGGATATCGATGAAATTATATCTACAGGCGTAAATGGTATTGCCGTGAGCGGTACCATCCTCAATGCCCCGAATCGAGTGGAGCAAACTCGCCTTATTATCAATACTTTGAATAAATAAATACTGAATATTATGGATAAATTAATTATTGCAGGTAAGGAATTCAACTCTCGTCTCTTCCTGGGTACGGGAAAATTCCAAGACAACGTTACGATGCAGAGGGCTATCAAAGCTTCAGGCGCAGAGATGGTTACCGTTGCTATGCGTCGTATAGAATTAAACGATAGTAACGATGATATGTTACAGCATATCATCTCTCCTTCTATCCAATTATTGCCGAATACTTCCGGTGCTCGCAATGCCGATGAGGCTGTTTTCGCCGCTCAAATGTCACGCGAGGCTTTTGGTACTAATTGGCTTAAACTCGAAATTCACCCCGATCCGCGTCACCTTTTGCCGGATTCTGTAGAGACTCTCAAGGCTACTGAGAAATTGGTAAAAATGGGCTTCGTAGTGCTCCCTTATTGCCAAGCGGACCCTATCCTTTGTCGTCAACTCGAAGAGGCTGGAGCCGCTACCGTAATGCCTCTCGCCGCTCCTATTGGCACTAATCGTGGCTTGATAACTCGTGATTTTCTGCAACTTATCATCGAGCAATCAGGCGTTCCTGTAGTAGTGGATGCCGGTATCGGTGCCCCAAGTCATGCCGCTGCTGCCCTCGAAATGGGTGCCGATGCAGTTCTCGTTAATACCGCTATCGCTGTGGCTGCTAACCCCGAAGAGATGGCTATCGCTTTCCGTGAAGCCGTTATCGCAGGTCGCCGCGCGTATGAAGCCGGTCTCGGAGCTGTCACCTTTAATATGCAAGCTTCGGCTTCATCCCCTCTTACTGCTTTCTTGAACGAATAAAAAACTGTAAAACATTTAAGCCTTACGTCGATTGCCGTAATCTTTATTCCTTCGATTACTGTCGTCAATGGCTTCTAAATACCTCAGAATATGGAAAATAACGAAAAAGATAAAGAATATTTCGCTAAACCCGAAAAGGTGTACCTTCAGGGCGAGATGTACCCTTTTATCCGCGTCGGAATGCGTAAAGTAAACCTCACTCCTACAGTCGCAATCGTTAATGGAGAAAAGGTTACTACTCCTAACGACCCCGTCCTTGTCTACGATACCAGCGGTCCGTTTACTGACCCTAATATCACCGTCGACCTCAAAAAAGGTATCGAGCGTATCCGAGAACCTTGGATTCTCGAGCGTGGCGATGTGGAGCAACTCCCTTCTATCACAAGCGAATACGGCAAAATGCGTCGCGATGATAAGTCCCTCGACCATCTTCGCTTCGAACATATCGCTCTGCCTTATCGCGCTAAAAAAGGCAAATGCTGCACCCAGATGTATTATGCAAAACAAGGCATTATCACCCCTGAAATGGAGTACGTAGCTATCCGCGAAAATATGAATTGTAAAGAGCTCGGCATCGATACATATATCACTCCTGAGTTCGTTCGCCAACAAATCGCTTGCGGTCAGGCTGTTCTCCCTGCTAATATTAACCACCCCGAAGCCGAACCGATGATTATTGGTTCTAAATTCTATGTAAAAATAAATACTAATATCGGTAATTCCGCTACAACATCAAGTATCGACGAAGAGGTGGACAAAGCCGTGTGGAGCTGCAAATGGGGCGGTGATACGCTTATGGACCTATCTACCGGTGCCAATATCCACGAAACTCGCGAATGGATTATTCGTAACTGCCCTGTGCCTGTTGGTACTGTGCCTATCTACCAAGCCCTTGAGAAAGTCGACGGTAAGGTAGAAGACCTCAGCTGGGAAATCTATCGCGATACCCTTATCGAGCAATGCGAGCAAGGCGTCGACTACTTCACTATCCATGCCGGTATTCGCCGTCATAACGTGCATCTTGCCGACAAACGCCTTACCGGTATCGTCAGCCGTGGCGGTAGTATCATGAGCAAATGGTGCCTAATCCACGATAAAGAGAGCTTCCTATACGAGCATTTCGACGATATCTGCGAAATCCTTGCACAATACGATGTGGCAATATCCCTTGGCGATGGCCTCCGTCCGGGCTCAATTTATGATGCCAACGACGAAGCTCAATTTGCCGAACTCGATACTCTCGGCGAACTCGTAGAGCGCGCTTGGAAGTATAACGTACAAGCATTTATCGAAGGTCCCGGTCATGTGCCTCTCCATAAAATCAAAGAGAATATGGAACGCCAAATAGAGAAATGCCATAATGCTCCGTTCTATACCCTCGGTCCGCTCGTTACCGATATCGCACCGGGTTACGACCATATCACTTCCGCTATTGGAGCTGCACAAATCGGATGGCTCGGTACCGCCATGCTCTGCTATGTAACTCCGAAAGAGCACCTCGGCTTGCCTAATCGCGAAGATGTGCGCGTAGGTGTAATCACATATAAGATAGCAGCCCATGCTGCCGACCTGGCAAAGGGTCACCCTGGTGCCCAAATCCGTGATAACGCCCTCAGTAAAGCCCGTTACGAATTCCGCTGGCGCGACCAGTTCCACCTCGGTCTCGATTCCGACCGTGCCCTCGAATATTTCAAAGAAGGCCGCCATACCGATGGTGAATACTGCACAATGTGCGGACCAAACTTCTGCGCCATGAAGCTCAGTCGCGACATCCGTAAATAATTGCTTTAGTACATATAGCCACAAAAAGTGCATTGCAAGCTATATCTGCAATGCACTTTTTTTATCGACAATATCCTCGTGTAAAAACAACCTTACATCATTCATATCTTCGTTTTCAAAGCATATTTCCTGTTTTCGTCACTTTTTTGGCGTGAAATTTTTTATACGCTGAAAATCAG
>SAMEA3663257__coassemble_426_pt1 | contig 46640 bp, 39 predicted proteins | sample SAMEA3663257__metabat2_low_PE_016 | metagenome-assembled genome bin SAMEA3663257 (sample SAMEA3663257) | pig gut metagenome | biome: pig gut; feature: pig-associated habitat; material: faeces | place: China | collected 2013 | reverse complement strand
ACTGTCGTACGGGTAACTGTACCGGGGGTTCGAATCCCCCTCCTTCCGCAAAAAAGAGAGCGAGCTTGTTTAAGCACGCTCTCTTTTTATATATATTGCTCTCCGCTTTCCGCGTTCATCGTATGCAGAAGGATATCGCAGCTCTTATGGTCGGCGACGATGGTAAGCTAAAGTCTTTCTCTCAATTCGCTAAAGATGTCAAGCCCTTTACATTCTCAATCACGAAGAACTTCGGATGCTTCGCCTCAATCATGTCGATGTATCTGAGGAACAGTTGACCGCGTTTGTCCTCCAATCCCTTCTGCTTTCCAGCAACGCTCCACGACTGGCAAGGAGGTCCACCGACGAAGCCATCACAATCGGGAATCGCATTAGGATCAATCTTGCAGATGTCGCCCTGCACAAACTCGGTGTCGGGATGGTTGCGCAGATAGGTTGTACGACAATACGGCTCGAACTCATTGGCCCAAACCACATCGAAGCCCACCTGCTCAAAGCTAAGGTCAAGACCTCTACAACCTGCAAAGAAAGATATAACTATCATATTTATGGACTTATTGACTATTGAAAAACATTGAATCGCTTCCCAGTGTCCAGTCTTATTACTACCGACATACTTGATAAGATTCAAATCACGAAGAACGTAGAGATCTCGTTTGATAGTCTTCTCGGAAACATTAAATAGTGTTGCAAGGCCTGAAACGTTTATCGGGACATTTATCGGGGCATTTATCGTATCATTTGTCGTATCATTTATCGTATTACCATTTATGATGTGATAAATTTTTCGCTGTCTTTCAGTAAGTTGCGATAATTTTTCGTATTATTTATAGGGACATTTACCGTGTCATTATCTTGGGCAGTATTTGGTCGGTCAAACTCCTTCTCTGCTGTCCACTCAGCCATCAAAGTTGCCTTCAAAATGAAGGCATCGGCATGGAATGATGGGATTGCACAACCCTTAGTTTCCAGTTCACAACATATACGGTCAATACCCTCACCGAACTCCTTGACATACTTATATGCCTTTAGATATTGGGCTATCTTGGGATTACGAGAGAAATGGGTGTGACGGATGTTGTCTGGTCGCACCAGTCCTGGCAAGTTTGGCATTTCTGCTTTCCAAAGCACGAATCAAATCAGAAAATGTATCATTTGTGTGCTTTTTATGCCTTTTCTTTTGGTTGTTCAGGTTAAATGTCATACCTTTGCAATGATTTGGTAACATGTTGATTATCAATGGTTATTTCCGTTTTTTTGCGACATGTGTGCGACATCCGGTGCTAACGCATTGATAGTCAATTAGAGTCGTTTTCGAGGAGGTAGAAAAAGGGGTTATTCTTCCCCTCCGAATTCCATAAGGTAGGCTTTGATGAAGTTGTCTATGTCGCCATCCATTACGGCGTTTACATTTGATGTCTGATAGTCGGTTCGATGGTCTTTTACGCGTCGGTCGTCAAAGACGTAGGAGCGTATTTGCGATCCCCACTCTATTTTCTTTTTACCGGCTTCAATTTTTGCGTTTTCTTCTCTGCGCTTTTGAAGTTCCAATTCGTAGAGTTGTGATTTCAAGAGCCTTATTGCATTCTCTTTGTTGTCTAATTGTGAGCGACTTTCTGTGTTTTCTATCACAATCTCGTCCATCTCGCCGGTTACAGGGTTTTTGAATGTATAGTGGCAACGAACGCCTGTCTCCACTTTGTTTACGTTTTGACCTCCTGCGCCGGATGAGCGGAAGGTATCCCAACTTAAATTGGCAGGGTTTATCTCTATCTCTATGGAGTCGTCGATAAGCGGTACTACAAAGACGGAAGTGAACGATGTCATTCGCTTGCCTTGTGCGTTAAATGGTGATACTCTTACAAGACGATGTACTCCGTTTTCCGACTTGAGATAGCCGTAAGCAAAATCACCTTCTATCTGTATTGTCACCGATTTTATTCCGGCTTCATCTCCTTCGAGCATATTAGTTATCTCTGCTTTATAACCTTGCTTTTCACACCAGCGGAGATACATACGCATGAGCATCTGAGCCCAATCTTGTGCTTCGGTACCGCCGGCTCCGGCCACTATCTTAAGTACTGCCCCGAGTTTGTCTTCCTCTTTGCGGAGCATGTTGCGCATCTCAAGGTCTTCTATCATAGCTATCGCTGCATTATAGGCTTCATCAACCTCCTCTTCGGTCATCGCCCCTTCTTTGTAAAAGTCAAATGCTATCTGGGCTTCATTGACGGCAGCGTCTACATTATTATATCCTTCAATCCAAAATTTTATCCCTTTTACGAGTTTCATCTGTTGCTCCGCCCGCTTCTGATCTTGCCAAAATTCAGGGGCTTGAGTCTTCAACTCTTCCTCTTCTAATTGGATTTTTTTATCGTCAATATTAAGGTACCTTTTTAATTCTTCTACTCGATTTCTAGCCTCTTTCAGCTGTTCTATAGTTATCATCTATATATTATATTCTTGTGTATTATTTCTTTATGTCTTTCTTTTGAGGATATTTGCGGAACCAGCTTTCTATTTTAAGGCGTACCACTCCAAAAAGAGCTTCGGAGAATATGCCTCCCGACATCTTCGATGTGCCTTCTACTCGGTTTACGAATACAATAGGTACCTCTTTTATGGTAAAGCCACATTTGTAGGCTGTAAATTTCATCTCTATTTGGAATGCGTATCCTTTGAATTTAATTTTGTCAAATTCTATCGTTTCAAGTACTTCGCGACGGTAGCAAACATATCCGGCTGTGGTGTCGGCTACAGGTAATCCTGTAACGGTACGTACGTATTTTGATGCGTAATAGCTCATCATTACTCTGCCCATTGGCCAGTTAACTACGTTTACTACGTTGCCCACGTAGCGCGATCCGATGGCTACATCTGCCCCTCCGGTAGTGCATGCAGCATAGAGCTCCATAAGCTTGTCTACAGGGTGTGAAAAGTCGGCATCCATCTCAAAACAATATTGATAGTCGTGCTCCAATACCCATTTAAAGCCGGCTATATAGGCTGTTCCCAAACCTAATTTTCCGGTTCTTTCCACTAAATGCAGATCTTCCGGAAATTCTTTTTGAAGCTCTTTTACTATAGATGCAGTGCCATCCGGCGAGTTGTCATCTATGATTAAAATATGAAACTTGTTAAGAGCAAATACCGCCCTTATTATTTTCTCTATATTCTCCTTCTCATTATAGGTAGGAATAATTACTATTGAGTCGCTTTGCATATGAATGACTATTATTGTTTTGCTTGCAAATATACAAATAATTATTCGAATATTATCGTCATTCTTATTTTTTATTATTAGGCACCTTTCACTCAAAAAAAAATAGTACCTTTGTATGTAATTATAAATTAGCGGAAATAGGGTTTAAATAAGCGCAAGTACATGAAAACGAGCGATTTTTCTTTGAATAATTATAGTAAATTGATTCGCGCATTGCTTGAGAAAAAGTACAATTTCGTTACTTTTTCCGAGTATTGTACGGGTGTGATGTACGATAATTACGTCGTCTTGCGCCACGATGTGGATGAATTACCGCAGAATGCGCTGACTATTGCACGGTTAGAGCACTCCTTAGGAGTTCGTGCTTCATACTATTTCCGTAAAAAAGAGGGTGCTTTTGAGGTAGATTTTATCCGAAAAATCGCTGCTTTGGGGCATGAGATTGGGTATCATTACGAAGATTTTTCTTCTTCTAATGGCGATATTTTTGCTGCTTACGATAGTTTCAAAAAAAATTTAAATGAGTTGCGCTCTATTGCCCCGGTTAGTACGATTGCAATGCACGGTGCTCCTCGTAGCTTATACGACAACAGATTTATATGGCTTTTGTTCGATTACAAAAAACTGAATTTGTTGGGTGAAACATATTTGACTCCCGATTTTACCAATGTCGCATACTTATCCGATACCGGCGGGTATTGGAATGACACTCGTTTTTCTGTTCGTGATAAGACGGAAAATGAAATCAATATGCCGTCGTTTGGCTCTACTTTAGAGATAATTCACGCTATACAAAGCGGGGCTTTCCCTAAAAAAGCTATCATCTTATCTCACCCTCAGCGTTGGTCCGATAACGTCTTTTCTCTATTTGCCGATAGGGTGCTTCAAGATGCGAAAAATGTAGTTAAACGCTTAATTATTAAGAAGAAAAAGAATAATACCACTACTTTTAAGTCGCTAAAATTAAAGATAAACGAGTGGCTTGATGGATGCCTTTTTCCTTTTGATTACGATGCACAACAGGCATCGTTGGCCATCAAGAATTTTTTCTTGTTTCCGGTTTCCGGTAAGGGTATTAATGATGCTTTGGTTGAACTCAACGGGAAACTCGCCCTGAAAGAAAAAGTACTCTTTTCTTCATGCGCTTTCGGTAAAATGTCAAAGGCGGAATTTCTTGGCAGACTATATTATTGCGGTTTTGATGTCGATAGTGTAGAGTGCTTGAATGGCTACTATTTCGCATTTGCCTTGAAGGCCAAAGATGTGCACCACGCTCCGGAAATTCATTACGGCATTGTGATAAAATTGCCTCGCGTAGGTATGTATGGTAATTGGTTTTACGTATACAAACTTCGCTCTATGTATCCCTATTCCGAATTCCTTCAAGATTATCTGTCAAAGAACGTTACTTTGAAGGAGGGCGGAAAATATGCCGACGATTTTAGAATTACTAAAACGGGTAAGTGGCTACGTCGGATTTGGATTGACGAAATACCAAATTTATATAATATCATCCGCGGAGATATGAAATTTGTGGGAGTAAGGCCTCTTTCGAAGACGTATTACAACTTGTACGATGAGGATTTAAAGGTCGCTCGCCTAAAATATAAGCCCGGGTTGCTACCTCCGTTTTATGCCGATAACCCCATTACTTTAGATGATATTCAAAATAGTGAAAGAAAATATTTGGATGCTATTGAAAAATACGGATTGAAACAAACCGATTGGGCATATTTCAAGAAAATTGTATATAATATCTTGTTTAAACATCGAAGAAGTGCTTGATTATGAGAGATATTCAAATGGTTGACCTCAAGAGTCAATATGAAAATATAAAAGCTGAAGTGGATGATGCCATTTTTAACGTCATCTCGTCTACCAGATTTATAAAGGGTGATGTAGTAGCGGATTTCGAGAAAAATTTGGCGGAGTTCATAGGGGTAAAGCATGTCATCTCTGTAGGTAACGGCACTGATGCCCTTCAAATTGCTCTAATGTCGCTCGGATTGCAACGGGGCGATGAGGTTATAGTGCCCGATTTTACATTTATCGCTACTGTAGAGGTCGTTGCCCTACTTGGTCTTGTGCCTGTACTCGTAGATGTTGATTACGATACTATGTCGCTTGATGTCAATCGGTTAGAAGCCGCAATATCGCCTCGTACCAAAGCAATTATCCCGGTTCACCTCTTCGGCTCTAACGCCAATATGGAGGCAATAATGAATATCGCTCGTAAGTATAATCTCTTCGTAGTGGAAGATGCTTGCCAATCTATCGCTTCGAAATATTTCTTCTCTGATGGTTTGGTTAAATGCTCCGGTACAATAGGTAATATCGGTTGTACTTCTTTTTTTCCATCCAAGAATCTCGGTTGCTTTGGCGATGGTGGTGCGTTATTTACCGATGATGATGCCCTTGCCGAGCGTGCCCGAATTATTGCTAATCACGGCTCTCAAAAGAAGTATTACCATGTGGCAGTGGGTGTTAATAGTCGCCTTGATTCTATCCAAGCCGCCATCCTTAATGTTAAACTTCGTCATCTTAACGATTATATTGCTTGCCGAAAAAAGGCTGCGGATTTCTATGATGCATCTCTAAAAAATATTCGGTCGTTACTTTTGCCGGTAAAAACTCAATATTCAGAGCATACATACCACCAATATACACTTCGCTGTACCGGGTGTGATAGAGATTGGCTGAAGAAAAATCTTGCGGAGAGAGGAGTGCCTACAATGGTTTATTACCCAATTCCAATTCATCAACAAGAGGCATATAAGGGATTGTGTATTAATACCTTGTCTAATACCGGACATTCCGTATCCGAATTGCTTGCCCGTCAGGTGCTCAGCTTACCGATGCATACGGAGCTGGATGACGACCAACTTACGTTTATTGTAAATTCTATAACTGACTTATTATGAATAAATTCGCTTTGATTGGTGTGGCAGGTTATATCGCTCCGCGACACCTGAAGGCTATAAAAGATACAGGTAATATTTTGCTCGCTGCTTACGATAAATGCGATAGCGTGGGGATAATAGACAGTTTCTTCCCTTCCGCTTCGTTTTTTACTGAGCAGGAACTCTTTGACCGCCATTGTACTAAACTGAAAAATACCGAAAATCAAATAGATTACGTGTCGGTTTGCACTCCTAATTATTTGCACGATGCTCACATAAGATACGGTCTGCGTCTCGGTGCAAATGTTATATGTGAAAAGCCTATCGTATTAAACCCTTGGAATTTGGATGCCCTTGAAAAGGTAGAGCAAGAAACGGGCAAACGCTTGTTCACTATTTTGCAACTTCGTTTACATCCGGAGATTATTGCTCTGAAAAATAAGGTGGAAAAAACGGATAGTGACCATATTTTTGATGTCGACCTTACTTATATCACCTCGCGTGGCTACTGGTATTATACCAGCTGGAAGGGTGATGTTCATAAAAGTGGTGGTGTGGCTACTAATATAGGCGTGCATTTCTACGATATGCTACAATGGATTTTCGGCGATGTTGAGCAGAGTGTCGTTCACGTCTCTACACACGATAGAGTGGCTGGCTTCTTGCAATTGAAACGCGCTCGAGTGAGATATTTTCTTAGTATTAATGAAAATACTCTGCCAAAAGAGGCTGTGGAGGCTGGTAAACGAACTTTTAGAAATATCTCTATTAACGGCGAAAATTTTGAGTTTAGCAACGGTTTTACCGAACTTCATACCGAGAGCTATAAACAAATATTCTTAAATAATGGCTTTGGTATTGCTGATGCCCGAAATGCTATTAACATAGTTTACGACATTAGAAATGCCACCCCTGTAGGCTTGAAAGGTGATTATCACCCAATGGCAGCTCTGCCCCTCGTAAAACATCCTTTCGGTTGGTAATAAGTTCTCCTTCTCCAAATGTTTACAATTAAGTGCTTTTTTATTTATAATTTCATATGGCAAAAATAGTTGAGACCCCTTTGATGAAACAATACAATCAGATTAAAGAGCAGTACCCGGATGCTGTTCTGTTGTTTCGTGTTGGCGATTTTTATGAAACTTTTTCTGATGATGCTATCCTTACCAGCGAAATATTGGGCATTACCCTCACTCGCCGTGCTAATGGCGTGGCTCAGTATGTAGAACTCGCCGGATTCCCTCATCATGCCCTCGATACTTATTTGCCTAAGCTCGTTCGCCACGGCCTTAGAGTTGCTATCTGTGACCAACTCGAAGATCCTAAGCTCGTTAAAGGTCTCGTTAAGCGCGGGGTGACGGAACTCGTTACTCCCGGCGTTAGCGTCAACGAAAATATCCTTAATGTAAAAGAGAATAACTTTCTTGCTTCTATCGTACTCGATAAAAATAAAGTCGGAGTAAGCTTCCTTGATATTTCTACCGGAGAATTTCTTGTTACGGAGGGTCAACCGGAGTATATAGAAAAGATTATCCACTCCTTTTCTCCGAAAGAAATTCTTTATGAGTGTGATAAAAAGTCAGAGGCTATCACCCTTTTGGGTAATAATACTAAATACTATTTTCAACAAATGCCAGATTGGGTCTATTCTATCGACTCTGCCAAGGACCGCCTTACCAAACATTTCGATGTGAAAAACCTAAAAGGCTTTGGCGTAACGGACCTAAAACTCGGGGTTATTGCCGCAGGGGCTATATTGTATTACCTCGATCAAACTCACCACGATAATTTAGGGCATATTACTCAATTGACTCGTATTCAAGGGGATAGATATGTGTGGATGGACGATTTTACTATCCGTAATCTCGAACTCGTTTCTACTATCCATCCCGATGGTAAATCTCTATACGATATTATCGATAAAACTATTACCCCTATGGGTGGTCGTTTGCTGAAACGGATGATTTTGTTCCCGCTAAAGAATATTCAGCTTATTAACGACAGATTATCCGTTGTTACTCATTTATTTAAGGATGCCGAACGCCGTGATCTACTCATTCAAGAATTGTCTAAAATGGGCGATTTGGAAAGAATTATTTCAAAAATAGTAGTGGGACGTATCAACCCTCGCGAGGTGTATCAACTGCAAATTGCACTCTCTGCCGTAGAGCGTATTAAGACTCTTTTTGCAGATGTAGAATGCCCTGCTTTTGCCGCTATTATCGACCGCCTTAACCCTTGTAAAGAACTGCAAAATAGAATAGTAAGAGAACTTAATGAAGATCTGCCTTCGCTTGTAAGTAAGGGTGGCATAATTGCACGGGGTGTGAGTAAAGAATTGGATGAATTGCGTGAAATATCTACTAATAGCAAGGATTTCCTCTTGCAATTGCAACAGCGTGAAATTGAGAATACCGGTATCCCAAGCCTTAAAATTGGTTATACAAACGTTTTCGGATATTATTTCGAAGTGCGTAATACTCACAAAGATAAAGTGCCTGCCTCTTGGATTAGAAAGCAAACTCTTGTGAACGCCGAACGTTATATTACCGAAGAACTGAAGGTGTATGAAGAAAAAATACTCGGTGCCGAAGAGAGAATAGGAGACTTGGAGAGTCAACTCTTTGAAGAACTCGTACAATATGCTATCGGTTATGTTGCTGCTATACAACTCAATTGTACTGAAATTGCTAACCTCGATTGCTTGCAGAGCTTTACAGAAATTTCTATCCAAAACAACTATTTCTGCCCTGTTATATCAGATGATAACGTGCTCGACATCAAGGCTGGGCGACACCCGGTAATAGAAAAACAACTCGCAGAAACCGAAGAGTATGTGCCTAATGACGTTTTTCTTGATAATGAAAAACAACAAATTATTATACTTACTGGTCCTAATATGGCTGGTAAGAGTGCATTGCTTCGCCAAACCGCCCTTATCGTTCTGCTCGCTCAAATGGGATGCTATGTGCCGGCGCAAAGTGCAAAAATCGGTATCGTAGATAAAATATTTACTCGCGTAGGTGCCAGCGATAATATCAGTTCCGGCGACTCTACCTTCATGGTGGAGATGACGGAGGCGTCTATCATTCTTAACAACCTTACCGATCGAAGCCTCCTACTTTTCGATGAACTCGGTCGTGGTACCAGTACTTATGATGGTATTTCTATTGCATGGTCTATTATCGAATATATCCATGAGAAGAAAAATGCCCGTGCCAAGACCCTTTTCGCTACCCATTATCACGAACTTAACGAGATGGAGAAGCGTTTCTGCCGCATTAAAAACTTTAATGTCTCCGTAAAAGAGGTGGATAATAAAGTGATATTCCTTAGGAAATTAGTGCCGGGCGGTAGTGAACATAGCTTCGGTATCCATGTGGCTAAAATGGCTGGTATGCCTAAGTCTGTTGTCAATAGGGCTGATGAAATATTAAAGCGTCTTGAAAAAGATAACAAGTGCGTATTAAACGGCGATAATATCACTAAGAAAAGTGCCGCAGGTGGCGTGCAGTTGAATCTGTTTCAACTTGATGACCCTATTCTTGCTGCCGTGCGTGACGAGATTATAAACTTAAATATCGATTCGCTTACACCGGTTGAGGCTCTGCTGAAATTGAATGAGATAAAAAAAATCGTGCTCGGTAAATAATTGAGCACGATAATTATTGCTATATACTCTCTTCCGATTCTTTTCTGCAGATGTGAATGAACGGACAGAAGGTGCAGTCTCTCCGTTTTTTATCATAAGGGGCAAACTCATCGCCTCGTAAAATATTGCCCACCGTTTTGTTTAGAAAATATTCAAAGGCTTCGCGATATCGCCATGTGCGGTAGTCTTTTATTATAAAATCTTCTGACGTTAACAAATCAACTTCCTCAAGCTTAAAGAGTTGTATTATTTCTTCTGCACTTAATTCGTCGTCAGGAAAAATATCTTGTATCTTCTCTTCTATCTTATTCGGGATGGTCACGGTAATATCTTGTTCCCTAATTGCTTCGTGTTTTGAATCATCATTATAGATGTCGTAAATCTTGTATATCATCGGGTGTATTTTATACTCGTACGAGTTGTTTACCCCTATCGATTTACAAAAATCTGCCGATTCTGATACGGCTTTGCAGTACATCAGCACTTGTAGCACCTCTTGTCCTGAGGTGTTGTGCGTAAATAAGTCGGTGAATTGTATCTCGGTTTGCTTTGATGGTCGCGACGTTTTGTAGTCGATAATGTTAATTATCTTCTCATCGTTATCAATGTCTATTCTGTCGATAATACCTTTGAAGTTTACATTATCTACTTTAAAGAATATATCTTTCTCTGCTGCCGAAAATTCGAAATTACGTGATTTATCGTATTTTAATGTGCTGATTAAGAAGTTGTTGAGTAATGATAAAATTATTTTGTTATAGAGTTTTTTACCCTCTTCGTCGGTGGCTTGGATAGCACTCAAAAATTCTTCTCGGCAAATATCTTTAATGTCTTTTTTCTCGTCTTTATATTCGGTGTAGTATAGCTCCATAACTTTATGGAATACCAGTCCGAAGTCCGCACTATCTATTATTTCGGAAATTTCATCTGTTTCTTTAAGTTTCAGTAAATAAGAGAAATAAAATTTTAGCGGACAGCTGATAAACTTTTTTAATGCCGATGGTGATAATTCTTTTTTGTTGCTATCGTCGGTAGTATATAATGCCAATTCTGCTCGGATATCCTCGTTTTTCTTTATCTTGATATTATTATCTTCCGTACTGATACCCGTTGTATTCGTTATGGTAGTTGTCTTTTCAGAGAAATGTCGTAGCTCAAATTTGTTGTAAATTTGTGGTATGATATATTTAAAGATATAGTAGTATTGAGAAATAGCCGCTTCGGAGTTGTAGATACAAGATACTTTGTCTGCCCTATATATTGTTCTGAAAAAATTATAAGCATAAATTGCATTGTGCTGCTCAAATGTAGGTAAGTTATATGCTTTGCGTAATATATATGGTATTATTGACGAAGAAGATGTGGTTATTCCCGGTAAATTTTCATCGTTAAAACCGATGATAATCATGTTTTTAAAGTCGATAAGTCTACTCTCGAGCATACCCATTATCTGTAATCCTTTCAGTGGCTCTCCATATAATTGCACTTTCAGGTTGGAAGTAAGGTGTGATAAGAACGCGCAAAATGTTTTTAAGTCTATCTCCCCTTCGAAATCTTTGATATAATCATTTAGCTGATTTAGATACATCTGATATTGAGTCAAGAAATTACTGTCGATATTCTCGTATTGAGAATGTGCAGTAACATCAGACACGGTATCACTCTCTTCGTCAACATTTTCTTCGAACTCTTCGTAAAGAGATAGAAGTATATCTATTATATTATGTATATAATCCGTGAACTCTTTTGTAGAACAAATCTTTTCCGGCTCATTATCGAGTAAGAATAATTTTGTGATGAGGCTGTTTTCAGCGAGCCCTTTGGTTAATTCTTTGATGTTATTCTTAGTAATCCAAATATAGTTGTTTCTTAATATGCCGGAAGTTAGTCTGTTACAAATGTCGGTTGCATTTTGCTTGATGTATTGATTGGAGATTATCGACATTACTTCTTTGTAGTTGTACGAAATTTCCTTCGTCCTTTCGTCTTCTCTTACATTGAGTTGCATAGACGTAATGTCGTTGATAAGCCCGGATAAAATGGATATGTCAAGCGGATAACCCATTGTTATATTAAGTCTCTTCAAGTCTATCGGGATGTATTCTAATAACGAAGTCAAAATGCCTTCATTGGGTAGTAGTACTGCAGTGTCAGACAAGTCACTTTCATTCTCTTGTTCAATATTAGATAGTAGTTGGTTGGCAATATGTATTTGTCCCGATTGTGTACTAGTATTGTAAACGTCTATTGACGGGAAACGTGTATCGCTTTCTTGATCAAAATGATACCTTGATTTGAATAGCCTTGTATTTTTGTCGTAGTTGATAGTGATTGTTGTATTGAAGAAGTCTTGCTGCTTATATATCTCCGGATAGTCGAAATAGTAATCTCCTATCTTATTGTTGTTAAAGAATTTAAATATCTCTTCTTCCGATTTTGTAAGGAAGTTAAAGCCAACAAATACTACTCTTTTGTATTCGCTGAGTAGAGTGTCGTTAAAAATAGGGCTCTTTAAATTTTCTACATAATCTCTAAAGAGCATACCATAATATGCTTTTCCTGCTACTCTTAATCTGTTTTTATAGTTGTTATACAGTTCGTTAAGAATTTTCCAAAGAGAGAAATAATTCTTATTTATCTCTTTATCCGTGTCGAAGTTAAAGAAATTTTTTATGGCTTTCTTTTGCTCTTCGGATAAGTAGTCTACCTTTTTAAGGTCTTGTAAATCTTCTATATTCTTAAAAAAGATGTCGGTATCGATGAGGTATTTGTCAATCTCGTCGAAATCTTTGATGAGTGAAAAACCAAGATTGGTGAATTTATGCAGTTCTTCTATTCTGTTTTCTTCGCCTTTAATTTCACTATATGCTTCATATAGAGTTAGTAGCAACTCTATGTCGCTCGCAATTACCTTGTTGGAATTTTTGAGTACAATGGAGTTGATGTCGAATATTTGTGGTAAGAAGATGTTTTGAGTCGCTATATTTTTTAACTCTTTTTTGAAGAATAGTCCCGAGCGTTTGTTTGGGAAAATAAAGGCTATGTCGCTGAATCTTATATCGTTGTCGTTGTTATTAACGATATTTTCGTAGTAAGTTTTCGCTACATTATATAGAAAAGAATGCATATGCTATCGGTGTTATGTTTATTTGAAAATAAGTGGAGTTCCGATACAAGCATTAGGATAAGGGATTTGAAGTATTCTGCAGATAGTAGGGCAGATATCTTCTATTGTAATGTTTTTTGATTCCGGAGTAGTACCTTTGTACCAAATTGCTAACGGGTAAGTGGGGTTATAAATAGTGGAGTATGTAGTGCCGTATTTGTTGTTTTCTTCCGTCCAACCCGGTAATAATGTTATCATTACGTCTCCGGTTCTATTCTTATAATAGCTGTTGCTCATTCTCGTGTCGTTATTTGCCGTTGCTTGTATCTGATAAGATGGTACAGCACTCATAACCCCCGAAAATTCGAGCATAAATTGCGCTACATAGTCTTCGATATCGTTTAATTTAATTTTATTTTCTTCTATAAGGCTCTTATTCAAATGAATATTCCTGTTATAATACCCTGTAACCCATCTGCCTTGTCCATATATTGCCATGAGGTAAGAGTTGAGTAATGCGGTGGCTCTATAACTGTTGAATACTCCTCCATTTATTTTTTGAGTCTTTGTGTCGTCTTTTACTTTTGTATTATTAGTTGGTGCCGTTAATACTATCACGCTGTTTTCTAAGCCTACCGATATATCTATTATATCTATTAGTTGCTTTATCGTTTTGTCAAGACGGATAAAGAAATCTTCATTCTCGGCACTCATAGGTGTGGTGGCGAAGGCATGATTTGCCGAAAATTCCACACATAGCAAATCGGGATTATCATCATCTCCCATATTTTCATCGCGTATTGCACGCACTGCCAATTCTTTTATCAAATCATTGATAAAAGGTGTCTGCTTTAGGGTGGCTACATCTTTTTTTTCCTCGGTATACTCGAGTTTTGTCAGTATCGGATGTAAATCTACATAGTAGTTTTTTGCTATCGGATATTTATACGTGAGAATATTGTTTAGCGACGTCCAATTTTTATACAACTCCGGTATCGTGTTGTCGTTATTGATTTTGACTGACCATTGAGGTAGTCCCTTATCATAATAAAATGAGGTTGCTATTCTGCTTGTTTCGTCATCGATCCATATGGCTCCATCTGCTAAATGGCCACCCATCATCAATGCTGCTTCTGCCGATAAGGCGATGGAGTAGACCTTGCTTTGTGGATTACAAAGCTTTAATTGGTCGCCTATCGTAGTAGCTTGTAATAGTTTTGGAGATACCGTACGTTTTGTATTTATACCATCATACCTGGCGTCTTCTATACAAGATATGACATCCTCGTCTAACATAGAATAGAAATGGTCGGAAACTATGCCATGGTAATGAGGTGTAGTACCGCACATAATAGAGGCATAGTCGGTAGTTGCATCGGAAGGTATGTATGTGGATGTGGTTGCGGCATTGTAGTAGCCCGAACTGATTATTCTTTTTATTCCTCCATCGTCGAAAACGGATAAGAAATTTTCTAATTCGTAACTATCTAATCCATTGATGGCTATAATTACTGCAAGTCTTGCTCTGCTCTCTGTTTGTGATGTACAAGTAACTGCAGTAACGATTATTAATACACATGCCAATATTACCTTTCGAAGTGCTGAGTTCATCTGTTTCTTTTATGTCTTGGTTTATAATTCTTTTTTAGCGCAAAAGAATATGTTTGTATTGATAAAATCAATATGCTTAATATACATAAATACCAACAGAATAGAGGGAATGTAATTGTTTGAACCTCAAATATTAATAAGAATACGGTAGTTATTGAAAAGCCTAACATCAATGTGGAGGCATATGCTTTTATCCTATAATTCTTTTTCAATAGTAATATTATTCCCAATATAATATTTAGAGGAGAACACCATAATATGTTGTAGTTGAATTTCACTATCGGGTGAATGGATATAACCGATAGATAGAATATTATTATGCCCAATAATCCGCTAATAATCAATATAATCTGCGATAGATATGGTAAATAATGCTTTTTTAATATGAAATATAATACTTCTATTAATATAATGAGTAGCGGAATGAATATCGTCCAGAAGTCGCTATGCTTTTCCGGTTGCGTTCTGTTTTGCGGAGTGTTTACATTTGCCGATTGTACTGCCAACGACATCTCTTTATCATTGCGAATTATTTTTGTGTTCTCTAATAATTGCTTTGTGTAAAAAGGGAATGCCATCGTTTGCATTATAGTAATTTTTTTGTCCGCTTCACTGCTTATTATCAGGTTGATGCCAAGTTTGTACCAAGGAGCATTTTGAAGGTAGCTATTGATAATAGTGCGGTACGTTGTGCCGTTTGTTAAGGTCTCTTTCGTGAAATAGTGTTCGGAAACGGCACTTATTATATTGTCGTACACTCGCGTAGCGCAGTTATCGTATATAAAATTGTAGCAATATTTACGGTTTTCTATTTTGTAATTTTCCCATAAATTTCTCCATAATAAGTTCTTCTCTTTGTATGTGAAATTGATTTTGGTACTGTAAATGAAAGACTCGCGGCGAAGGTATTCTTGGAAAAAGTATTTCGACTCGCAAACACCCATTTCGTACATCATATATCCTTTTACAAAGTTGAGCACGAAATTAGGTTCATCGAAAGAGTATAATCCCCAATGAAAAATTAAGTCGATATCATGTTGTGGATCGACAATTCTTATGGCTGAATGCCCAAATCTTTCGTAAATTACTTCACCCGGTTCACAACTTATTACATATACGTTTGCCGATTCTGATAGAGAATCGTTAGGTGAAAATGCTTTTACTATGACAGGAACTAATGTCAATAAAAATAATAAAATCAGTTTAGGTAATAATCTTTGATTGTTCATATCTTAAATGTGTTTTTGTTTCAATCTTTGTTCTGTGTTATTTACGTAATTTTAATTTTTGCCCTACTTTTGCAGGGGTTCCGTATTCTATATTGTTGATTTTATATAGTGATTTTAGTTTAATTCCATATTCTTGAGATATAGAGTGCATACTATCTCCGGCTTTTACTGTGTATTTCGGAGTCTTTTTAGCTGCATTTCTTTTTTTCGGAGCAAGGTATACGTAGTCGTCTTTATAAAGTGGGCATTCTTTTGGTAAGTCGTTGTAATACAATAGCATTTTAAGACTAATACCGGTTACCTTGGCAATATGCTGATAGCTGTCGTCATTCATCAGTTTGTAGCACCTTACACCGTTGTTTTTGATTTCTTGGTATCCGAAGAGTTGGTCGTTCTCGCCGTTAATCTCTTCTATCTTATCTGTAAATTCTTTGCTCGTATTATCTTCGCTTTGATTTACTTCTGATAATAATTTACCACCCTCATCATATTCATATAGTTTGTAGGTCTCTATAATATTAATGAGTTTTGTAGGATAGTTCGGATCGGTGGCGTAACCGGCTTTTTTCAAGCCTTTTGCCCACGATTTATAGTCGTTTATTTTATAGTCAAAAAGGAAAGAATAACGTGGTTTTTTTAGAAATTCTGCATGGTCTTCGTATGAGTCTTTCGGGTTGTTATAGCATCTAAAGCACTCATTCAGAGCATCATCGTTCATTCTCATAGATTTGCCGTACCAGCTTCCACCACATTTTATGCCGAAGTGGTTGTTACACTCTTTTGCCAAGCGACTTTCTCCGGCTCCACTCTCCAATAGCCCTTGAGCTAATGTAATACTGGCGGGAATTCTGTGTTTTGTTTGACTTTGAACTGCCAGCTTTGCATATTTTTCTATATAGGAATCGTATTTTGCGTTCCTATTTTGGGCAAATATTAGTGTAGTACTGAATAATATACTTAATATTATGATTGTTTTCTTCATTGTAAATCAGTGTTTTATAAGCTTTTGCAAGTTTTGATTATGCTAAAATTTATCTTGGCAAAGATATTAATTTTTTTTTATTTGTCAGTTTGTTTGCCGTTTTTTTTCGTGCTAATGAATGAAATAATTTACGTACCTTTGCATCCGAAAAAATAAACTCAAGAATAGTTTTCTTTTTTTATGAATTGGATTCAGGATTTGATTTTTGGCAATGGTATTGGCCATAGTATTATGTTGCTGTCTATCTGCATTGTCGGTGGCATTTTGCTCGGAAAAATTAAAATTAAAGGTATCTCTCTCGGTATTACTTTCGTTTTGTTTATTGGTATTGTATGTGGCCATTTCGGTCTTACTATAGACGATAATATTCTTCATTTTATGAAGGAATTCGGTCTTATACTTTTTGTCTTTTCTATTGGAATGCAAGTGGGTCCCGGTTTCTTTTCTTCTTTTCGTAAAGGTGGTGTCACCCTAAATTTACTCGCCATTGCAATAGTCCTACTCGGTGTAGCAGCTACTATTGTTATCTTCTTCGTTACGGATTTGCCGATGGATGTTATGGTCGGAATTCTTTCCGGTGCTGTTACTAACACTCCTGGTCTCGGTGCAGCGCAAACTGCTTTTAACGATATTTACCCCGGTGCCGATAATTCTATCGCTTTGGGTTATGCAGTGGCTTATCCTCTCGGTGTAATAGGTATTATTTTGGCTATCGTTCTCATAAGATATATTCTTCGTATTAATATAGAAAAAGAGCAGTCGGGTATAGAAGAGCAAGAGGCTTTATCTCAAAATCATGCTGTTGCTCTCAGTCTCGAGGTCTGTAATCCCGCCCTTTTTGGTAATGATATAGAGTCCGTTTCTAAACTGCTATCTCATCGTGAGTTCGTTATCAGTCGTCTGCTCCATACAGATGGTAAGATGGAGATTGTTTCGAATAGAACCATCCTTTCTGAGGGCGACAGATTGCTCGTTATCACAGTAGATAGCGATGTGGAAACGTTGAAAACTTTTTTCGGTAAAGAGGTTAAGGATATGGACCGTAATGATTGGATTAACCTTGATAGAAATTTCGTTTCACGCCGTATTATTGTCACTAAAAACGAACTGAATGGTAAACGCCTCGGAGATTTGAATTTGCGTAAATTATATGGTATCAATATCACTCGTATTAATCGCTCGGGTGTGGATTTGGTAGCTCGTCAAAATCTTATTTTGCAACTTGGTGACCGCCTTACCGTGGTGGGCAACGATGAGGACGTGCATAAAGTAGAATCCATTCTCGGTAATAGTATGAAGCGATTAAACGAGCCTAATCTTATCACTATTTTCTTGGGAATCTTCCTCGGAGTGCTTTTCGGTAGTATTCCGTTTCACTTCCCGGGCATACCACAACCGGTAAAATTGGGGCTTGCAGGTGGTCCGCTTATCGTTGCAATACTAATCTCTCGATTCGGATATAAATATAAGTTAATTACATATAATACCATCAGTTCTAATTTGATGCTTCGGGAGATAGGTATTACCATCTTCTTGGCTTGTGTCGGTATTTCTGCAGGTGATGGTTTTGTAGATGTGCTGGTTAATAAGGGTGGCTTTACTTGGATAGGTTATGGTTTTATTATTACTTTTATCCCTGTATTCCTAGTTGGTTTAGTAGCTCGCCTCGCTTTGAAAATGAATTATTGTACATTGATGGGGCTTATTGCGGGTAGCACTACCGACCCGCCTGCTTTAGCTTATGCCAATAGTGTCGCAGGTAATGATGCTCCAGCTGTCTCTTACGCTACAGTATACCCCCTCACTATGTTTCTTCGAGTGCTTACCGCGCAATTGTTGATAATTATTTTCTGTTAGTGTGTTATGTATTTTGATGAACTGCCGTTAAATGACGATATATTAGATGCCTTGGATGATATGAATTTCGTGGAATGTACACCCATCCAAGAAATGTCAATACCGGAAATTTTCGCCGGTAAAGACCTCCTTGCATCGGCACAAACGGGTACCGGCAAAACGGCGGCTTATTTGCTCCCTATATTGGAAAAAATCTCTTCAGGAGCACTCGATGCCAGCAAAGTAAATGCCCTAATACTTGTACCTACTCGCGAACTCGCTCAGCAAGTAGACCAGTTGCTATCCGGTTTCGCTTATTATTTGAACGTTACTTGGATACCGATTTTTGGCGGTGGCGATGGGGTCGCTTTCTCTCAACAACAAAAGGCTCTTAAGGCTGGCTGTGATATCGTTGTAGCTACTCCCGGCCGTTTGATTTCTATTCTCCGTACTTACGATATAGACCTTTCTGCCCTTGATATGCTCGTACTCGATGAGGCGGATCGTATGCTCGATATCGGCTTTTATGATGATATTATGGAGATTGTAAAATATATCAATCATAAATGTCAAACGCTCTTATTCTCTGCTACTTACCCTAAAACGGTGGAGAAGTTGGCTCTTAATATTCTGCGTAATCCGGCTCAAGTAAAGATTTCCGTTTCCAAGCCTGCAGAGGGTATTGCTCAATATATTTGTCTTGTCAATGACAATCAAAAATCAGCTCTATTGTGTGCCCTCGCAAAATCTCAATCTTGGAAACGCGCCATTATTTTCGCCTCTTCGAAAATTAGTGTGAAGAATCTTTATAAACAACTTCTTCGTCGTAAAATAAAAGTGGCTCAAATTCATTCCGACTTGGATAATGATACTCGCTCTGATGTTATCCTTAATTTTAAGAACGGAAAAGTGGATATGCTCGTTGCAACGGACGTGGTAGCTCGTGGTATCGATATCGATAATGTCGATGTAGTAGTGAATTACGACGTGCCTTCTCATCCGGAGGATTATGTACATCGTGTGGGTCGTACTGCAAGGGCAGGTGCCACCGGGGTTGCTTTTACTTTTGTCAATGAAAAAGACAAATTCCGCATGGCAAAAATAGAGTCTTTTATCGATAAAGAGATAACTCGTGCCTCTGTTGTCGACGTGCTTAAAGATGCCGTAGATTTACCCGTTGATAATATCGAATCTATGCGTATCAATAAAAAATCTCGAAGAAATTCATCTCATCGTAATAGAAAATACGGGCGAAAATCCTCTGACAAAGTTGCTCCAAAAAGGAAATACTACTCGAAGAATAGTAGTAAAACACAAAATAAACAATAGATTTCATCCTGCATAAGCTAAATAATATGATGTATAATACTTTGAAATTTAGTCTGTTATAAGTCGTGTATTGAAATGGCAATTTGATTTTTCTTTTATTGAAATCGAAAAAACAAATATTTCTTTGAAATGTGATTGCAATTTAAAATAATATTATTACCTTTGCACTTGGAAATATTTGCGGCATTGGCGTAATTGGTAGCCGCGCTAGACTTAGGATCTAGTGGAGAAGTCCGTGGGGGTTCGAGTCCCTTATGCCGCACAAAAAAGCTCTTGATAAAATCTATCAAGAGCTTTTTTTGTCGTTCTATTTTCTGAATATACCGGAAGCCCGGTTTAGTTTTTATATCTTGTCTTTTTGTCTCTTTACTTATTTTGATTAAGCCAATTTTTTTGCATTTTGGATGCGCGCGTTCTTTATATATTTCGGTAATAATACCTCGACCCATAGAGCCCAAAAGAAGAATATTATCATATAAAACAGATACTTCAGTAAATATTCGTGCATTAAGTAGAATATTTCCGGATGGTGGGCGGAGATATAAGCTAAAAAGAATATTCGGAATATATTTATGCAAAATACAAGTGTTAAGCCCAAAACAAGGTAGGCAAGCTTATATATTATATTTCCTTTGGCTATCAATAATCCTATTACGAATGTCATCATTTGTTTTATGGCAGAGCAACCCCACACAACTCCTAATGCATGATAGTTCGAAAAGTAAAACACATTACCTACTAAAGTGTAATTCAAATTGAAGTATTTGAGGTATTTATTTACTATTATTGCAATTAAACCGCAGTAATTATTCATTAAATCAGTGACGTTTAGGATGTTTGAATCCCAACGGCACTTGTCGAAATCATCATAGAACAATATCTTCCATATCAAATGTGATAGCAATAATGCAAAAATGAAAGATATTGAATTTATATTCTTTTTACAGAAAACTCTGATACTTTTTATGTTCATTATATACCTGTTCGTGCAAAAGGTGGTAAATCGAAAGAGCAGAAATCTTTATCTAGATATTTGTAATATCCGGTGATGGCTACCATTGCGGCGTTATCCGTTGTATAAGAGAATTTAGGTATAAAAGTCTCTACTTTGTGTCTTTGACCAAAGTCGACAAATGCGCTTCGGAGACCTGAATTTGCCGATACTCCACCGGCTAATGCCAACTGCTTTATTCCGGTTTGTTTCACAGCTAATTTAACCTTATCCATCAGTGTTTCTATTACGGCACGCTGTATAGAGGCGCATAAGTCGTTCTTATTTTCTTCTATAAAATTCGGATTTTTTGCCACTTCATCTCTTATTGTGTATAAGAATGAGGTTTTCAGACCACTAAAACTATAGTCTAAATCTTTGATATGTGGCTTCGAAAAATTAAAGGCTTTCGGATTTCCAAGCTTGGCAAATTTGTCGATAAAAGGTCCTCCGGGATAAGGTAATCCCATAATTTTGGCACATTTATCAAAAGCTTCTCCTGCTGCATCATCAATAGTTTGCCCGAGTACGTGCATCTCTTTATAGCTCTTCACTTCAATAATTTGAGAGTTACCTCCCGAAACTAACAAGCATAAAAACGGGAAGTCGGGATGATGAAAGTCTTCTCCCGGCTCTGAGATGAAATGAGCCATTACATGTGCTTGCAGATGATTGATGTCTATTATCGGAATGTTTAGTCCGAGGGCAAAACCCTTGGCAAAAGATGTTCCTACCAGTAATGACCCCATAAGTCCGGGACCGCGAGTAAATGCCACTGCATCAATATCTTTTGTCTCAATCCCTGCTTTTTTTATTGCGGCATCCACTACCGGTATTATGTTTTGTTGGTGCGCTCGTGATGCCAATTCAGGTACTACACCCCCATATTGCTCGTGAATACTTTGACTCGCAGTTACATTCGATAGTAATAACCCGTCTGTTATTATCGCTGCAGATGTGTCGTCACACGATGATTCTATGCCTAAAATTGTAATACTCATTCTCTTGAAAATGTTATTTTTTCCTTTTTTGATGGAATTATCCGTTATTTTTTATACCTTTGCAGTATACAACCTACAAAGTTATAAAAAAATCAGTTAAAATAGTGCTTATAGTGGCATTAAGTTTAATCTTAATCTTGTCACTTCCTTTCATCTTGTTAAGTATCAACAAGGTGCAGAATGTTGTTGTCGACTATTTAACCGATTTTGTAGGAGAAAAAACAGGTGCCAAACTGGATATTAAGCATGTTTCGCTCTCTTTCTTTAATACCGTCAATATAGATTCCGTACGGTTTTATTCTCCAAATGATGAAAAAATTGCTGTCATACCCCATATTCATACTCACGTTAGCCTGCTTGAATTGTTAAAGGGTAATGTTAAAGTTAGCAGATTGGATATTTTCGACCCCGAATTTTGTTTGCAAAAAGATAGTCTCGGGGTGCTGAATATTCAGTTCCTAATCGATATTCTAAATACCGGTCAAGAAATTTCCTTGCCGGATATGTCGATAAAACTCAGTATCGTAAATGGTAAATTAGAGTATGTCGACAAAGCTGGTAATTATACTGATATTCAGCCTGATATAATGAATTTTGCCAATTTGAGTGTAAATAATATCAATACTGGTGTTGTTTTTGATTATGTTGGCGATTCAATAATTAATCTTACCCTTTCTTATTTGAATTGTAATGAGCGAAGTGGCTTTGTATTGGAAAATATAACTGCGAAATTAAACAAAAATACAGATTCCTTCAGCATACCTTATTTTAAAATAAAACTCCCTGAATCTAAGTTTGAGATAGATTCCTGCCATATTGATTTACAACGTAAAGAGGGTAAAATAGATTGGAAAAATACTGATTTGTCCGTCATGATTCCTCAATCGTTTTTTACTCCTAAAGATATAAAACAGATTGTACCTGCGTTTAAAAATGCCAATGTGCCTATAATTTTCTCCTCGCTTCTTTCCGGTAACAGTAGCTTTTTGAAGTTGGATAACCTCGACGTTCAGTATGGCGACGTTATTACCGTGAAAACGAAATTGGATGTTACCAATCCTGCCGATTTGCATAATGCTTTCTTTAATTGCAATATAGATAAAGTGAAATTCGATAAGGCTTCGCTACAAGATTTAATTGCAAATATGTCCGGTAAGGCTTTTGTTCTTCCCGAAGAGATTGGTAGATTGGGCGTGTGTAACTATTCCGGTAATATCTCCGGATTCTTTTCAAACCTTGTGTTGTACGGTAACCTCACTTCCGCTATCGGTCAGGTAAAAACCGATGTCGCTCTTCAAGTGGAAGATGATTTTAAAACTTTCTTCGTAAACGGTAAAATAGGTTCTTCCAAATTGAATCTCGCTAAAATATTACCTCAATCCGGACTTGGCACAATTGCTTTTAATTCCAATTCAAAAGTAAAATATAATACAGATAAAAGTTTCTTTATTTCTACCGATATTAACGTAAACCATTTTTCATATAAAGGCTATACTTATCACGATGTGGAGGTAAAAGGAGATATAGAGCCTAACTCTTTCTTCGGTAAGATTTTCGTTCACGATCAAAACTGTAATCTCGCCTTCAACGGTCACGTATCCAATATAGATCATTACAAACAATTCGATTTCGAGGCTGAAGTGGCGGACTTAGCATTAAATAAATTGCATCTGTCGGATAAATATCCCGATATGAAGATATCGTTTAAAACAGTCGCTGCTTTTGAGGGCGATTATTGGGCTACTATGAATGGTTTTGCCTCGGTGGATTCGCTCTCTATCATCAATGGTAAAAAGAGTTTTTATAACGATAAATTAATACTTTCCGCAAAAAACGATTCTGTTTCTTCTGCCGAAATTACTTCCGATATTATCACAGGTCGTATCGATGGTAATTACCATTTGGCTGCTTTGCCAAATCATCTGTTGGCTACTGTAGCCCATAATATGCCGGTACTCGATACTATACTTAATATAAAACCAAAAGATGTATCAAATAATCTGACGTTGAAGTTGGAAATTCAACCTTTGTATTCTTTATTGAACGTGTTGGATATCGATTGGTACACTACCGATAAAATAGAAATCCTCGGTAACTATGATAAAGATATCGACGACCTTAATTTTACCGTCAGCATTCCTCGAATTACAAACGGTAAATCCAATTTCAAAAATATCTATCTGCAAGCCAATGCCGATAACGGTTTGAATGTCTCTTTCAATGCCTCAGCTTTGATGAAAAAAGATACGTTGAATATGGGAGTCGATTTTAAAGCTATTGATAATGTTCTGTATTCCAACCTCCTCTTCTATAATACCAATCAGGAGAAGATGTTATCTGGCGAATTAAAACAACGAACCAATTTTTATACTACCGGTGAAAATAATGATATCAATATCACTTCGTATATTTTGCCTACAGAGCTTATTTTACAAAACAAACCTTGGTTTGTGGAGAATAGCGTTTTTGTTAGCGATTTGAAATCTTTTTCTTTAGATAATTTCCGTGTTTATAGCGTGGATAATCAGCAGATTGTCATTAATGGTACTGCATCAGATTCACCTTCCGATTCCCTTTCAATAGATTTAGACAGAATTTCTCTCGATTATCTGTCAGAACTCATCCCTGATAAATCTACTGTGTGGTTCGGTGGTACTATTACCGGTGATGCCGTTATTGCCGAAGTTCTTAAACAGCCTCGAATCAATGCCGATGTAATTGCCGAAAACTTTAAATTTAATTATGCCGATTTAGGTACGGCACACGCTACTTGTAATTTTGATTTGGATAGTATTTGTTTGGTATTTAATGGCGTTGTTTTCGATCAAGAAGAAGATACAAATGCCGTAATCAATGGTAAATATTTTATTACCAAAGACTCCCTCGACTTGATAGGTAGAGCGAATGGCTTGGATGTTGGGTTTATAAACTATTATATTCAAGACGTGTTCGGAACCGTAGCCGGAAATGCTTATGGCGACGTACATGTATACGGTATCACGAAATCAAAGCAAGTTGCTGTAGATGTGGCTGCTTTTGCTCAGGATGCTTCTATCACAGTAGATTTCCTTAAGTCTACATTCTTCTTCTCTGACTCTATCTTCGTAAATAAAAATATCATTGATTTTGGTACTATCGATATTACCGATATTGAGGGGCATAAAGGTGTGGTAAAAGGTAATATCAAGCATGATTATTTTAAAAATATGAACCTCGATATTCTTATCGATGTGGATAATATGCTGGTGATGAACACTACTCGTAAAGATATGGATAGCTTTTATGGTAAGGTGTATGGCACCGGTACTGCACGTATCTTTGGTCATGAAGATAATATTAACATCACTTGTAAAGCAGAAAATAATGCAGGTACAAAACTCGTTATGCCTATCGACTATTACTATGCTACTGAGAATTCTTTCATAGTCTTCAAATCAGATGAAATAGAAGAGGTGCAAGATACTGTTTTTGAGGTGGAAGATAACGAAACTAACGTCTACCTTGATTTGATGTTTGAAATCAACCCGGATGCGGAATTGCAAATTATTATCGATTCAAAAGCAGGAGATATGCTCCGCGCAAGCGGTAGCGGTAATCTCCGTCTCACTTATGATATCAATGCCGACGATATGAAACTCTATGGTAACGTGCAGATAGAGAGAGGTTCTTATCTGTTTACATTCCAAAATTTGTTACGAAAAGAATTTAAAATAAAAGAGGGTAGTTCTTTATCTTTTTCCGGAGACCCTCTCGCTGCCAATATAGATATCGATGGCTATTATCAATTAACAGCCGATGTGGCAGAATTGCTCGATGATGCAGTTCTTTCTAATACTTCACGTACAAGTGTGCCGGTACAATGCTTGCTTAATTTGTCCGGTGTTCTTACTCAACCAAATGTTAAATTCGATATTAATCTGCCTAACTCCGAAGAGGAACTTAACAGAGCCGTACATAACACTATTAATACAGATGAAATGATGAATCGTCAGATTATCGGATTATTGTTGCTCGGAAAATTTTTAAATCCGGAGTCGATGCGTTCATCTAATGTGTTTACACAAAACGAATTATATTCTGTCGTTTCTTCTACACTCTCGTCACAATTAAATAACTGGGTTTCGCAGATGTTCGATAATTGGGGCTTCGGAGTTAATTTCCGAACCTCCGGAGAGGGAGATACTCGTAGTAATGAGTATGAATTCAACTTCAATTATTCCCCTACAAGCCGCCTCGAAATTAATGGTAATGTGGGATATCGCGATGATGCTATGTCAAGCACTAAATTTATCGGCGATTTCGATGCGGAGTACAAACTGATTCAATCCGGTAAGTTACGCGCAAAAGCCTATACTCATACTAATGACTATAAGGAGTTTAAAAAAGGATTAACTACACAAGGAATTGGAATTGTATATTCCGAAAGTTTTAACTCTATTCCGGAATTGGTAGAAAGTTGGAAAAATAATGCCCGTAAAGCTAAATTGGAAAGACAAAAAAATAGAGAGCTTAGAAAACAACGTAAAGCTTTGAAAAAAGAGGCTAAAGAAAAGGCTAAACAAGAGAAACAGAAAGCTAAACAAGAGGAAAAACAAAAATCGGAGAAAGAGGAATAATAGTCATCTAATGATGATGTTGAGTACTATGTCATTGCTGAATTTGTTGTTTATCAGTGTTTTGTACGACTCTTTATACAAGTATAGTTCGTTTCTTAATATAGAAGATTCTATATGAACGTCTAAAGTGCCATTTACAAACGACTCGTTACAACTATATACAGCTTTAGCCCCCAATATCTCTTTCCAGCAATTGATAACGCGCTGCTCCAATAATCCTGAAGAAGAGCGATTACCCACGATAGATGATATTGAAGTGCTTATTAAGTTTCCTATTGTTGTCGGTTCTTTATATCCCATATCGAGTGCAAAGGTACTCGTTTTTTTTAAAAGAACAAACTAAAAAATCTATATCATGTATAATAAAAAATTTATGGACGAGGCTATCAGAGTCTCATTGGAAAATATTGATAAAAATGGCGGACCATTCGGTGCAGTAATCGTAAAAGATGGTGAAATAATTGCTTCTACCGGAAATAGAGTTACCGCTAATAACGACCCCACAGCCCATGCTGAGGTTAATGCAATACGCCTTGCTTGTCAAAAACTTGGCACATTCAACCTGCAAGGCTGTGAAATATATTCCTCTTGCGAACCTTGTCCTATGTGCCTTAGCGCTATTTATTGGGCTCATATCGATATTATATACTATGCAAATACCCATGTTGATGCTGCCCAAATCGGTTTTGATGACTCTTTTATCTACGATGAACTTGCAAAAAATATCGATTGCCGTAAGATAAAATCCGAACAGCACGATAGAGATACCGCTATTAAAGCTTTCGATGTGTGGAAGAATAAAATCGACAAAGAAGAATATTAATTTGTTGAATGTCAATCGTTATTATATAGGTGAAATTTTTTTGTCATTTGGTGAATATCGTTTCGTATTTATTTGTAATTTTGCCAACCGAATAATACATTTTTAAAATATTGAATTATGATGAACGCAAAAGTTGAAGAAGCTATCAATGCTCAAATTAATGCTGAATTCTGGTCAGCTTATCTTTATTTGTCTATGTCGGCTTATTGTCATAAAATAGATAAACCGGGTATGGCAAATTGGTTCTATGTGCAATTTAAAGAAGAACAAGATCATGCTCAAATATTCTTTAATTACATCATGTCTCGCGGTGGTAATGTAGTATTAAAACCAATTGCTGAGGTTGAAACGGAATGGGTTTCTCCTCGTGAAGTGTTTGAAGCTACACTTACTCATGAGAAAAAAGTTACCTCTTTAATACATAATCTCTACGACATTGCTACTCAAGAAAAAGATTTTGCAACACAAAGTATGCTTAAATGGTTCATTGATGAGCAAGTTGAGGAAGAAGAAAATGCTCGTAATATCATTAACAGCCTTGCTGCTGTAGAAGGTAATAATTTTGGACTTTATATGATTGATAAAGAACTTGGTGCTCGTACTTATACTCAAGCATCTCCTCTTCAATCATCCAAATAATTAGCTAAATTTCATCACTTACGACATTATTTCGTAGTGAATTGATTATAAAAAAGCCATCGTAATTTTATTACGATGGCTTTTTTATTGGGTTGTTTATATACTATCCGCCAAAGTTATCATACATCAAGTTTTCTTTTGGTACTCCAAGGCTATCAAGCATATTTTCTACTGCTTTACTCATCGGACCAGGACCGCACATGTAGTATTCAATATCTTCAGGTGCTTCATGATCTTTAAGATAAGTTTCGTATATTACATTGTGTACAAATCCCGGAGTATATTTAACTCCTGCTGCATCTGCTGCAGGGTCCGGACGGTCGAGTGCAAGATGGAATGAGAAGTTAGGGAACTCTTTCTCCAATGCCAAGAAGTCCTCTAAATAGAACACTTCGTTGAGAGCGCGTGCTCCGTAGAAGTAAGACATCTTACGATTTGTAGTACGTAATGTATGAGTCATGTGCATAATTTGTGCACGAAGAGGAGCCATACCGGCACCACCTCCTACCCACATCATCTCTGCTGTTGAGTCAAAAATAGGGTGGAAGTCTCCGTAAGGTCCTGACATGATTACTTTATCTCCCGGCTTCAAGGTGAAGATATATGATGATGCTATACCAGGCATTACATCTTGGAATCCCGGTCCTTGCTCTTTCGGCTTGAATGGAGGGGTTGCAATACGTACCGTAAGCATTATTCTATCACCTTCTGCAGGGTAGTTTGCCATAGAATATGCACGAATTGTTGGCTCGGTATTTGTACATTTTAATCCGAATAAACCGAATTTCTCCCATGCAGGCAAATATTCTTCTCCGATAAGTGATTTATCAATGTCCTTATCATAATCCATTGTATATGCCGGAATTTTAATTTGTGCATATGAACCCGGAATAAAGTCCATATGTTCGCCTTCAGGCAATGCAACGATAAATTCTTTGATAAAGGTAGCTACGTTCTTGTTTGATATTACCGTGCATTCCCACTCTTTTACTCCAAGTACTGATTCAGGAACACGTATTGCCATGTCTCCTTTTACTTTTACTTGGCAACCAAGACGCCAATTATCTTTCATCTGTTTGCGAGAGAAGTGTACTGTTTCTGTCGGTAATATTTCACCACCACCTTCATCTACTTGACAACGGCATTGACCGCATGAGCCTTTTCCACCGCATGCAGATGGTAGAAATATACCACTTGTTGCCATAGCATTCAAAAGCGAACCTCCCGCTGATACTTCTACATCTTTTTCTCCATTAAGGCGAATCTTTACATTGCCGGATGCTACTAAATAGCGTTTTGCAATGAGCAATATTATTACGAGTATGATGATTACTGCTAAAAATACCACCAAACTAGTTAGAGTCGCCATTGTATTTATTGCTAATAACATATCTGTTTAATGTTTAGTGTTTAATGTTTATTATACTATTATATTTTCAAACCTGAGAAGCAGAGGAATGCCATTGCCATAAGTCCTACGGTGATAAATGTAATACCCAAACCTCTCAATGGTGCAGGTACATCGGAATATTCCATTTTTTCGCGTATGGCGGCAAGTCCTACAATAGCAAACGCCCATCCTATTCCGGAGCCTAATGCATATGCTATTACGTCTACTATGCCGGTAAGTGCTTTAGGGTCGGTTGCTTCCAAGCCTACTCTTTGTTGCATAAAGAGCGAACCTCCCATGATGGCACAGTTTACTGCTATAAGTGGTAAGAAAATACCTAATGATGCATACAATGATGGAGAAAATTTCTCAACAATCATCTCTACTAATTGAACTATTGCTGCAATTACTGCAATGAATAGTATCAAACTAAGATAACTTAAATCCAAATCTGCAAAGCCTTCGCCTAACCAAGATAACGCGCCTTTTTGTAGTATACCTGTGTAAAGATAGTAGTTAACAGGTAAGGTAATTAAAAGCACTGCGGTAACCGCTATTCCAAGACCTACAGATGTCTTTACATTCTTCGATACTGCGAGGTATGAACACATACCAAGGAAGTATGCGAATATCATATTGTCCGAAAAAATCGAACTTATTAATAAACTTAATGCGTGTTCCATAATCTATTATTTTTCTTGAAGGTCTTTGTTTATTGAACGATGAACCCAAATAATACATGCAACAATGATAAGTGCCATTGCAGGCATCATCATCATACCGTTGTTTACATAACCCATTTCATAGAATGACTCAGGAATTATTCTGTAACCGAATAATGTACCTGCTCCAAGTAATTCACGGAAAAAGGCTACTACTATCAATATCCAAGCATATCCTAATCCGTTACCAATTCCATCCAAAAATGAGGCTCCCGGTTTGTTGCCCATTGCAAAAGCTTCGAGGCGTCCCATTAATATACAGTTGGTAATGATAAGTCCGATATATACTGATAATTGTACACTTAAATCGTATAAAAAGGCTTTTAATATCTCGGATACTATGGTTACTAATGCTGCAACTACTACCAATTGTACAATTATACGTACGTTGTTTGGTACCGTGTTGCGAAGTAAAGATATTACAACGTTTGCCATCGCTACAATTATTGTAACGGAGATTCCCATTACTATAGCAGGCTTTAATTGTACTGTTACTGCCAAGGCAGAGCAAATACCGAGCACTTGTACTGCTACCGGGTTGTTCTTGTTTAATGGCCCGAGTAATGCATTTTTTAATTCTTCTTTCATATTAGTTCTCTCCTTCTGTTTCTGGTTCTACTTCTACAATCTCTACTTCTTCAGCTTCCGTCTCTACAAGGCATTCTTCTGCTGCAGCAAGAAAGAAACTTTCGTATTTGCCAAGACTGGTTTGAAGCATTGTCTCTACACCTTTTGATGTTATTGTTCCTCCGGAAATAGCATCTACTTGGTCTTGTCCTTCTGCTTTTTGTCCTACTTTCATTACTGCTATTGATGCAAACTTGCCGTTTTTAACAAGCTCTTTGCCAATAAACGGATTGCAGAATTTTTCTTTGTTTGTAATTTCAGCTCCAAGACCCGGAGTCTCACCTGCGTGATTGAAAAATACACCATAGATAGTGTTGCGGTCTTCATTTAATGCAATGTAACCCCAAATAGCTCCCCAAAGTCCGTTACCATTCATTGGTATTATGTATTTGGTTGCACCTTCTACCTCTGCTATATAAATAGGTAATTCCCCTTCTTGTACTTGATAATCGAAATCTTGTACAGGGTCCAAATTTTTAATTGTATTGCCCGTTGCATCCAAGAGGTTGTACTCTTTTATTGTAGATGCATATACTTCGGCTGGATTGACGCTGAAGTCTAATCCCGGTAGTGAACTCAATATTTGCTTTTTCTTGTCAAGCTTCACATTCTCGTCCTGACGTGTTCTTAATAGTCCTGATGTGATTGACAATAGCAACGATACTATGGTGATGATTATCACCATATATATTAATGTGTAACTATTTTTATTCGTATTCATAATCTATTCAATTATTTTTTAACACGTTTTAGACGTTTGTTGATATTGGCTTGTACTACATAGTAGTCGATTAAGCATCCGAAGATATTCATAAACAAGATGGCGAGCATCATACCCTCCGGATATCCCGGATTGAGAACTCTGATTACAATTGCTACTACACCGATAAGGAATCCGTAAATCCATTTACCGGTTTCCGTGCGTGCAGATGTTACAGGGTCTGTTGCCATAAATACGGCACCGAATGCAAAACCACCCAATACAAGGTGCATATACCAAGGCATTTGAGCTACTGCATTGCTCTCTGAGCCGAACAGATTGAATAAGATAGCTGTAAAGGCACCTCCCACAAATACGGATAACATAGTCTTCCAACTTGCTACTCGTGTAATAAGGAGTATTGCTGCTCCTATTAATATTGCTATTGTAGATGTCTCACCTACAGAACCTGGTATCCATCCGATAAAGGCATCCATAAAAGAGATGTCATTACCCATAGTGTCGGTAATACCGGCATATCCACCGGCTGTTGTAGCTACTTGACCAAGTGGAGTCGCTCCTGAAAATCCGTCTACTTTATCGCCGGCTGCCCACCAAAAGGCATCTCTTGTACGTACCCATACGCGATCTCCACTCATAGCTGTAGGATATGCAAAGAATAAGAATGCACGTGCTACTAACGCTACGTTGAAAATATTATATCCCGTTCCTCCAAATACCTCTTTGGCAAATATTACTGCAAAGGCTGTCGCAATTGCTACCATCCAAAGCGGAGTGTCGATAGGCAATATCATAGGTATAAGAATACCTGATACCAGGAATCCTTCTTGTATCTCGTGTCCTTTGAATTGGGCTACGGTGAATTCAATGCCTAATCCAACTAAATAAGATACGATAATGGTTGGCAATAATGCCAAAAGTCCGAAGGCAAACTCAGTCCAAAATGTTGCTTCCTGACCTATTGCAATGAAATGTTGGTAACCTACGTTCCACATACCGAAGAGTAATGCCGGAATTACAGCTATTACCACCATTATCATTGTACGTTTCGAGTCGGTTACATCGTGGATGTGTGTTCCTCTTTTTGAAGTTTCGTTTGGAACGAATAAGAAAGTCTTAAATCCATCGAATACCGAATGAAACATAGAAAGTTTTCCCCCTTCAGAGAAGGTTGGTTCAACTTTGTCTACAATGTTTTTTAAAAATTTCATATCGTTTGTAATATGTTATATTATTATTTAATCTTATTTTTATTATTCCAACTCTTTTCTCATGTAGTTAAGAGCTTCACGTACAATGCGTTGTGTCTCTATCTTGGATGTGCACACAAATTCACATAATGCAAAGTCCTCCGGTGCCACTTCGTATGCTCCGAGTTGCTCCATTTTGTCCAAATTCTTGGCAATCATAGCTTTTACAAGTTGCTCCGGCATAATGTCCATAGGGAATACTCTGTCGTATTCTCCACTCATAATAAATGCTCTTTCGCCACCGCATATACGGGCATCGAAATCAAATGTCTTGTTACGACAAAGCATCTTTTGTAATTTTGTGAAGAATAGATTGGTGTTGGAAAATTTATTGAGTCGTGGCATTGCCCAGCCTAATAATTCATCTGCATGGTCGCCTTCTGCAATAACAGTTACTTGTCCTGCAAATGGAGAAAGGAAACTTCTCTCTTCAGATTTTAATCCTGTTAGCGGGTTACCGTTGATTACACGTATTGTTTCGTCTTTTACTATATTACCATCGGTAATTTCTGAAATGATAGAGCCGTTCATAGTAATTACATAAGCCGGATTCTTAACTTTTGGTCCGACAACGGCAATATTCTTACGTAAATCGAGCTTGCCGGTTAAAATGTAATTACCAAGCATGGCAACGTCTTGTACATTCATTGTCCATACTGTTTCGCCTTTATTAACAGGGTCCAAATGGTTAATTTGTACACCTGCATTACCTGCAGGGTGAGCTCCTTCAAATGCAGTTACCGTTACATCGTTCATGCTTTGCATTGAAGCCGGTGTAGAAGTGCTTACATTATAATACACTTTCGCAATTTTGCTTAATGCTGTAAGACCTGCTTGAATAGCTTTCTCTTTGCCTTGTAAAGCAAATCCGTAGTCAGGTGCTAATGGTGCTGAATCGAATGCCGATACGAAAATTGATTTTGGCATTACCGTAGGGTTGGCAATAACATCATAAGGGCGTTGACGAATAACAGCTCCGAAACCTGCTGCTAAGATAGCATTGAGAATAGCTTCTTTGCCGGAGTTCATGTCAATAGCAGGAAGCTCTGCTTGACTTTCTGATTCATTGCGCTCAATTAAAATATAAAGCAACTTACGACGCTCTCCGCGAGCTACTTCTTTTACCTTTCCACATACCGGCGATACTATCTTTAACTCCGGATGCGCTTTGTCGTAAAATACAGGTGAGCCGATTTGAACTTCGTCTCCCTCTTTTACTGCTACTTTTGGCACTATTCCTTCGTAATAATCAGGTACTATTCCTATCTCTTTGGAAATAATTTCACCGATATTTTGTTCATCGGCGGCTCCTGATATTAGAATGTCTAAGCCTTTTTTTAATTTAATCGTGTTCATATAATCGAAAATATGTTATAATATGCATATTTATGTGTGGGTAATTAATGTGTTTGTTATACTTATAGATTTGTATAATGTATTATAAATCACGATGTTACCTTGAATGTGTCAGCAAAATGATATTCCATTGCACACAGTTTGCAAAGATACTATTTTATATTGAATTATCTGCGATGTTTTTCTTTTATTTTTTGTGAAAAGAGACTTCTCTTCAGAGGGTATGATCGCATAACTATTTGTTTTGTATTTTATTAGTTGATACTTATTCTTGCTTGCAAATTTTTGCTGAATTTTTTTTTTGATTTTTTTGGTGTAATACAAATATATTATTACCTTTGTGCCGTCAATATTACTTGTTTCTCGGGTAGTAGTCGATGTTAAGACTTTATATTTATTACTAACTAATAAATCAAATTAAACAATGAAAAAACTAACGTTATTTTTTGCTACTTTGCTTAGCGTTGCAGTTTTATTTACTGCTTGTCCTCCGGGTGGACCTGGAGAAGAAAAAGGTACTCCTATGAATTACTGGGATGGTATGTTCTATTCAAACCATGTAGATTCAGAGAATGATCACCCTTATGGTGAGTATTCTGTAGTATTTATGACTGGAAATCTCGATGTAGATGATCAAGGTGCATTCACAGGTGAAGGCGATGCTTTAAGCCTTCAAATTGTTGCTCCTGAAGCTACTTCAGCTCAAATTCCTGCAGGCTCTTATCCTGTTGTAGATTTCACTTTTGAAAATAACCCTACTCAAAATATGCTTGTAGCAGGTTGGGAATACGACGCTCTTGCTGAGTATGGTATGCCTGGTGTTTATTTAGTTCCTGTAGGTACTTATATTTTTAGAATTTCAGCTACTGATACTCTCACCAAATATATAGTTAGTGGTGAAATGACAGTTGCTTACGAAGGTAATGTTGCTACTATTAACATGGACGTTACTTTTGATGACAATACAACTGCTAAATACACTTTCAAAGGTGCTATGAATATTCAAAATTACGAATGGCCTGAACCGGAAGATCCATATGAATTTGAAAGCACAGAAGCTACTCAACAAACTATCGAATTTACATCTTGCGATATGCAATACGATGGTGATTATTCTTGTTGGGTTATTCAAGCTACAAAAGATGAGTATATTTTATCTGGTTCTTTCTATTCTGATAATACAACAGATGCTACCGGTACTTATACAGTATCTGATTCTAACGAAAATGGTACTATGACTGCTTCTCCTGGTGCTGCAGACGGATATGTTTACTATTCATTCTGGGGAACTACAGATGAAGATGGTTATATCGTAGATGTTTGGTTTATTGAAAGTGGTTCATTAACTGTTAACGGTTCTAACTTTACCGGTAACTTTACTTCTCACTTCGGTTCTACTCTTCAAGCTTCTTATACAGCTACAGAGGAAGCCCCTGCATATTCAAAAGCTCCTGCAAACATCAAACCTATCGCAAGAAAAGCTGGTGTTTCTCGTTCTTTAATTCAACGTCCTGCTTGTTTAAAATAATTTTTTAACAACATATTTATTTAGAGCGAAAGCATTTGCTTTCGCTCTTTTTTTATTTAAACCATTCGAAAAAAATTAAGTCAAATAATTGTAGAAGTAAAAAATAAATACTACTTTTACGATTGAAAAATGATATTAATTATCACAAGTTAAGTGTTTGATAATTAGATTTATATATAATCTATAAGTTATAAATTTGTTGACAATATGAAAAAAATCATACTCTCTTTTATAGCATTTTTTATTATTACTTTTACGGTATTTCCGCAAAATGACGTTATGACGGTTGCCGATTTTGATAACGAGTTGCCGAATGGTTGGAGTTTCGTTTCTGAAAGCCGTAGTGTAAACCATATCTCCTGGCATTCGTCAGGTGCTTTATATCTTACTGCCGATAACGTTGCCCTTTACTCTCCCTCTGTCCATTCTGCATCGGATGTTAAAGTAGATTTAATAATTTCCGGCTTGATTCCTAATAAAAAATCAACTAAGAGTGATACTATTTTTATTGTCTACGCGCTTAATAGAGATAGTGCAGTGGTCGACGTTAAGTTTATTACAGCCAATACTTTAAAATCTGCCGGTCACTACTCCGTTAAGTTAAGCAGTACAAACTCTGATATAGAGTGTATAAAAGTGGAATTGAATTCTTTTCCGCGTGTAAATGGTGCCGCACAAAACATTGTTCTCAAATCGGTTCGAGTCTCTTCTGTCGATCGTAGTTCATCTGCTACAAGCAATTCTAACAACGTTAATGTTTCTGTCGATGCAGATTTACTCTATACCAATATTCCGGATAATGAGTACTACGAAATATTCTCTATTACCGGTGCCCGTTTGCTTAAAGGTTATTCTTATAATAATAAAATTAATATCTCCGAGCTCAACAAGGGTATATACATTATTCGTACCTCTTATGGAGCTTCAAAATTTATAGTTAAGTAATTTTTATTCATTTACCATAGGCTTGTTTTGAAATGACTTTCAGAATGAGCCGTTTTTATTTATCCTTATTATGAAAAATAGACATTTAATTATTTTTTCATTGTTGATTTTAACTGCAATACTTTTCTCTAATTGCGGTGGTGAAACTCTTATTGTTGACGAGAATTTGCTTATCGGTAGATGGAAAAGCGGTTCGTTATACGAGGTGTATGAAGCCGGTGGTAGCGGTTATACTTGGGACGAAGCCGATGATGTTACTGAAGATGAACGCCAACAGTTTGAGTGGTCAATAACGGATAATAACATTCTTACTCAAGTTCATCTGATGGAAATGGGCGGTAGAATACCTAAAGTGTACAGTATTACCCAACTTAACTCCGTCTCTTTGGTTTATGAAGATGATTATGGAGTAAAACATTATTTTACACGCGTTGAATAATAATCAATCAACTCACAAAACGTTATGAAAAAGTTTTTTAAGGTATTCGCTATAGTGGTGTCATCATTAATACTGGTGGTGATAATTGCTGCCGTAATTATTTGTAATATCATCTTTACTTCTTCTAAATTAACTCCTATTGTACGTGATATTGCAGGTAAATATATTACATGTGATTTTGAATTGGATACCGTTGACCTTACTTTTTTCTCTTCTTTTCCTGATTTCTCAATTCATGTTACTGATTTAAAGCTTATTAACGACTCTGTAACTTTAAATAATGACACTCTTCTCTCTGTGAGAGATTTGTACGCATCCGTGAACGTGAAAGAGTTTCTCTTTAATGATAATATTATTGTCAATAAAATTACTTTGTCCGATGCCAATGCAAATATTTTTGTAGACTCCATCGGTAACGCTAATTTCGATGTATTCGTTATTAATTCCTCACCCGATATAGAAGATGATACAACCTCTACTTCTTTGTCCGACCTCTTTGAATTACTTAATATCGATAAATTGGTTGTTAAAGACGTCAGTGCTTCGTATGTTGACCAAAGTGCTGGTATTGAGGCAACTGTTGATAACATAAATGCATCTGTTAAAGCTCGTCTCGAAAATGCTGATGGTAATATCGATGGTGACATCTCTTTGGGTAGGGTAGTGGCATCGTACTCCGGTTCAACGGCTATTTTTGCTAATATAAATGGCTGTAATCTGAAAATTTCCGGTGATTTGAAAGATAACCACTTTATCGGAGAAACTTCTCTTGCCTTGCCAAACAATACAATGGCTTTAAATAAAGATACATTAATAAAAAATATTGCTCTTAATATTGATGCCCCTTTCGAAATGAATTTCGATTTGATGATGATAAATCTGAAAAATGCTGTATTAAGTGCAGATAATTTCGATATAGACATTAATGGTAATGTACAACTGCCTGATGATAAGGGCAATATTAATATGGATGTAGATTTCAAAACCAATAAATGGGCTCTCGAAGATTTATTGGCTTTTGTGCCTGATTGCTATCATAGTTATATAAAAGATTTATCAGCCTCAGGAAAATTATCTCTATCCGGATCTGCAAAAGGTGTATATTCCGATAAATCATTTCCACTGATTTTTGCAAAGATTAATCTTTCCGATGGTAATGTTGCTTATCCTATTATACCATATACGTTATCTAAAATAAATACTGATATTGTAGCCAATATCAATCTTAACGACTCCTCTATTTCTGCCGTTAGTATTGATAACCTCTCTTTATTAGCTGATAATATTGCCCTTTCCGGTTCCGGAAAAGTAGATGATGTATTGGGTAAAATGTTGTGCGACCTTAAGTTAAATGGAAAGTTAAATTTATCTGATTTATCCCCTGTTTTGCCGAACGATTTACCCGTCGCTATGAAAGGTGATGTTATTGCCGATATTAAAGCTAAGTTTGCACTACAAGATGCAATGGATTTAAAATTGGAAAAGATAATCGCTAACGGTAATTTTAATTATTCAGATCTTGATGTTGTTTATGATGATAGTATAAAAATTAACGACTCCAAAGGTTCTATTTCATTGCTTTTACCAAGTCCGAAAAAGAAGGAAAACAAACTTTTTAAAGAACTATTACAAGCGGAATTGAAAGCTACAGATTTAAAGCTTAATGCTGATAATCTGCAATTAAATGCCGATATTAATAATACAGATTTGAAAATCGGTCTCGGAAATTTTCTCGATACTACTAAGTTTATTTCTGCTGTTTGTGATTTTGATTTTCATCGTTTGTACGGTAATATGGATACTATCTCTTTTGATATTGCTAAACCGGTGGGTAGTATTGTTGTGTTACCATCATCTAAAAACAAACTCAATCCTGCTGTTAAGTTAAATTACAATAGTAATGCTATCGATGTTAAATTAGGAAAACTTCTTGCTGTAGATACTAAAAAAATTCTTGTCAAAGCTTCTGCTGACTACGATGATACTGAGTCAAATATTCTAGCACAATGGAATCCGGTTGCTTTTGTCGATTTTAATAATGGTAATATCAACTATTCACCAATTGCTTCAAAAATATCCGTGCCGGAAATCAGATTTAAATTCCGTCCAAATAATTTTGATATAGAGAAGTCGAGAATAGTTATCGATGATTCCGATTTCAACCTTTCGGGTAATATAACGAACTTGAAAAATTACATGACCGACCAAGGTTTGCTTCGTGCAAATTTGGATTTCGTATCCGAAATTACTAATGTCGACCAGCTTATGGAGCTTGTCAATGGCTTTGGTTCAACAGACTCCGTTCCAAGCAATCAAGATGCTGATCAATTAGCGGCTACAGACAGCGTAAGCAAAGAAGAAGGTGACCCGTTTATGGTGCCTAAAGGTGTGAGTATCGCCCTTAATACCTCTATCAAAAACGCTATTTTTAATAATAAACTTATTAATGACGTAAAGGGTAAACTTACAGTTCGTGATGGTGTTGCTATTGTAGAGCAGATGGGCTTTACTAGCGATGCTGCCGAAATGCAGTTGACAGGTCTTTATCGCTCCGACCGTCGTAATCATCTTTTCTGTGGCTTGGATTTCCATTTGTTGAAGATAGATATAAAGGAACTTATAAATCTTATTCCTGCAGTGGATACTATCGTGCCTATGCTTAAATCTTTTGAGGGTAAAGCCGAATTCCATATAGCTGCCGAAACCTATTTGAATGCGAAATACGAACCTAAGATGTCCACTCTTAGAGCCGCAGCAGCTCTCGAAGGAAAAGATTTGGTCCTCCTTGATAATGAAACTTTCTCCACTATTGCCAAATACCTTATGTTTAGTAAGAAAACTAAAAATATAGTGGATTCGCTCTCTGTAGAAATGACGGTATTTAGAAACGAAATAGATATATACCCGTTCCTTATCTCTATGGATAAATGGCAAGCTGTTTTGGCAGGTCGACATACTTTAGAGAATAATTTTAACTACCATATTTCTCTTACCGATTGTCCGCTTCCTGTGCGATTGGGATTGGATATTAAAGGTAATTTCGATGATATGAAGTTTAAATTAGTGCCTTGCCAATATAAGGCTCTTTATAAACCGGAGAAGAGAAAACCTACTGACGAGAGAATTTTATCTCTGAAAAAACTTATCTCAGATGCTTTAAAAGATAATGTAAAATAGTATCGCTTTCCATATTTATTACTATCTTTGTTTTGTAGTATATTTAGGTAAATGCATATAATAACTTATTGTTTTATATGCATTTGCTTTTTTATTCATCTTCTGCAAAAATCTTTTTTATGTATTTTTTTGAGTCAAATAACTGTAACACTCGACATAGAGGAAGTATTGAAGTAATCTGCGGTTCTATGTTCTCCGGGAAAACGGAAGAGTTGCTTCGTCGCTTGAAAAGAGCAAAAATAGCAAAACAAAGGGTGGAAATTTTTAAGCCTTGTATCGATACTCGCTATTCCGAAACCGAGGTTGTTAGTCATGATCATAATGCAATTCCTTCTACTCCGGTAGAGTCGTCTCAAAATATCATGCTTATGACGGGAGAGGTGGACGTAATAGGTATTGATGAGGCTCAGTTTTTCGATATGGGTATCGTTGACGTTTGTAAATATCTTGCCGACAATGGTTATAGAGTTATCGTAGCCGGACTTGATATGGATTATCGTGGCGTGCCGTTCGGCCCTATGCCTGCTTTAATGGCTATTGCCGACGACGTTATTAAAGTACATGCGGTATGCGTGCGTTGTGGCGCTCCGGCTTTTATTTCTCATCGTCTTGTCGCCACAGAAGGGCAAGTCTTGCTCGGTGAAACGGATAAGTACGAGCCTATCTGTCGCCATTGCTATAATGAGTTACAACAACAAAATCATAATGAGTGATACTCAAACTATCAGTTGCTTTGTTGATTTTTGTGATTGTGTAGACAAAATAAGAAAACCCGTCAGTTGGAATTGCTCTACTGACGGGTTTTTTATGTAATTGTTATTTAAACGACTTGATTATGCGTTTACTTCTTCGTTATTTTCTGAAACAACGTTGAGGTTGATAGTAGCAGATACCTCTTTGTGAAGTTTTACTACTGCAGTGTAAGTACCAACTTCTTTGATGTTATCTTTGATAACGATAATTTTACGGTCGATTTCGTGACCTAATTTAGCAAGTTCTTCTGCAACTTGAATGTTGTTTACAGAACCGAAAATAGTACCTGTAGAACTTGTTTTAGCTTTGATAGTCAAAGTAATATCGTTGATTTTAGCTGCAAGCTCTTCTGCATTTGCTTTGATTTGGGCTAATTTGTGAGCGCGTTGACGCAAATTCTCTGCCAATACTTTACGTGCAGATTCTGTTGCTATTACAGCTTTGCCGGTAGGAATCAGATAGTTTCTTCCATAACCACGTTTTACGTTTACGATATCGTCTTTGTAGCCAAGATTTATTACATCTTCTTTTAATATTACTTCCATAATTTCCTCCGGTTTTTATTATTTCATCATATCGGTTACATAAGGGAGAAGTGCAAGGTGACGAGCACGTTTTACAGCTTGTGCTACACGACGTTGGTATTTTAATGATGTACCGGTAAGACGACGTGGTAATATTTTACCTTGCTCATTCAAGAATTTTTTCAAAAACTCAGGATCTTTATAGTCGATATATTTGATACCACTTCTTTTGAAACGACAATATTTCTTTTTTGTGTTATCTACTGCTACCGGAGTAAGATAACGAATGTCTGTATTGTTTGCCATAAATTATTTCTCCTCCTGATTTTGAAGTTTGTGAATACGTTTGTTTGCATACTCAAGTGCATACTTGTCTAAACGGAATGTGAGGAAACGTAAGATACGCTCGTCACGACGGAATTGAAGCTCTAATTTAGCAACAACACTTGGTTCTGCTTCAAATTGAAGCAAACAATAAAATCCTGTGGATTTTTTTTGAATTGGATAAGCTAACTTTTTAAGTCCCCAGAGTTCTTCGTTCTCTATTTTAGCACTGCATTCTTGTACTAAAAAATCTTTGAACTTCTCTACTGCTTCCTTCATCTGAATGTCAGATAAAACGGGAGTTAAAATGAAAGCAGTTTCATAATGATTAGTCATAGTAATAATACGATTGTTGATTATTAATTAATTGCTATTGGCAAAACCTTTTCGCCAAATCGGGTGCAAAGGTAGATATTTTTTTTGAATTGACCAAGAGTAATTTGATTTTTATTGTTTTATGGATTCTTTTTGACTGCCTTTTTCTTTAATTCCGGATGTTGTCGTATAAAGTCAAGTCCCGTCTTATAGCCTATCTGATATATGGAATAAAATTTATCAAAATCCATTGCATTGTATAGCTTGTTTACCGGTACACTGATTACAAAATCACACATATCTCTGCCTTCTATCGTGTTCTCGTAAATTAATAACGAAAGAGACCTGAATAGCACATCGGTGGTTTTTTCAATTCCCGGGCGACTGTGAGCCGGATTTACGTCGCTGGCTATCAGTATCTGACATTGCTTGCGTATCGGCTGTGCCGGAAGGTTGTTATAAATACCGCCATCTACATATAATTTCCCATTTATATTTACCGGTGTAAATACTCCGGGTATACTGCTCGATCCTAAAAGATATTCATACAGCTTCTCTCCACTATGCTGTATTACCATTTTTCCGTCCGTTAGGTTGGTTACACATAGATAGAAAGGCTTTTGTAGACTGTCGAAATTGTTGTATCGTAGATATTTTATAAGTACCTCTGTTATGTTGTTGTGGTTGGATAGCCCTAATTGCTCTTTGGAAGTCTTTAATGACGGAGAGAGTATTGAAGATCTTTTATTCAATTGCTCTTTTTTTATCATGTCGAAAATGTCTTTAGGGTGTAATCCCTCGGCATACATGGCTCCAACAAGTGCTCCCATGCTGGTGCCTGATATTATTTCCGGGTAGATGCCATTGTCCTCCAATGCTTGTAAAACGCCTATATGGGCAAAACCTAATGCTCCGCCTCCACTTAACACAATCCCAACATTGTATGGCTTTTGTCCGTACAACGCTATGTTAATGAGCGAGATTAATAGCAATAATAGAAGTCGTTTCATTTTGTTATTTTTTCTTTGTTTGTTATATGCCTAAATTGTGCTTGAGAGTACTAATTTGGCTTTCCCATAATTGCTTGTCAGTGTCCAACTCTTCTTCTAAAGCAAAGTCCGTAATAATTAATGTTGTAATATGTACTAATTCGTTTTCGAAAAGCCTGAATTCAAAATAATGATCTTTGGTGTCATTATCCCACCTGAATTTAATGGAAGAGTTTGGTCTGTTTGACACGCAATGAGCTTGTTGTGTGGTCTTGTCCCAAGTGAATGTCCACTCATTTCCTTGATTATTTACACTGTCGGCAAACCAATTTTCAAGACCCCTCGTTGTAGAAATATTTGCCCATAAAATGTTTGTTGCCGTTTGTGGAAAATTAAATTCTACCGAATACTTGATCTTCTTGCTTTTCATTGTCGTTATTTTTTAAGTTAGTGATGAGTTATCAAAAGATAAAGGCAATAATGCTTTTATACTATCGATAATGTATATGTGTTTCGTACCATATAAGTATACTTTAATATCTTGTTGGTATCGGTTTTCGGTTTCTAATAATGACTGACGGCATGCTCCGCACGGGGTGATAGGGTCTTCCAAAAATTTTTCGTTAGAGTATGACGCAATAGCCAATGCTTTAGGTGCTATATTCGGATATTTTGAGTTTGCATAAAACATCGTTACTCTTTCGGCACATAATCCGGATGGATATGCGGCATTTTCTTGGTTATTACCTGTTATTATTTCGCCGTTGTTCATTAATACTGCCGCTCCAACGTTGAATTTTGAGTATGGAGCATAGGAGGTTTTCGTAGCTTCTTTAGCTGCTTCTATCAGATTTTTTTCTTCTATAGATAACTCTTCATAGTTCGCTATCCGTATCGTTGTTGTGATAAGCTTTTCTTTCATATAGAAATTAATTTTTCGCAAAGATACATTATATATTTTGTTTGTGCAATAATTTCTGATGAAATGTAATAAAAAAGGAGGAAAAATTTTTTCCTCCTTTTTTAATGATGAATTTTTATAATGTTATTTTTCAAATTCTTTGATTGCGGATTTTAGATATTCTGCAAATTTACCCGGGTCTTCGTCGAAGGCGTAAGAGTGAGTTACAGGATTTCCTTCAGTATCTACTATAACATAGAATGGTTGCGCATTAGATCCGAATTTATGACGTTGTATGTAGCTATTCTTCTCGCCAACGGTAGTAAATACTTTTTCTTGTCCGTTTTCTACTACTTTGAATGGCTCGGCAAGTGGAGTACGGTCGTCTACCATTAATGTAACTAATATAAATTCTTCGCGAAGCAAGTTGGCTACTTCGTCATTCGTCCATACGGCAGCTTCCATCTTTCTACAGTTTACACATCCGAATCCGGAGAAGTCCACCATTAATGGCTTGTTTTGTGATTTAGCCATTTGCATACCTATTTCATAATCTGTTGCATCGGCGTGTACTTCATTGGTGTATAAGTTGAAGTCTTGAGTGCTGAGCGGTGGAGCAAATGCCGATGTAGAACGTAATGGTGCTCCCCATAATCCAGGTATTAAATATATTGCGTATGCAAATGAGATGATTGCCAACATTAAACGAGTTACAGATACTTTCTCTAACTTGTCGTCGTGTGGTAAAGTGATTTTTCCAAGAAGGTAGAAACCGAGAAGTGCAAAAATTACTACCCATAATACGATGAATGTTTCACGATCTAAGATTCCCCATCCGTAAGCTAAGTCTGCTACTGATAAGAATTTGAGTGATAATGCAAGTTCCAAGAATCCTAATACTACTTTTACAGAGTTCAACCAACCGCCTGATTTTGGCATTGATTTAAGCATTGAAGGGAACATTGCAAAGATAGAGAATGGTAATGCAAGGGCAAGGGCAAAACCGAACATACCTACTGCAGGACCTAATATTGAGCCTTGTGCGGCTTCTACCAAAAGTGTACCGATGATAGGTCCTGTACATGAGAATGATACAAGTACCAATGTAAATGCCATTAATAAGATTGACAAGAAACCGGTAGTGCTTTCGGCTTTGGCATCCATTTTTGACGACCATGATGCAGGAAGGGTTATTTCAAAGGCTCCAAAGAATGATACTGCAAAGACTACAAGCAGTAAGAAGAAGAATATGTTGAATATCGCATTAGTGGCAAGCTCGTTCAAAGCGGCAGCTCCGAAAATTAATGTCACAGCTATACCCAATATCAAATATATTATTATGATTGATAATCCGTAAATGAATGCATCTCGGCGACCTTTCTTCTTGTCTCCGGAGCGTTTTAAGAAAAATGATACTGTCATCGGTATGATAGGCCAAACGCATGGGGTGAATAAGGCTACTAATCCGCCGAGCAAACCTAAAATAAAGATAGTCCACAACGAAGAGTCGGTAGTCGTTGTCTTTTCACCAAAATCATTGAGTTGGTCGATTACTGGAGTATATAGGTCGTTAACTGCTTGTGCCAATTCCTTTTCGGTATCTTCAGAATCTGTGCTTGCAGCCTTTTCTGCTACACCTGCAAGAGGTCCGAATGCAAATACTGTCGGATCGCCCATATAGCATGTTTCATCGTTACAGCCCATAAATGAAATATTGGTGCTTATGCCCCATTCATCTTCTTTTATCTTGAATTCTTGTGTGAAAATAGCCTCTTTCTCAAACCAAGTGAGCTCTATTCCAAACATCTCTTCAAATTTAGTTATTGATGGCGAAAGGGTTTTGATTTCTCCAACAGGCTCTACGCCAATTAATTTATCGTACGTAAAGGTTGTGGCATTAGGACCCCCGTCAGGAATGTCGGTGCCATAAAGATGCCATCCATCTTCTATCGTTGCAGTGTAGGTGATGGTGACGGACTTGTCCTTAATAGTCTCTTTTGCATCCCATTTGATAGGATTCATCATCTGTCCGAAGATGATACCGCTTAAGCTTAGTAATAATGCTAAGATCAGTGTTTTTCTCATTTTTCTTTCTAATTATATGTTTTTTGTTTACTTGTTATCTCTGTAATTTTACTATTTTATCCCATTTTACAGGGTGATTATGTTAAAATTTAACATTTAAGAAAGTGGGCAAAATACACCTTTTCCCCCTTTTTCTAATTTTATGGAATCATATCGAGTAATTCATCGTCAAAAGCATCGTAATCGTCTGGAAATTCAACGCTTTGTATGATTTTGTCCAATTCGTCGATATTGATTTTTGATTCCTTGTCTTCTCGTTTTATTGTGGTTTTTTCTATATCTTCAGAGTTCATAACTTGCCTCCGGATGTTAAAATTAAGATTTTTAATCTGCTTTTTCGGTGCAAATTTACAAAAAAAATATCACATACAAAACCCCTATGAAAAAAAATGTGGAAAATACATTTTTTTTCTTGTTATATAAGGTGTTGTGTGATAAAAATATTTTTGTAACTTTGCAGTCTAATAATGTATTGATGTATATCTAAACTATAATTATCATTAAAATTACTATGTGCTGTTTTAAATATAAATCACTCTTGGTGATGTTTATCGCTTTGAGTGTCAGTATTTTTATTACTGCTCAAAATACTCCGCTTCCGTATTTTTGTGGCTTTGAAACCTCAGCGGATACTGCCGGTTGGATGTTTAAAAAAC
>SAMEA3663257__coassemble_424_pt1 | contig 46753 bp, 45 predicted proteins | sample SAMEA3663257__metabat2_low_PE_016 | metagenome-assembled genome bin SAMEA3663257 (sample SAMEA3663257) | pig gut metagenome | biome: pig gut; feature: pig-associated habitat; material: faeces | place: China | collected 2013 | reverse complement strand
TCGAAAAAGGAATTTACATAATGCAAATACAATACGACGAAGGCGACGTTCAAGTTGTTAACATCGTAGTACAATAATAAGTACCATACATTAATTAATGTTATGCAAAATAAAAAATATATTCTAATCATCTCTATTGCAGTTGTTTTATTATTATCAGGCGTGGTAATATATCTTATTTCAAGAGTCCGCCATACGGAACAAGAAATGATGGAAATGGTGGAAATGGCTTCTTACGAAAAAGAACAACTGGAAAATGAATATACGGATATGGCTTTAGAGGTCGAGGGTCAGATGCTTAAAATTAATAATGACTCTATCTTTAAATTGCTCGAAAAAGAACAAAAACGAGTACAACTATTGCTCGAAGAGTTGAGAACCGTTAAAGTTACCAATGCAAGACGCATCGCAGAACTTAAAGAAGAATTGGCTTCCGTGCGTAAGGTAACTAAATATTACATTGCGCAAGTCGACTCGCTTAATAGAGTGAATGAAGTACTTAAACAAGAGAATATTCAAGTGCGCGAACAAATGTCTTTAGCTACAAAAACCATAGATACTTTGATGCTCGAGAAAGATAAATTGTCGAAAACAGTGCGCCTTGCTTCTCAACTCGAAGCCAAAGATATGTCCGTCGTTTTGCTTAATGATAAAGGTCGTAAAACAAAATATGTCCGTAAGGTGGATAATATTAAAGTCGATTTTACTATCGCAAAAAATATTACTACCGACGCGGGGCAAAAAGTTATCTACCTTAGAATCGCTACTCCTGATGGTCAAGTCTTAATAAAAAATGACTTTAATAAGTTTGTCTTTGAAGATAAAGAGATTGCTTTCTCTTCTAAAAAAGAAATTGAATATTCAGGGGAAGATTTGCCTTGTGTAATTTATTATAAAGTAACCGAAACTTTGATAGAAGGTAAATATAGAGCCGACTTATTCGTAGACGGTCATTTAATAGGAACAGAAGAATTTATAATAGAATAGTCGATATGATTAACGGAAAGAAAATTGTTGTTGTAATGCCTGCATATAATGCAGAAAAAACTTTGGAACAAACTTACGCGGAAATCCCTTTTGATATTGTAGATGAGGTTATCCTCACTGACGATTGTTCGCGAGATAACACTGTAGATAAAGCCAAAGAATTGGGAATAAAAGAAATATTGGTACACGAAAAAAATAAAGGTTATGGCGGTAATCAGAAAACTTGCTATAATCGTGCCCTTGAAATCGGTGCAGATATAGTGATAATGGTCCATCCAGATTATCAATATACACCGAAATTGGTTCATTCTATGGCTTATATGCTCGCCAATGAAGTGTATCCTGTGTGTCTTGCATCACGAATTTTGGGAAAAGGTGCTTTAAAAGGTGGTATGCCTTGGTATAAATATGTAGCAAATCGTCTGCTTACATTAACACAAAACCTTTTGATGAATCAAAAATTGTCGGAATACCATACAGGTTATCGAGCCTTTACCGCCGATGTGCTCCGCTCTATCGATTATAATGCCGATTCCGACGATTTTATTCTCGATAATGAAATGATAGCACAGATATTCTATAAAGGATACGAAATAGGAGAAGTAACTTGCCCTACAAAGTATTTCGACGATGCCTCTTCTATCAATCTGAAACGCTCCGCTATTTACGGTTTAGGCGTGTTGCGCGTCTCTTTTACCTATTTCTTGTGTAAATGTGGTATTATTAAAAGTAAAATTCTAAAGAAATAAGTATGAAAAACAAATATATTTATTGGGGCTTATCTGCTTTATATTTGATATTTTTTATATGTATGTATAATTATACATACGATCCGAAATTGGATTTGAACGGAGATAATGCCATATATATTCAACTTGCTCGTAATATAGCTGATGGTCATGGATATTGCTCTATAGATGTAGATGGAAATGAAGTGCCTGCAAGTCATTTCCCTCCCGGTTACTCCACTATATTGAGTATAGCCATGCTTCTCGGAGTAAAGTCTCTGTTAGGTTTTAAAATATTGAATGCCATCTTTTTGTTTCTCTCTATTCTAATAGTAGGATTCCTTATTAAAAAAGCCGGTAATTCTACGCTATTGGCGTTTTCAATAGCTGTTGTTACTATTATGTGCCCAACATTGATGCATTTCGCCGGAATAGTGATGAGCGAAATGAGCTATATGTTCTTTACTTTTGTAGCTCTATTCTCTCTTATGATGTATAGAAGAAAGTGTGATAAAGACGCTATAGAGAATTGTGTGACGAAATGGTACGACTTTTTGAAATCTCCTTGGTTTTATATTGCGGTAATATCTGCAGTTGCTTCTTATCATATCCGTACAGTGGGTGCCTCTGCTATGTTCGCCGTCTTTATTTTCTTTCTTTTCAGAAAAGAGTGGATTGCCTCTTTGGGCACAGTGTTTTTAAGTGTCTTGTTGATGCTGCCTTGGATGATACGAAATAAAGTCCATGGCATAAAAGGTAGATATCTCGATACCGTGATGGTAGTAAATCCATGGCGTCCGGAAGAGGGCACTATCTCTTCTTTCGGCGAGATGTTTGAGAAGATGCTGAAAAATTTTGATGAAACCGTAATCAAAGGCTTTAAAGAGATACTCTTCCCATTTATCACGATTGACCCAAATAATACATCCTCTTTTGTCGGAATCTTGGGAGGTATAATAATTCTTGCCGTAATATTTTACGGAGCATGGAATATGAAGAAGTTGCGTTGGTCGATAATTGCTTTTCTTTTGGCTAACATAGGCTTGTTCGCACTTTGGCATGGTGGTAATGGATGTAGATATGTAACTCCTATATCCCCTATACTTTTTGCATGTTTCTATTATGGTATATTCTCTCTCTGTTTACTGTGCCTTCGTTCTGTAAAGAAAAAAGAGATAATATCTTCTATATTTACAACGTTCGTTATTGGTATTATGCTTTTGCTAATGATACCATCTATAAAACAACAGCATGAAGTAGCTAAGCGTCCATATCCGCTTCAATATCAACAATATTTTAGTATCGCTGAGCAAATGCAAGCGCAATTGCCTAAGAATACTGTAGTTTGTTGTCGTAAACCGGAACTTTTTAAGTTTTATGCTCCGGATTTGTGTACCGTACGATATGAATATACCGAAGATACAGATGCCCTGCTTTCGCATCTTGCCGAGCGTAAAGTAGAATATGTGTTCTTGGATAATTTGGGATATAGCTCTACGCCGAGATATTTAGTGCCGGCAGTAAATAGTCGTCTGGATTTGTTCGGTATAGTGATACAATATCAAAATACCAATCAGTATTTGCTCAAATTCGATTATCGTAAATATGAAAAGAAGTGATTTCAGTAAGCCTACCGGTCATATAATTCATCAATTCGTGAGGTATTTTATTTCCGGTGGAGTTGCTTTTTGTGTCGATTTCCTTCTTATGATGCTCCTTCACGACCGATTTAATATCATTGCTGAAGTGGCAGGTACTATAAGTTTCGCTGTCGGATTGGTCATTACATATTTAATGAGTATCTTCTGGATTTTTAATCAACGCCGCTTTAATAATCGCGTTGCAGAGTTTTTAGGCTTCGCTTTAATTGGCATTGTAGGTCTTGTACTCACTTACTTTATAATGAGAATTTTTACAAATTCACTCCAAATAAATTATTTATTGGCTAAAATTGTATCCACGATAATCGTTACTTTGTGGAATTTTCTGGCAAAAAAATACTTTTTATTCTATAAAAAATGATTGTAAATTCTTGATAATCAATTTTGTAGAAAATTTATTGAAAAATATTTCAGAAAAGTATTGCTAGTTCAAAATATTGTTGTACCTTTGCAATCGCAAATGAGGGAAATAAATGCCTTAGTTTGTGAGTACGATGGTCCATTCGTCTATCGGCTAGGACGCAAGATTTTCATTCTTGAAAGAGGGGTTCGATTCCCCTATGGACTACTAGTTATTTAATAGAATAAAGGAAATAAATTTGTTGTAATAATGGCAAATCATCAATCATCAAAAAAGAGAATTAGACAAACTGAGAAACGTCGTTTGCAAAATAGATTTTATGCAAAAGTTGCTCGTAATGCAGTGCGTAAATTACGCGCTTCTACTGATAAGAGCGAAGCTTCTGCATTGCTCCCTAAAGTAAGTTCTATGCTCGATAAACTTGCTAAACGCAATGTTATTCACAAAAACAAAGCAAGCAATTTGAAATCTAAATTGACTTTGCACGTGAATAAATTGGCTTAATTTTTGACGTAAGATTTAAAGTTTTTTATTCATAGTTGAAAGATAGAGCTCTTTTCTATTGTTAAATAGATTAGAGCTTTTTTTGTTGCTTTATGAAACAGCTTACTCCTTTAAAAGAGTGGAACTCGCAAGACCTTCCACGCGAAAAATTTCTCAAAAACGGTCCTCATAGCCTTACCGATGTAGAACTGCTCGCTATTATGCTCGGTTCAGGTATTAAAGACAAAAATGTTGTATCCCTGGCTGAAGATATTTTAAAGTCGGTAAACTATAATCTCGATTTACTCGGTAGAAAATCTGTAGAAGATTTGTGCCAAATTAACGGTCTCGGCCCTATAAAAGCTATTCATATCTTGGCTTCCCTCGAATTCGGTCTCCGTCGTGATCGTAGCGCTAATCAGGTAACCATTATAAAGCAATCTTCTGATGTTGCTAATTTGATGTATAGCTTGATAGCTAACTCTAATGCTGAAGAATTTTGGGTCATTTGCTTGAATCGTCGAAACCAAGTCATCAACTATAAAATGATTAATTTAGGTGGTATTTCCGCTGTTTATGTCGACATCAAATTAATTATTAAATACGTTATTTTACAAGAGGCTTCTTCTTTTATTGTGTGCCATAATCATCCTTCCGGAAATCTTAAACCCAGTCCACAAGATATTAAATTGACCCAAGATTTAATAGAAGCTTCTAAGGTAATGCAATTGAGCTTCTTAGACCATATCATCCTTTCTTGTAATAAAAATTCTTTCTTTAGTATGAATGACGAGGGGATAGTAAATTTTTAATTGTGAATCTATTTTCATATCATTTTTCCTCTTACTAAAGTGCTTTATTTTATATTTAATAAATTCTCTGTTTTGTCTTATCATTCATATTATTTTTGTATCTTTGCAAAAATTTATTTACTAATTAAGAGTGTTTTTTAGTTGATATTTTGATTATGAATATTTCAAAAAGGATTTCTTTTAATGATTTTGAGAAGATTCTTTTTTCGAAAGAAGAACTTTTATTGGACGAAAATGTAGAAAAAGAGATAGATTTTTGCTTTAATTTTTTGCAAAAATTTGCTTCAGATAAGGTGATTTATGGGATAAATACCGGCTTTGGTCCTATGGCTCAATGGCGTATAGAAGATAGTCATCTTATTGATTTACAGTATAATATTATTCGTAGTCACTCTACCGGTGCCGGAATTCCTTTGCCGGAAATTTATGTCCGTGCAGCTATGATTTGTCGCTTGATGACTTTTGTGCAAGCTCATTCAGGCGTTCATATCGATACTGTTCATGTGCTTTTGAATTTTTTAAATAATAATATCTACCCTTTTGTCCCGCAACATGGTAGTGTCGGCGCCAGTGGCGATTTGGTGCAACTTTCTCATATCGCACTCGCCCTTATAGGAGAAGGTGAGGTGTTTTATAATGGTCAATTACTACCTACTTCAGAGGTGATAAAAAAATTGAATATTACACCTCTTAAAATGTATTTGCGCGAGGGTCTCGCCATCACTAATGGTACAGCTGTTATGACGGGCATATCTATGGTGAATATTATCCTTGCTAAACGCCTATTATCATTTGCTGTTCGTGCTTCTGTTTTGATGAATGAGATTGTCTCCTCTTTCGATGATTTTATGTCTCCTGTTTTGAATGAGATGAAATTGCACGTCGGTCAAAACATTATTGCCGAGAATCTTCGAAATATAGCAAAAGGTAGCCGTCGCTTGCTTGATAGAGAGGCTGAACTTTACCATAAAAACAATAATACTTATTTTAACCATAAGGTACAACCATATTATTCTCTCCGCTGTATTCCTCAAATATTAGGTCCTATTTACGATGAAATAGAAAATGCCGAAAAGGTGGTTGTCAATGAGATAAATTCTGTTGACGATAACCCGGTAATTGATGTGAACACCAATAATGTCTATCATGGTGGCAATTTCCATGGCGATTATATATCTTTTGAAATGGACAAATTGAAGATAGCCATTACAAAGTTAACAATGTTGGCTGAGCGTCAAATGAATTATCTTTTCCATGATAAGATAAACGGTGTATTACCTCCATTTGTGAATCTCGGAGTTCTTGGATTGAATTACGGCTTGCAAGCATCACAATTCACGGCTACTTCTACAACAGCCGAATCTCAAACGCTGTCTAACCCTATGTACGTGCATTCTATCCCTAATAATAATGATAACCAGGATGTTGTTAGTATGGGTACAAATTCCGCGTTAATATGCAAACACGTTATTGAAAATGGATTCCAAGTGATGGCAATACATATGATGGCTTTGGCACAAGCCGTTGATTGCCTGAAAATTAAGAATGATTTGTCGGATAATACTCGTGCTCTTTATGATGATATAAGAAAAATTGTTCCTGTCTTTATCGAAGATACTCCGAAATATAAAGAAATTCAAAAAGTCGAACACTACTTGAAAAATATCGAGGGGTTTGAAGTGTAATTTAGTGTTAAGTATGCAAAAACAAGAGGTTATTACCATAATAAACAATGCATTGGAAGAGGAATTCGAAATATCTAAACACGAATTTATCCCAGACGCAAATGTTAGAAGTGTACTATCGTTAGATAGCTTGGATATTGTGGATTTGATTGTTATAATAGAGATGAATTTTAAAGTGAAGTTGACGAAAGAAGAATTGCAAATAGTTTCTTCTTTTGATTCCCTTTATGATTTAATTTTATGTAAAGTAAATGCGTAATGAATGATAATAATAAAAGATGGAATGGTAAATCAAGAGGCGGATCATTCGGATATTCGTTTTTTATCTATTGCATAAAATTTGTCGGTATTCGAGTCTCTTACGCTTTTATGTCATTGATTATCTTTTATTTTATTATTTTTGCACCAAAAGCCACAGCTGCTTCATGGCAATATAGTAGGCGAATTTTAAAGAAATCTTTTTTCCGCTCTTTAGGTCACGTATATATGCACTTTTTTAATTTTGGTAAAGTGCTTATAGATAAATTGGCTCTAAATGCTGGAATGACGGATAAATACGCTTTTGAATTTGAAAATTATCAACGGTTTTTATCTATTATTAATAGCGGTGTAGGCGTTGTGCTCATTGGCGCTCATATCGGGAATTGGCAAGCTGGTTCCGTTTTCTTTGGAAAATATGGAAAGAAAATTCATATTGTGATGTTTGATGCCGAGCACGAAAAAATTAAAGCGCATTTAGAGAAAAATTCTGTAGATAAAAATTTTAATATTATCTCAACGAATGGCGATACTATCGATGCACTTATCCAAATGAAGGTGGCTCTGAATAATGGCGAGTATGTTTGCTTTAATGGCGATAGATTTATCTATAGCTCTTCTGTTATTGAAAAAGAGTTTATGGGCGGTAAAGTATCGCTTCCTAAGGGTCCGTTTCTAATTGCTCAAAAATGTAGAGTGCCCGTGGTTTTTTATTTTGCCGTTAGAGATAAAAAGATGTCTTATAAATTCTATTTCTTTGAATTTAAATCGAATAAAGCATATAACTATTCCGATATTGCGGATAATTATTTGTCCGTATTGGAACTTATGGTACAAAAATATCCATACCAATGGTTTAACTTTTTTAAATACTGGAATTTTAAATAATCACTATGCAACTTCCCGATTCACTAAAAAAAATATATTCGCAAGAGCAGAGTAGTGCTGCACAGGCACAACGCCGAGCTCAAGAGATTGCTTTTGCTCCGGTGGTGTTTCAAATTTCCCGTCTTATGGTAAAATATGGCATTCTGGATTTGCTCTATCAAAATTCAGAAGGGCTTACTTTGTCTGATATCATTGCGGAAACAAAATTGTCGGAATACGCTGTAAAAGTGTTACTTGAGGCTTCTTTGTCTATAGGTACCGTCATTGTTAAAGACGATAAATTTTTTATTACCAAAACGGGTTGGTTCCTTATCAATGATAAAATAGTGGGCGTGAATATGAATTTCAACCATTATGTGAATTATAATGGTCTCTTTTTCTTGGACGAAGCTTTGCAAAACGGGAAACCGGAGGGCTTGAAAGTCTTCGGTGGTTGGGATACAATTTATGAGGGACTCTCTAAACTGCCGGAAGAAACTCAAAAATATTGGTTTGATTTCGACCATTTCTATTCAGATGGTGCTTTTAACGAAGCCCTACAGATTGTTTTTTCGGAAAAAGATGCCAAGAAAACTCTGCTCGATGTGGGTGGTAATACCGGTCGTTGGGCATTGAGATGCGTGGAATATAATAGTAATGTAGAAGTTACTATTCTCGACCTCCCGGGGCAATTAGAGATGATGAAGAATAATATAAAAGATAAGCCGGGTGCAGATAGAATTCATGCCTATCCGATGAATCTACTCGATAAAAATTCAGAATTTCCAAATAATAAATTCGACATTATTTGGATGAGCCAATTTTTAGATTGCTTTTCCGAAAATCAAATCATAGATATATGCTCCAAAGCTCGTAAGTCTATGACTCCTCAGAGCCGTATTTACATTATGGAAACATTCTGGAATAGACAGAAATACGAAACTGCAGCCTATTGCCTTACACTTACTTCTCCTTATTTCACTGCAATGGCAAATGGTAATAGTAAGATGTACCATTCCGATGATATGGAGAGGTGTGTCAAAAAAGCAGGTCTTACAGTGGAAAAAATTATTGATGGCATTGGTATGGGACATTCTATTATGGTTTGTAAATTATAATTGATTATGCATTGTTATTTAGGTAAAACATCCCTTATCTCCGCTTTGGGTGGTGAAGTCGAAACCATTGCCTCGATTGAAAAAGGTGATACAGGTTTGGCTTATAGTAATAAATATAAGGCGGTAGTAGGTGAAATCCCTTCCTATTTATTAGATAATTCTCTCCTTGGGTTTACTAAATTCGAGGCATTGACTATTCAGAATATAAAGAATGTTCTTAATACAAAAGATTGCGTCGGAAGTGATACTTTATTGATTCTGTCTACAACAAAGGGTAATGTACATTTACTCGAAAATAATACGACAGAGGTTAGTGCTGATTGCTTCCTTTATTCAACAGCAGAAAAAATAGCCAATTACTTTAGCTTCTCACGAAAACCTATTGTTATTTCAAATGCTTGTATATCCGGTGTATCGGCTTTTGTTGTCGCACGAAATATGATGCTTTCCGATGTTCAACTTAATAATGTGGTTATTGTTGGTTGTGATATTTTATCGGAATTTATCGTGGAGGGCTTTCGTTCTTTTAAATCAATTAGTTCTAAACCATGTAAACCATATGATGCCGGTCGTGACGGTCTCTCTCTCGGTGAGGCTTGTGGAGCTGTATTGCTGACTAAAGATATTAACCTTGCAGTTAAGCCGATTATAGAATTAAAGGGCGGTGCAGTTACTAATGATGCTAACCATATTTCCGGCCCATCTCGTACTGGCGATGGTTTGTATTATGCTATGAAACAGGCACTTTGTATGGCAGATATTAATTTCAATGATGTGAAATATATCAATATGCATGGTACTGCTACTCTGTATAACGATGAGATGGAGAGTAAAGCCATTCAATGGAGTCAATGTAAGGATGTGCCTATGAATAGTTTTAAAGGCTATATAGGTCATACACTTGGTGCCTCCGGAGTGGTAGAAACTATTTTGTGTCTACATCAAATGAGATATAACAAAATTTTCGCAACTAAGGGATTTGAAAAACTAGGAACTCCTTGTAAGGTAAATGTTTCGGCAGTACACCGTAATGCTGCAGATGTCGATGTTTGTGTTAAAACAGCTTCAGGATTCGGAGGTTGTAATGCCGCTATCGTTCTCGTTAAAAACACATCAAACGATAATCAGGTAGCCGATAGTGATAGCTCAATTTGTAATGATAAAATAAATATCGTGGCGGAATATTCTCTGCCTTCTTCCGATAATCTTTTTGCCGATTTCATTCGTGACGAGTATAAGAAGTTAAATCTCTCTTATATGAAGTTCTATAAGATGAGCGATTTGTCAAAGGCTCTTTTTGTGGCAATGGAAAATATTATTTCTCAATATCCCGATTTCAAAAATATAGATCCTCGCCGTATTGCAATAATAATTTCAAATAGAGTATCATCTTTAGAGGCGGATGTGCAGCATCAAGAGGTTGTTAACAAACATCTTGAAGAGGGTGCTTCTCCTTCGGTTTTTGTTTATACTCTCCCTAATGTTGCTGTTGGTGAGGTCTGCATAAAACATAAAATAAAAGGTGATAATACCTTCTTTATTGAAAATGAAAACAGCGGTTTGGCAGACTATTATTCTCGACAATTAATAGCTAATGATATTGCAGATGCAGCAGTTTGCGGCTGGTGTGATAAATGGAATAATTCTTGGAATGTTAATCTTAAAATAATAACTAAATAGCGTATGGAACAGTTAATCTACGAATTAAAAAAATATATTATAGAAGAGTTGAATCTCGAAGATTTAACCCCGGAAGATATCGATGCCGATGCCCCTTTGTTCGGATCTGGATTAGGGCTGGATTCTATTGATGCTCTCGAAATTATTCTTATTCTTGAAAAATATTATGGAATAAAGTTGGCTAATAGCGCCGAAGCAAAACCTATCTTCTATTCCGTAAGAACGCTGGCTGAATACATCGAAAAAAATAGAAAGTAGAGTAGTGAGTGAGATTGTTGTTGCCGGTTTAGGTATTGTCACCGCCATGGGCATTGGTGTGGATAAAAATATCCATGCCATCCGGAATAATTTGTCGGGAATTTCTTCTCGTCCGGTTATTCTCGATACAAATCTAAAGTTGCCGGTAGGTGAAATACTTCTTTCTAATCGCGAATTATCTGATATGTTATCTATTCCAATATCGGATAATTTGTCACGTACAGCACTCTTGGGTATTATGGCAGTTAGAGAAGCTTTGTCGCAAATCGATATTCCTCGTAATGCAAAAATAGCTCTTGTTAATTCTACCTCCGTGGCAGGTATGGATCTTACGGAACTCTTTTATAAAGAGTATGTTAAAGATAATACTAAGGGTAGGTTGCGTAATGTAAGAATGCATGATTGTGGCACTATTGCAACCATAATAGCAAAATATTCAGGCATCAATGGTTATGTAGCAAATGTTAGTACTGCTTGCTCTTCCGGAGCTAATGCAATTATATATGCCGCCGATTTGTTGAAACATAATGTAGTGGATTACGTTGTGGCAGGAGGTTGTGACGCTTTGAGTAAATTTACTCTCAATGGTTTTAATGCCCTCAAAGTATTGGATGAGAAAGTGTGTCGTCCGTTTGATAACTCCCGTAATGGTTTAAACCTTGGAGAAGGAGCCGGTTATTTGGTTTTACATCGCTCAGATTGTGAATGCTCAACTAAATATTGTACATTGGCAAGTGGTGCTAATGCTAATGATGCTTTTCATCAAACCGCTTCTTCCGAACTCGGGGATGGTCCGTATCTGGCTATGTATAACGCTGTTCAAGAGGCTAAAATTACCCTTGATGAGGTCTCTTATATTAATGCTCATGGCACAGCTACGGTGGTAAATGATGCTTCCGAATCTGCTGCTTTCATTCGTCTTTTCGGTGATAAAGTACCTATGTTCAGTTCTATTAAGGGTTTTACAGGCCATTCTCTCGCTGCTAGTGGTGCCGTGGAAGCGGTGCTGTCGGCTATCGCTATCCACAATGGGTATGTTTATCAGAACTATAATTTTAATAATCCAATAGAGAATTACGGTCTCATTCCTGTAACGGAATTTAAAGATAATCAAGATGTTAATTGCGTTATGTCTACGTCTTTCGGCTTTGGAGGTAATTGCTCTGCTTTAATTTTTAAAAAATAGTGCAAATAGATGAAGTGCTTCATATCAAATATAAAATCCGACAATGAACTGACAAGTGATGTTAAATTGTTGATTCCGGATGCTACTATGCGTAGAAGAATGAGTGACATTCTTAAACGTAGCGTGGCTACTGCAGTCGAATGTATAGGTGGTGTGGATAATATCTCCGCTTTGGATGCAATAATTACTTCCACATGCTTGGGGCTTCTTTCTGATAGCGAAAAATTCTTGAAGAATATTGTAGAAAATGAAGAAAATCTGATTAATCCTACCCCTTTTATTCAATCTACTTTTAATACGGTAGGAGCTCAAATTGCTTTATTGAAAAATAATCACTGCTATAATGTTACTTATGTTAATAGATTTCACGCTTTTGAAGATGCCTTGGCTGATGCTCTGTTTAAGTTGTCTGATAATAAATGCAATAATACTTTAATCGGTCATTATGATGAGGTAACTCCTACATTGACAAATATCTCTCATCGATTGAATATCAAAAATCAATCGATGGTAAGGGCTGGTGCTTTCTTCTTTCAATGTAAGGCAGAAAGGTCTGCAGATTCTATTGCGGTTTTGGAATTTGATATCATACCGAATAATGATAGTGAAGAGTATCGCCGGAGATTGTTGTTTAATAATTTATATAAGACATATGGAGTTACTCCGGATAATACTATTGTGGCGGTAAATTCACAAGAGAGATATGATTCTTTTTTCCCGGCTTCTGCTGCGTCTCTTTTTGATGCCGTCAAATCTGTGAAACATAATCGTTGCAATATGATTTTGATTAACGAATATCAAGATAATTGTACTTTTGTAATGTCAGTGAAAAATGTTTAGTATCATCATTATCGCTTGTGTATTGGTCTTGTTATTCTTGATATGGGCTTCTGCTGATATAAGAAGTAAGGTCTATGTCAAGTCTTTATGCAAAGTAACTTGTAAAGAAAAACAAGTGGCAATTACTTTTGATGACGGACCTTCTGAAAACACTCTTAAGGTGCTCGAGGTTTTGAAAAAATATAATGCAAAGGCTACTTTTTTCTTGGTCGGTGAAAATATAAAGGCGAATGTCGACAAAGTGAAGTCGATAATAGACAATGGTCATTCGGTAGGAAATCATTCGTGGTCTCATAGCTCTTTATTGCCTATTCGCCCGGTAGACGTTATTGCGAAGGAGATGTTAGATACCAACAAGGCTTTGTCGGATGTTACGCATAGCGAAAATTTACTCTTTCGTCCTCCTTTTGGCGTTACTAATCCATTAATTACTAAAGCTTTGATGAAGACACATCTAGTTTCTATAGGCTGGTCGGTGCGTTCTTTTGATACATTATCTCATATCTCTCGCAAAATAATCCGAAATAGGGTAGTGCGTCAAGCAAAACCCGGTGCTATAATATTACTCCACGATAGAGTAAAGAATGCCGATTTATTACTCGATCTTGTCCTTTCGGATTTGTCGTCGCAGGGTTATAAGTTTACTACTGTTGAAGAATTAATGAAATCAGATATTTATGAAAAATAGATTTATTATATATTTGTTGCTATTTACTCTACCTTTGTTTGCTCAAAACAATAATGTAGAGCCTGAATTTATTGCCGAATTAATTAAATATAACTCTAATTTACGTTCTATTAAATGTAAATGTACGCAGAAAATCGTAGTGGCAATTTTCGACAAACCAATATCCAATTCCGGAATGTTTTATTATATGGCTGATGATAACATCTTTATTTCTATGGATAATGGTGTTTATATAAAGATAATAAATAGGGTTTTGGAAATGAAGAGTGGTAAGAATGTTACTAAAATTAAGTTGTCGTCAGACCCTGCTATTCGTAATCTTAGTCAGGTGATATCTGCTTGTTTTAAAGGTGATTTCTCTGCGCTCAATTCTATGTACAATATTTTGTATGAAAAAGGCAAGGAAAATTATAAGCTCAAATTATCTCCTAAAAAAGAGTCGAAAAATGCTATGTCAGTAGAGCTTATTTTTGATGCTAAAGATATGTCGCTAAACAGCCTTAAAATGATAGAATCTAAAGATAATTATACTGAGTATACATTTTATGATAAAGAGTTTAACGTAGACGTAAACGATTATTTTTCTAAGTAGAATTCTTATAATGGTCATAGATAATAGTCAATATATAACTAAAGCTAAAGAGAATAAAATAGTTGTTGTAATACCGGTTTACAACAATGTTAGTACTATTGCCGCAGTAATAAGTGACGTACGGAAGTATGTCGAAGATGTATGGGTAGTTAATGATGGCTCTACAGATTCTACTTTGGATGTATTATCCGGAATCGAAGGGATTCATATTTTGTCTTATAACCAAAATAGAGGTAAAGGTTATGCCCTTCGTTTAGCTATTAAAGAAACTCATAAGGCTGGTTTCCGGTATATGATTTCCATGGATGCAGATGGTCAGCACTACGCAACCGATATACCGCACTTTATAGAAGAAATAGAAAAATATCCAGATTCCTTATTAGTTGGTGCAAGAAATCTTAATGCAGATAATATGCCCGGGAAAAACAGCTTTGCAAATAAGTTTTCTAATTTCTGGTATAGAGTAGAGACGTTGCAAAAGTTGTCTGATACTCAATCCGGGTTTCGATTATATCCTCTAACACTGTTACACAAAGTAAATTTTATTACGAATAGGTATGAGTTCGAAGTAGAGGTTCTTGTCCGTTCAGCATGGAGAGGAGTGCGTGTTGCCAATATCCCTATTTCGGTATATTATCCCCCTAAGGAAGAAAGAGTGTCGCATTTTAAGCCGGCGAAAGATTTTACTAGAATTAGTATCCTTAACACTTGCCTTGTTCTCGTTGCTCTATTGGTTTATTACCCATACCTGTTTTTTAAATCCTTGTCAATTAAGAATATTAAATGTTTCTTTAATAAGTATGTTTTTAATTCTACAGATAGCAACGTTAAAATGTCGGCTTCTATAGCATTGGGTGTTTTCTGTGGAATTATTCCTGTTTGGGGGTATCAATTGGTCTTTGCCGGGGTTTCGGCTCACTTGTTGAAATTAAACAAGGTAGTGGCTATGATATCTTCCAATATTAGTATTCCTCCGATGATACCTTTCATTTTATATGGGAGTCTTGTATTGGGTGGTATTTTTTTTGATAACCCGTTATGGATTGATATTCACCAAGTTTCTTTTCAGACAGTGGCAGAGGCTTTGTTGCAATATGTCGTTGGTAGTGTTATGCTCGCTATAATAGCATTTTTAGTTGTGTTTTTATCTACATGGTGTATTTTTTCTTTTACTCGTCATAAGAGATAATGATAAAGTGTTTGTTGAAAATATATAATTGGCTCGGGAGGCGTAAGTGGGTTTTATATTCTTCTCTAATTTTGGTGGTGGCTTTGTGTGTAACTATTGCTACTCAAATTAAATTGGAAGAGAATATATATAGCTTTTTTGGTGAAGATGAACTGGCTTTCAAGAATCTTAAATTTAAAGATAAAATAGTAGTAGAGGTAACAGGTACTAATCCCGATTCGTTGGTGATGACTGCCGATGCTTTTACCGAAAAAATTGTGGCTTTGCAACAGAATGGAATGATTGGAGAAGTAGTATCTACTATTGATGAATCTCAATTTTTTCAAGCTGCCGATTATATCTACTCTTTTTTGCCGATTTTTATTGATGACGATTATTATCAACATATAGATACTCTGATTTCCGACACAGCTATTGCTGCATCAATAGATAATTCATTGAATATGATATTATCTCCGGGTGGAATGGTGATGAAAGATTTTATTGTGCGTGACCCGTTGAATATCGGTACTCCAATACTCTCTAATTTCCAAAGATTTAATTCTAATGATGATTATGAAATTTATTCAAGTCACCTTTTTAATAAAGATTATTCCTCACTATATATATTTATTACTCCGATATTTGATATGGGAAATACCGGAGATAATGAGGAGTTGGTGACTTTGTTGGAAAATGTAGCAGATGAGGTATCTACTACCGAGGCTGATATTACCTGCTTTGGAGGCCATATTATTGCCGTACATAATGCAAGACAAGTAAAGAAAGATACTATTCTTACACTTGTAATAGCCTTTCTAATCATTATTGTTGTAATATTTTTTGCATTTAAAAACAAGTGGTCTATACCATTAATTATTATTCCTCCAATATTCGGGGCTTTGTTTGCATTGGCTTTGATAGTCATTATAAAGGGTTCGGTCTCTGCCATCGCAATTGGTCTCGGCTCAATAGTATTAGGTGTTGCTTTAAGCTATTCCATACACGTTATAGCTCATGCAAATCATATTTGCAGTGCAGAAAAAATTATTACCGATTTGGCTTATCCTCTTACTGTTGGTTGTATTACTACTATCGGTGCTTTTGTTGCTCTGCTCTTTACAAGTTCGCAGTTGCTCCGTGATTTGGGTTTGTTTGCAGCCCTTTCTCTTGTAGGTACTACTATCTTTTGCCTTATTTATTTGCCTCATTTTATAAAACCTACCGGAGATAATACAAATAGATTTCTAAACTTTATTGAGCGTTGCAATGCGTATGATTATGAAGATAATAAGTGGATTATTGCGGTAGTGACATTGTTAACGGTAGTATGCCTTTTCTTCTATAACGATGTACAATTCGATTCCGATTTGAACAGTATCAATTATGTGCCGGATAAAATTAAAGTTGCTGAAGAGAAGATGCAAAAGTCATTCGCAAAAGAGGCTAATAAAATTTATCTTATTTCTTCTGTTAGTGATAATGAATGGAGTGGTTTTGTACGTCTTAACGAAGTCTGTGATTCTTTGACTGATGATTTTCGAAAATTGTTGGATAATTTTGTGTCGTTGAATGGTCTCGTTATTCCGTATGATATTCAAAGGCAACGAATAGAAAAATGGAATAATTATTGGACGAAAGAAAAGATAGAAGCCACTATAAGCAAAATAAATAATTATGCTCGGCTCAATGGTTTTTCAGAAAATGCTTTTCAATCTTTCTTTCAAATACTTACTGCCGAATATGACGTTTGTGAGTATAACGATAGTGTAATGGCATCTGTGCCTATTATTTCCGATCGTATATCGCAAGAGGGTGATAATTTATATTTGGTAAGTAGTATTGAAGTGAATGATAAAGATAAAGAGCATCTCTATTCTATTATCAAGGATGTGCAAGGTGTTACTATCGTAGATAGAGCTTATTTTTCATTTAAAATGATAGAAGATATAAGCGATGATTTCAACCTTATTCTTTGGATATCTTCTTTGCTTGTATTTGTTACACTGCTCGTTATCTACGGCAGGTTAGAGGTCGCTCTTCTTACCTTCTTGCCTATGTGTGTCAGTTGGGTAATTATACTTGGATTAATGTCGATTTTCGGTATTAAATTCAATATCGTAAATATTATCCTTGCTACTTTGATTTTTGGTATAGGCGATGATTTCAGTATCTTTATTATGGATGGGTTGCAACAAGAGTATAGAAGTGGTACTAAGATACTCGGAATGCATAAAACCGCAATATTTTTCTCTGCATTTACTACTATTGTTGGTATCGGAGTGCTGATATTAGCAAAACATCCGGCTATGAGGTCTATTGCAATACTCTCTATGATAGGTATTTGTGTGGTGGTTGTTGTAGCTTATACCATTCAGCCTTTCTTATTCCGCCTTTTAGTGGTTAATCCTGCCGGAAAAGGTAATTTCCCTATTACTATTAAATCTTTCCTATGCTCTATTATCCCTTTCTTCATTTTCTTTATCGGATGTATTATCGGTCAGATATTAATATTGATTTTGACTTTGTTGCCTATAAAGAGAGAGAAGAAACAACTTATCATACACTCTTTTATTCAATTGGTGGCAAAAGTCGTACTTGGGTCGGCTTTTCATGTTAAATTCGATAAAAGAAACTACACTCAAGATATTCTATCTAAGCCGGCTATAATAGTCGCCAACCATAAATCATTTATCGACGTGCTATTATTGATGACTTTCTCTCTTAAAATTGTTTTTGTTACTTCCGATTGGGTGTGGAAATCTCCGCTCTTTGGCTTTGTACTTAAATATGCCGGATATTTATCTGCTAATGAAGGTTACGAAAATATTGATAGCGAACTGGTTTCTGTTGTGGAAAGGGGTTATTCTATTGCGATTTTCCCTGAAGGAACTCGCTCTTTTGATGAACAGATTTTGAGATTTCATAAAGGTGCTTTTTATTTGTCAGAAAAATTAAGGTTAGATGTGCTACCTGTAGTCATTTACGGTGCAGGTGCCGTATTGTCTAAACAACAAAATCTCTATTTGAAACCGGGTGTGGTTTGTTATGAATTTTTACCTCGTATCTCTTTCGACGATAAATCGTTCGGGGATACTTATCAACAACGATGTAAAGCTGTGAGAAAATTAATAGTAGATAAGTATACCGAACTGCATGACGAGTTTACAACACCAGATGCTAAGTATTATCGCGAAAAGCTTCTCTATAATTATATTTATAAAGGTAGAGATGCGGAATTGTTTATACGACGACAATTATTTGAAAAAGAATATTTTACGGTAGCGAACAAATTGGTTCCTTTCAATGGCATTATCTCTGTTATTAATTGTGGCGACGGTAGTCTTGCTTTAATGTTGTCGATGATGTCTAAACATCGAACCATCTATGCTTACGATGCTGATAAAGATAACATTGATTTTGCAAATCATTGTTTTGCTAAATCCGATAAATTATCATATTTTTGTACTACAAACGCAATGCCGGAATTCTATCCTTCCGATTGCTTTATTATAAGCAATTACGAAATGTATACAAAATCCGAAATTGAGACACTGTTAGCAAATTGTGCAAAATCCTTGAATAATGGTGGTTCGATAATTGTTCTTTTGGATAGAAAAGGTATTCAAAAACAAATGTGTGTTTCTCAAATCCATAATGTTATAGATGCTGCTTGTGTTATTGATTTGAAAATATCTACTTGCACTTGGCATGGTGAGGTTTGTAAATATAATGAATCAGATATAAGTAAGTTAGAATCAAATATTAAGGTGGATAAACGACATCGTTATAATTACCTTATTTTAAATAGATGATATATGTATAAAAATAGAGATATTGCTTTTAAATCTCCGGCTGAGATTAAATCTTTTCAAGAAGATAGAATGAGAGAAACTCTAGAGTATGTGAATAGGTTTTCTGCATTCTATAAGCGTCTGTTTAAAGAGAATAATATAGATATTTCTACAATTACCACTCTTGAAGATTTAAGGCAGATACCTGTTACTACAAAAAGGGATTTACAACTATATAATAAAGATTTTATTTGTACCCCTCTTTCGGATATTATCGATTACGTTACTACGTCAGGTACTTTAGGAGATCCTGTAACATTCGCTCTTACAGAGAATGATTTACAAAGGCTTGCGTATAACGAAGCTTCTTCTTTTATAATGGCGGGTTGCTCTAAAGAAGATGTTATGCAACTTATGACAACCATTGACCGCCGTTTTATGGCTGGATTGGCATATTTTTTGGGAGCCAGAGAGTTGGGGTGTGGTGTTGTGCGTGTTGGTAACGGTATTCCGGAATTACAATGGGATACTATTTTACGCGTCAAACCTACTTTCTGTATGGTAGTTCCTTCCTTTGTGATGAAGTTGATTGATTATGCAAAAAAGAATAATATCGCTTATCACGATTTATCTCTGAAAAAAGCTATTTGTATAGGCGAAAATATTAGAAATTCCGATGGCACATTCTCCACTTTGGGAGGTAAAATAGCCGAGCAATGGCAGGAATTGGAATTATATTCAACATATGCATCTACTGAAATGCAGACTTCCTTTACCGAATGTGAATATCATAATGGATGTCATCTTCCTCCTGATTTAATTATTGTTGAGTTCCTCGATGAAAATAACAACCCGGTGCCGGAAGGTGAGCCGGGTGAAGTAACTATTACTAACATAGGTGTAGAAGGAATGCCACTTGTTCGTTTTAAAACGGGTGACGTTTGTATCCATTATAACGACCCTTGCCCTTGCGGTAGAAATACATTACGCCTAAGCTCTGTGTTGGGGCGTAAAGGTCAGATGATTAAGTTTAAAGGTACTACATTGTATCCACCTGCATTGTTTGATATTTTGGACAATATTCCTGATGTGGAAAATTATATTGTTGAGGTGTTTACAAACTCCTTAGGTACCGACCAAATTCAAATTAAAATAGGAAGCAATAATCATTCCGAGCAGTTTATAAAGCAAATTAAGGATATTTTTCGTTCTCGAGTTCGTGTTGCACCGGATATCATTTTTGAAGCTATAGAGCTTATTGCTAAAGAACAAATGCCTCCTATGAGTCGAAAAGTAATTAAATTTATTGATTTACGTAATAATGCATAATTATGGAACAAGAATTAAATGCGCATAACAAGCAAGAATACCCTCCAATGCATACTGCCGAACATCTTTTAAATGCAACAATGGTTAAAATGTTCGGATGCCCTCGCTCAAAAAATGCACATATCGAACGTAAGAAGAGCAAAGCAGATTATTTGCTTGCTCAAGCCCCTACTGAAGAGCAAATAAAAGAGATTGAGAATAGAGTAAATGAGCAAATCTTACGAAATCTAGACGTTACAATAGAATATATGTCAAAAGAAGATGCTGCAGCTATCGTGGATTTGAGTAAATTACCTGAAAATGCTTCTGATACCTTACGAATAGTAAGAATAGGAGATTATGATGCATGCGCATGTATAGGTGCTCATGTAGATAATACCTCTCAAATAGGTACCTTTAAAATACTCACTTCCGATTTTAGTGACGGGCGTTGGAGAATGAGATTTAAATTAGAAAATTGCCCATATACGGAATAATGATTTTTTTCTTGTTTAGATAAATAGAAGAGAGTGTACCAAATAATATTTGGTACACTCTCTTCGGTTTAAGATTATAGATTTGTTTGATTATTGATTACGTCTGTTTATAACAGATTTACACTTCTTCTTACAAATTCAGCCAAATCTTTACCTCTTAACATGTTGTTTGATAGTAAAGCAAGGTCGATAAGTTGTTTTACTTTAGGATTCTTATTGGCAAAATCACTATAAATACCATTTCTCTTATCTCCAAGTTCGCTTAGCTGCTTGTCTATAGTTTCTAATTCTTCTTTTTCGGCACTTGGTATTTCCTCTTCTTTTTTATCCTTATGTGATTTCTTGAGTTCCAATTTTCTATGGTCGAGATTTTTGATTTCTTCGGCAATAGGTGCTATTAATGTAGCACATTCACTCTCTTCCGCCTCAAGTACTTCTTTTATTAAACGATGTGATGAGTTGAGTACCAAAGAATAAGAGTCCGGCATCTCGCCATAAAAACTCATCATCGGATTTCCTCCACTCTTCGACATCTCTTTCATACGTCGCATAAACTCGTTTTGTGTGACGAGTATTGGTAAACTTTCTTCTCCCAATGCTTCTACACTAACAATAAATTCTGCTTTGTCCATTTTTGGTATTGCAGCATGGAATAATGTTGTCAATGCATTTTTTTGTGTGTTATCTAACTCTACTTCAGGTGTGTCGGATTTTGCAATAAGTTTACTTACTACATCACTGTCTACGCGTACGAATTTAGTTTTTTCGTTCTTCTGCTCAAATTGACCAATCCAATGAGAGTCGAGTTGTCCGTCAAGGAGTAACACGTCGTATCCTTTGGCTTGTGCTGCCTCGATATAAGAGTGTTGCTCTTCTATATTATGTGCATAAAGGCAGATAATATTTCCATCTTTATCGGTTTGCTCGCCTTTGATTAATTCTTTATATTCTTCAAAGGTGAAATATTTATTATCGATATTTTTTAATAAGGCGAATTCTTTGGCTTTTTCATAGAATTTTTCGTCTGTAAGCATGCCGAATACAATGAAAATTTTTAGAGCATCCCATTTTTCTTCAAATTGAGTACGGTCGTTTTTGAATATTTCTAAGAGGCGGTCTGCTACTTTTTTCGTGATGTGATTAGAAATTTTCTTCACATTTGAGTCGGCTTGCAAGTAAGAACGGCTTACGTTGAGAGGAATGTCCGGAGAATCCAATATTCCGTGTAGTAATGTAAGGTATTCAGGAACAATGCCTTCTACAGAGTCGGTTACAAATACTTGATTACAATAAAGTTGAATTTTATTTCTCTCTATATGTATGTTTTCTTTCAAACGTGGGAAATAAAGGATACCGGTAAGGTTGAATGGGTAATCTACATTCAAGTGAATGTGGAAAAGCGGATCTTCGGCATATGGGTATAACTCGTGGTAAAATTTCATGTAATCCTCATCAGTGAGGTCTGCCGGGCGTCGTGTCCATGCCGGTGTCGTGTTATTAATGATATTTCTTTCTGATGTTTCTACCTCTTTGCCGTCTTTCCATTCTTTCTTATATCCGAAAGCTATTTCCACCGGGAGGAATTTACAATATTTATTTAATAATGTTTCGATGCGGGTTTCTTCCAAAAACTCTTTGTTATCATCATCGATATGAAGAATGATATCGGTGCCGCGCTCTGCTTTCTCGCATTCTTCCAGTGTAAATTCCGGAGATCCGTCACAAGTCCAATGTTGTGCAGGTGCGCCTTCTTGATATGATTTTGTTATGATTTCCACTTGTTTGGATACCATAAAAGCAGAGTAAAATCCTAATCCGAAATGTCCGATAATGGCATTGGCATCATCCTTGTATTTATCCAAAAATTCAGTAGCTCCGGAAAATGCTATTTGATTGATGTATTTCTCAATCTCTTCGGCTGTCATACCTATACCTCTATCGCTGATAGTGAGAGTACCTGCATCTTTGTTTAATTTTACTTCAACGGTGCAATCTCCCATCTCACCTTTAAAGTCTCCGACCGATGATAATGTTTTTAATTTTTGAGTTGCATCTACCGCATTAGATACTAATTCACGAAGAAATATTTCGTGGTCACTATATAAGAATTTTTTGATTACGGGGAATATGTTATTCGTCGTTACCCCAATAGTTCCTTTTGCCATATTTGATATAATTTAATTTACTGAATTGTTTTTTTTCTACTCACTTACAATCAAAAATAGTGCCATATTCCGGTTTCTGACACTTTGTCACACTTTGTTTTTGTATTATTGAAAAATAAGTCAAAAAAAGGGGGAATCGAAGTTACTCAACACTTCGATTCCCCTCCCCTAAATTTACTATGAAAAAAATTAAGATTATTCTCCTTTAATTGCGGCAATACCCGGAAGTACTTTGCCTTCTATAGCTTCGAGAAGTGCACCGCCGCCGGTAGATACATAGCTTACTTTATCTGCTAATCCAAATTTATTGATGCATGCTACGGAGTCTCCACCTCCAATGAGTGAGTAAGCTCCTTGCTCTGTTGCATCTACAATGGCTTTTGCTACAGAAAGTGAACCATGTATAAAATTGTCGAATTCAAATACTCCGGTTGGTCCGTTCCAAAGTATTGTCTTTGATTTCTTTATTACTTCAGCAAAAATTTCTTCTGATTTAGGTCCGATATCAAGACCTTCCCATCCGTCAGGAATTTCGTTGACGTTAACGAATTTTGTATTGGCGTCATTGTCGAATTTGTCTGCTATTTTTGCGTCTACTGCTAATACCAAGTTTACATTGTTGGATTTTGCTTTTGCCATAAGGTCTAATGCCAAATCCAATTTGTCGTCTTCACAAATAGAGTTGCCTACCTTACCGCCTTGTGCTTTGACAAAAGTGTATGTCATTCCTCCTGCAATAATGAGGTTGTCTACTTTTGTAAGAAGGTTTTCGATGATGTCGATTTTTGAAGAAACTTTAGAGCCTCCCATAATAGCAGTGAATGGGCGTACTGTTTGAGACATTACTTTCTCTACTGCAGTTACTTCTTTGTTCATCAGATAGCCGAACATTTTATTGTTTGAATCAAAATAGTCGGCTATTAATGCTGTAGAGGCATGAGCTCTATGTGCAGTACCGAAAGCATCATTTACATAGCAATCGGCATATGATGCAAGGTGTTTTGCAAATTCTTTTTGAGATGCTTTAACGGCTTTTTTTGCTGCTGCTTTTTCTTCATCTGTAGCATCTTCTGCCAATCCTCTCGGTTTACCCTCTTCTTCTGCATAGAATCTAAGGTTCTCGAGCAATAATGCTTCTCCCGGTTTTAGATTGGCACATTCTTCATCTGCTTTGTTGCAGTCGGATACGAATTTTACTTCAGTACCTAATAATTTACTTACGTGGGCAACAATATGTTTTAAAGAATATTTTTCGTCAGGATTTTTTTTAGGTCTTCCCATATGTGATGCTATAATCAGACTGCCACCGTCAGCTAAAATTTTCTTCAGTGTCGGCATCGCTGCTCGTATTCGAGTGTCGTCAGTTATTGCGAAATTCTCATCAACAGGTACGTTGAAGTCTACTCGTACAAATGCCTTCTTTCCGGCAAAATTAAATTTTTCAATTGTCTGCATAATTATTTGATTATTTGTTGTTTGTTATATAATATAATTTATAGGTGTTACGATAATATTATCTACTCCCAACATCTTAAGTTTCTCTGTTATATCCCATAATATCGTTTCATCGAGTAAGACGCATAGATACGATTTGTTGTCATCCATATTGTTGATAACTTTTGGTGTTGTGCCTACTCTTGACAATATCTCGGTAAGATTATCGATAGATGCTGTTGGTATGGAAAAGAATACCATTTTTTTGCCTCTGGCTTTGATTTGAGAATTTATTCGTATTTTAAATTCGTCAAGAAGTATGTTGTTTTGAGGTGAGATAGTAGGTGCTGTAATCATTATTGTTTCGGTAGTGCATAGAGTTTCTACCTCTTTAAGTTGTTCGTTGAGTAACGAAGTGCCGGTGTGAATGCAGTCGAATGCAGCATCTATCAAACCTAATGTTACCGATTTGAGAATGTTTTTTTTGAGTTTTAGTATGTTGGCTTTGATGTTATGCTTCTTTAATAAACCGGATAGCAACTCCGGATATGATGTAGCTATGGTTTTGTTATTGAACCAATCTATATTTTTGTAATTGGTGCTTTGCGGTATGATAAGCGACATGTTGCATTTGTTGATGCCGAGTTTATCATACGAGGTAAATTTTATTGAACTAGTATTAGATAATGTATGTTCCATACAAAAGCCTATGTCCGCTATTCCTTTATATACGATTTCGGAAATGGAATCATCATCGACATTAAATAATTCTGCCGGAAAATTGTTCGATTTTATAATAGCATTATTGCTTGTATATGGAAATTTAATATTGGCCTCATTTAATAAAATATGTAAATCGTGCCAAGGTATACTTTGGTTATTTATTGCGATTCGTAACATATTACGTTGAATTTTTATTTCCTACAAAGGTACACTTTTTATTTTGAATATTACATCTTTGAATAATAATTTTTATTCAGCTAATGTACAAAACGAAAATCCTCTATTTTTTAATAGAGTAATTAATTGTGATAATATTGGTAATGTGCGTGGGGCTGCTTTTATTGAATCATGTAATACTATAATAGATCCTTCTCTGACGTATCTGTCCACAGTGTCCATTATTTGTTGTGGCGTGCGGTTCTTATCCCAATCATAGGCTATTACATCCCATTGTATTATCTTGTAACCGGCTTTTCGCAATGTGTAATTTTGAAAAATGGTACATCTGCCGTATGGCGGGCGGAATAGCTTGCTCGGAATGTATTTCGATGCTTCTGTTACATTGTTGACGTAGTCTTTTGTGGATGTCTTGAACCCGTTCTTATGATTCATGGTGTGATTACCTAATGCATGACCTTGAGCAATGATAGTATCTATCAGTTCGGGATGGCGATTTGCATTATCTCCTACACAAAAAAAAGAGGCTTTTACTTCGTGTTTTTTCAGAATGTCTAATATTTTGAGCGTACATTCCGTAGTGGGTCCGTCATCGAAAGTTAAATAAATAATTGGCTTATCGGATACTTTAAGCCTGTATGTGCCGGGTATTAAAGTTCTGATAAGCCAATTAGGTTGAAATAATGATTTCATTATCTATTTTCGTTATAGTAAGGCAATCCCATTTCAAACAAGCGTTTAGCTTCTTCTCTCTTTTCCGGATTTATTCCTTCTATAGTTCTACTTAAATAGATTGATTGAAGTATTCCTAATGTGTTGCTGATGCCGTTTTCTCCGGAGATGGCGCGTCTTTGACTCGGTTTTAGATTTGCCACCCAATTGATACGTTGTTTACAGTCGTCAAAGAGTGCATCTATTAATGCATCGGCTTTGTCTTTCTTTCCTAATTTGTAGTACAAATCTGCTATAGTAGCGCAACTATAATCGAGAGGAATGCAATTGTAAGGTAATACTTCTTCTGCTTTTGCCAATACAGCCAGAGCTTTTTCGCTTTGTTGTTCATTTACTAATGCATCAGCCAATTGTACAAACATCATTCTTAATGTACGACACATACGTAGGTGTTGTTCGTCGAGGTATACTTTAGGGTCATTTACATTTCCCCATAAGAATTTGTTCATCATGTTGTCGTACATCTTTTCGGTATTCACCGTTTCACGATTGTAATTGGTAGGTACAATACGATAAGCGAGTCCTTCTAATTGTAAATAATTAGAAATAGCAGGATAGTACTCTCTTCCTACAGTAGCACAAACATACATTGGTCGCTCCCAATTGTTGGAAGATAACATTTCGAGGAACATCGTTTGTGCTTTTGAAACCGACCTTCCTAAGTTGATGTTCATTTGTGCGCATATGTTAGATGTGTCGGAGTCTTTTACCGTATGTGTGGCAATCACTTGGTCTTTGTCAATTGGTAGAAATACTATATTACTTGGGTATGTACCTATACCGTTTTCGTCAATATTTTTTAATCTAAGTACTTCTAAAGAGCCTCGTAATGGGAATGCTTTATTATTGGTATTTACTCTACATACGTCTAAATTACCTTCGAGATAATCTTTACGTTCCCAACTTATTGGTAGCGGTGCAGATTTGTAGGCTTCTCGTTTCATTTGGTCGACGTACCAATCTGTATTTAAATATGATAAATTACATACTCTTACGTCGGTGCGATTTTCTTCTACTTCTTGATTGTACCAAAGAGGGAAGGTGTCGTTATCTCCGTTTGAGAATAATATAGCATTTTCTTCACAACTATTCAGATAGTTCCATCCCATGTCGCGTGCAAGTGTGCGGTTTGATCTGTCGTGGTCATCCCAGTTTTGTTGTGCCATCAATACCGGTACTCCCATTGATACCAATGTTGCAATTATTGCGGATAATACTTTTGGTGAGAACTTCTTTAAGATGTCGTATAAGAACATTACTCCGAGTCCGATCCATATCGTAAATGCATAAAACGAGCCTGCATATGCATAGTCACGTTCACGAGGTTGTAATGGGGTCTGATTTAGATATATCACAATGGCAATTCCCGTCATAAAGAAGAGTGTGAATACTATCCAAAATTGTTCAGCACCACGGCGTTTATTCATTAATTGCCATGCTATTCCGAGTAATCCTAATAATAAAGGCAACATAAAGTAGCGGTTATGACCCTTGTTATTCTTTAATGTGTCCGGCATTAAATTTTGGTCTCCGAGTCGAGCATTATCTATAAATGGTATACCTGATATCCAATTACCTTTGTCTAATTCTCCATGGCATTGCATATCGTTTTGTCTACCGGAGAAATTCCACATAAAGTATCTCCAATACATGAAGTTTACTTGATATGAGAAGAAGAATTTGAGGTTTTCTCCAAAAGTAGGCATAACGATTTTCTCAGTTCTACCACAACGATTTGTTTCGATGCGTTTGCCTTTGACGTTAGCCCAGTTTTTATATTCCTCTATGTGAGAAGGGTTTGATGAATACATTCTCGGGAAGAGCATGTTGAATTTAGGGTCCATTTCATAGCCGATTTGGCGTTTGCCCTTGTTTACATAAACATCTTTTTCGTCGGCAGATTCTTTTTCTTTTTGTTTCCAAATTGTGGATGAGAATCTTGGTACCGGCTCGCAGATATTGCCTTTGACAACTAATTGCTCCGGTGCACTGTACATTGCTCCGTAGAATAATGGTCTATCTCCGTATTGCTCACGATTCAGATAGCTTTGTAGCGAAAATACATCCTCCGGAGAGTTTTGATCCATTGGTGTATTTGCCATTGAGCGTACTACAATCATGGTGTAAGAAGAGTAACCTATCAACATCACCGTTACGCAAAGTACTATCGTGTTGAGCCATTTGTAATTGACTTTATCTTTCAACGATATTAAAAGAGCTAATACGCCTGCCAATATTAAAATACCTAATATTATACTGAAAGTTCCACTACCGATAAATGGTATACCAACAACGAATATTGCAGAGGTAAATGCAATGGCTGCTATTTTTTTGTTGCCTCCGAATTCGGTTTTATGAGTGGCGTATATTGCCCACGCTAAAATTAATAGTGTACAGATTACGTATATTAGTAAGCCTGAATTAAAACTTAACCCGCAAACGTTTACAAAGAATAGTTCGAACCAAGACGCTACTTCTACAAATCCCGGAATCATTCCATAGAGCACTGCCGCTAAAATGATGACGGAAATTAGCAATGCCAAGATAGTGTTTTTTGTAGTGGTTTTGAACGATGCAAAATAGTAAACAAGCACAAGAGCCGGAATCGTCAATAAGTTGAGCAGGTGAACACCAATACTTAATCCCATTAAATAAGCTATAAGTATTATCCATCTTGTAGCAGATGATTGCTCTCGAGAGTCTTCCCACTTCAATATACACCAAAATACTATTGCTGTAAAGAAAGAGGAATAAGCGTAGACTTCACCTTCTACTGCCGAAAACCAGAATGTGTCGGAGAAAGTGTAAGTCAGAGCACCTACCATACCTGCACCTAATGTTGCAATGCCTTGAGCAACAGTCATTTCACTTTTTTCTTTGCATACTATTTTTCTAACAATATGCGTGATAGTCCAAAAAAGGAATAGGATGGTTAATGCACTGAAAATAGCTGACATAGAGTTGATACAAGCAGCTATTTGTGTCGGGTCTGATGCAAATAATGCAAAAATACGACCTGTCAAGATAAAAAATGGTGCTCCGGGTGGATGACCTACTTCCAATTTTGATGCAGAAGCAATAAATTCTCCGCAATCCCAAAAAGAGGCTGTCGGCTCAATAGTCAGCAAATAAGTGATTGCTGCTACTATAAAAGCTACCCATCCTCCAATGTTATTGTACAATTTAAAGTGTTTCATTGATGAGTAATATTTGTAGTTTAATATTAATAAATTCTATAATTTTAGTTTTGTTGGATAATCGATAGTATAGTGTAAACCTCGACTCTCTTTTCTTGCTGTTGCTTGTTTGATAATAAGATATGCTACCGAGATGCAGTTTCTTAATTCGCAAATCTCTCGGCTTACTACCGAACGGTCGAAGAGTTTTTCCGTTTCACGGAATAGTATCTCCAACCTGCTCATGGCACGCTGTAAGCGTAGATTGGAACGTACTATACCAACGTAAGAACTCATAATTTGTTGTACCTCTTTAAGAGATTGTGTGATAAGTACCATTTCTTCCGGTAGCCTTGTGCCTTCGTCGTTCCAAAGCGGAATGCCTTCTTTAAAAGTGAGGCTATCTATTCTATCTATTGCGTGTTGTGCCGCTGCATCAGCATATACTATTGCTTCTATCAGCGAGTTAGACGCTAAACGATTGGCTCCGTGAAGTCCCGTACATGAGCATTCACCTGCAGCATAGAGTCTATTTATGCTGGTTTCTGAATTTTCATTTACTTTAATTCCTCCACATAAATAGTGAGCGGCAGGAGCAACAGGTATGTATTGTTTTGTAATGTCTATGCCGTAGGATAAACATTTTTCGTAAATCATAGGGAAATGTTCTTTAGTCTCTTCTGCAGGCTTATGTGTAACGTCGAGATACACGTGGTCGGTACCTGCAAGTTTCATCTCCGTATCTATTGCCCTTGCTACAATATCTCGTGGAGCTAAAGAGCCACGTTTGTCGTATTTGTGCATAAATTCTTCACCTTTCGTTGTGCGAAGTACAGCCCCATAACCACGCATGGCTTCCGTAATCAAGAATGACGGTCGAACTCCGGGATGATAAAAAGCTGTTGGGTGAAATTGTACGAACTCCATATCCTTGATTACTCCTCTTGCCCTATGCACCATGGCAATGCCATCTCCGGTGGCTACTAACGGATTCGTAGTAGTGGTATATACATTACCAATTCCTCCTGTGGCTAACATAGTTACTTTACCAAGGAATGTGATTATTTGGTTGTTTAAATAATTCAAAGCATAAATACCATAGCACTCTATGTTCGGAGTGTGCTTTGTAACTACTTGTCCCAAATGGTGTTGAGTGAGGATGTCTACTCCGAAATGGTGCTCAAAAATAGTAATGTTCGGGTGCTGACGTACTCTTTTAATAAGAGATTGTTGGATTTCCGCTCCGGTAGAGTCCTTATGATGGAGAATACGAAATTCGGAGTGACCGCCTTCGCGGTGTAAATCAAAACTTCCATCCGGAGCTTTGTCAAAATCTACGCCCCACTCCAATAATTGCTTTATCTGTTGTGGTGCGTTTTTAACTACTTTTTCTACAGCGTTAATATCACAAATTCCATCTCCGGCTATCAGTGTGTCTTGAATATGCTTTTCGTAATTGTCTAATACTGGATTGGTTACAGAAGAAATGCCACCCTGAGCTAATGCAGTGTTGGCTTCTTCAAGGGTAGTCTTGCATAAAATGGCTACTGTACCTTTATCAGCTACTTTTAGTGCAAAGCTCATTCCGGCTATTCCACTTCCTACAACTAAAAAATCAAATTTCTTTACCATATTGTATTTGCATTTTATACAGACTGCAAAGTTACAAAAATATTATGTATTTATTTCGAGTTGTATCTTGAAATTTTCTCCTTGAGTAAATTATTTTTTCTGCTTTGATTAAGCTTCTCTTTTTGATAGTAAAAAAAAGCCCGTCTCTTGTTAATAGAGGCGGACTTTGTTGTTAATTTATTTATGATTAGATGTTTTCTAATACGTGTGTTATTAGTTTCCAGAATTTCTCGGTATCTCCAATATGGAGTTTTTCGTCCGGAGAGTGTACGCCTACCATAGTAGGTCCAACGCTTACCATGTCGAGGTGTGGATATTTTTCGAGGAATAATCCGCATTCCAAACCTGCATGAATAGCACAGATAATTGCTTTTTTGCCGAATAATTTTTCGTAAGTAGATGCTACTATGTTTGCTATAGGAGATTTAGGGTTTGGTTTCCAACCCGGATATCCATCGCCGTGAGTGGCTTTTGCACCTGCCAATACAAATACACTTTCCACCATATAAGCTGCATCGCGTTTGCTACTTTCAGTGCTACTGCGTTGGCTAGTTGTGATAAGTATTTCGTTTTCTCCTTGCATTTTGATGGCAGCCAAGTTGGTTGAAGTTTCTACAAGACCCGGCATGTCGTCACTCATTCTCAATACACCGTGAGGGCATGCATATATAGAGTAGATAAGTTTATGAGCAGTATCTTTATCTATCATAAAGTCAGGTTTGTTGCAGCTTTCGATTGCAATTTTTACACCAGGGTCGGAGATAGATAATTCACCTTCAATATCAGCAGCAAATTTGTTGAGCATAACGGAGAGGTCGTGTTTGAAAGTCATTGGTACTGCACATACGGCTGAGGCTTCACGGGCAATGGCATTACGTAAATTACCTCCGCAAATAGAAGAAATTAGTAACTCTGTTTTTTGAGCTACTTGCCACATGAATCTATTGAGAATTTTATTGGCATTACCTCTGTTTAAATGTATATCACCTCCTGAGTGACCGCCTTTTAATCCTCCTACATTTACATTAAAGTAGTAAAGGCCTTCAGGCATTTGCTCTTTTTTGTAAGTAAATGTTACAGTAGTGTCTATGCCACCGGCGCATCCGATAAAGAATTGACCGTCATCTTCAGAGTCGAGATTGATAAGTAATTGTCCTTTCAAAAGGTTAGGGTCAATAGCAAATGCACCTGTCAAGCCGGTCTCTTCGTCAACGGTGAAAAGACATTCAAGAGCAGGATGCTTCAAATCGTCACTTGCTAAAATTGCAAGTTCGGTAGCCATACCTATGCCATTATCAGCTCCGAGGGTAGTGCCTTTCGCTTTTAACCATTCTCCGTCTACATAGGTTTGAATAGGGTCGTTTTCAAAATCATGTACAGTATCATTATTCTTTTCACATACCATATCCATATGTGATTGTAAAATAACGGTCGGTTTATTCTCATAACCTTTTGTTGCAGGTTTGCAAATCAACACATTACCTGCAGCATCAGTACGAGTTTCAAGATTGTGGTTCTTACCGAACTCTTGTAGATATGCAATAATTTTACCCTCTTTTTTAGAAGGACGAGGAATTTGTGTTATTGCATCAAATTCTTTCCATAGCCTTTGTGGCTGCAAATCTTTAATTGTCATTTTTTATACGTGTTTTTGTTGGTAAAATTTAAACATTTTTCTCAGTACAAAAGTACAAAAAAAATATTGAGTTGCAAAATGTAGCTCAAAAAAGTATTAAGTGTAAAATATTCGGGTTAATGTGGTTTTTTATTGAACTTTTTTATTACCTTTGCCACTGAATTTAATGTGAAATATTATGCAGTGTTTGATATTCTGCATTTAATTGTTAAGTAATTGATGTTTAAAACTATACTACCGGCTTTTGTAGTGTCTTTGGTGCTACTTCTTGTGGCTCTGTTTGCTATGGCTTTTCGCGCATTGTTTATTAAGGGCGGAAAATTTCCTAATACACATATCGGAGCAAGCAAAGCAATGAAAGATCGTGGCATTACTTGTGCTACCTCTCAAGATCGCGAAGCACGGAGTAATATTAAAAAGAAGAAAAATTAAAATGAAAAAATTATTAGTAATTTGTGCTGTAGCACTTGTTGTGGCTTCATGTGGTAATAAAGCTCAAAAAAATGAGGCCGAAGTATCGGATGAAAATGTTCCTATGGTTGACGTTTCTAGTGGTATGTTGCCTATTGCAATAGTTAATACCGACACTTTGTTGAACAACTATTTCTTGGCAATAGAGGCTAATGAGTCTTTGATGACCAAACAAGAAAATGCCAGATTAGACCTTAATCAACGTGCCAGAAGCCTTGAAAATGAGATGATAGATTTCCAAAAGAAAGTGGAAAATAATGCTTTCCTCTCTCGAGAACGTGCCGAAGCTGAACAGAGAAGATTGCTTAATAAACAACAAGAACTGCAAAATTTGGAACAAATTAAAACTGAAGAGTTGATGACGGAGCAGCAAACTATCAGCCTTCAATTACGTGATAGCATAAATAATGCTATTAAAATTGTTAATGCTTCCGGTAAATATCATATCATCCTTACTCAAAGTGTATTGAATGATAATGTATTATTCTCCGCTCCGGAGTACGACATTACTATGGATGTATTAGAAATCCTTAATTCCAGATACGAATCAAACGAGAAAAAGTAATTATTTATTTTATAGGTTAATAATAAGAGAAAGGCTGTCTAAACCAATGTGTTAGGCAGCCTTTTATGTTTATTGTTATGTTTATTGTTCGTTATACTCTTTAAATTCGTAAAATGGTGACGTCGACGTTCTTTCAAGTGGAGTAAGTACTTCAAGCGTAATACCTTTTGTGGCAAGTGCATCATTGACGGTTTTGAAAGCAAGCTCCGGTGTGTTGTTTTCCTGACTTAAATGACATAGAAAGACGTGAGTTAGATTAGGGTTGTAATTGTCGGCAAGAAATTTTGCCGTATGGTCGTTACATAAATGTCCCGTATGTGAGCGTACTCTTTGTTTTAAATGATAAGGATAAGAGCCGTTTTTAAGCATGTTATCATCGTAGTTTGCCTCAATTATCAAGTAGTTCGCTTTAACAATATGGTCTGCAGCTTCTTTACCTATATATCCGAGGTCTGTGGCAATAACAAAATGTTGGTCTCCGAAAATAAAAGAGTATCCTACACAGTCTGAAGCATCATGGGAAACAGGAAATGATTGTATTAAAAAGTCTCGTAAATAAATATGCTCCCCTTTCTTAAAAAATTTACAGCAAGAGGTAAGCTTTTCTGTAACTCTGTAATTTTTGTTTATACCTCGCTGCATTTCCTTAGTAAGATAGATAGGTAGGTGATATTTTTCGCCCAAAGACCCTACCGATTTAATGTGATCCGTATGGTCGTGAGTGATAAAAACACCCCAAATATTCTCAAAACTTAAGTTGTGCTCTTTTAATTCCTTTTTGATAGTGCGTACTCCAACGCCTGCATCAATAAGGAATCCATATTCGTGAGTGCCTATATAATAGCAATTTCCGCTACTGCCACTCCCCATACTAAAAAAACACAGCTTATTCATTCTTCTATTTACATTTGAGGTGCAAAGTTACAAAAAAAATAGATTGAGTTTTAATGGTACAGAGAAAAAATTGTACCTTTGCAAAAAATATAAATTACTTATTTATTAATGAAACAGATAAAAGAGAAGAATATGATTTTTGGTATTAGGGCTGTGATAGAAGCCATTAATGCCGGAAAGGAGATAGAAAAAATCTTTATTCGTAGAGAGATGGGTGGCGATTTGCTCAAAGAACTTTTCGATTTGGTGCAAGAACGAAAGATTCCGGTGCAAAAAGTGCCCTTGGAGAAACTGAATCGTCTTACAACGAAAAATCATCAAGGTGTTGTGGCTTATATCTCTTCTATCGAATATCAGCATATTGAGAATATCATCCCGATGCTTTATGAGAGTGGTAAAGACCCTTTTATCGTTATTTTGGATGGGGTAACTGATGTCCGTAATTTCGGGGCTATTGCTCGTACGTGTGAATGCGCCGGAGTTGATGCTATAGTGATGCCAATGCGTGGTGGTGCTGCTGCAAATGCCGATGCTGTCAAAACTTCTGCCGGAGCTCTACATATCATCCCCGTGTGTCGTGAAAATAGCCTCCATAATACAGTATCTTACTTGCAAAAGTGTGGTATTAAGGTAGTTGCTGCTTCCGAAAAAGCTTCTCATCTCTACTCACAAGCCGATTATTCAGGTCCCCTTGCAATAGTTATGGGAGCAGAAGATGTTGGTATTTCACCGGATATCCTCCGTATTGTTGATGATATGGTCTCTATCCCTATTTGCGGACAAATCAGTTCACTTAACGTGTCGGTAGCTACCGGAGTTATCGTTTATGAAGCTGTAAAACAACGTCGATAATGGAAGTCTTATACGAAGATAATCACCTTATTATAGTAAATAAAGAGGTCGGCGAAATTGTACAAGGCGACAAAACAGGCGATAAACCCCTTTCTGAAACAATAAAAGAATATATTAAAGAGAAATATGCCAAGCCCGGAAATGTATTTTGCGGGGTAGTGCATCGCCTTGATCGACCGGTTAGCGGGGTTGTGGTCTTTGCTAAAACTTCTAAGGCTCTTGAGCGAATGAATAAAATGTTTGCCGACCATCAACAGATAAAGAAAACCTATTGGGCTATTGTTTGTGGTCGCCCGGAAAAAATTGATGGTAAAATAGAGAGCTATCTGCTACGAGTGGAGAAACAGAATAAATCTTATAGTTATCCGACAGCTAAACCAAATAGTAAATTCGCTTCTTTGGATTATAAATTAATAGTCACAGGAGATAGATATAGCGTTTTGGAAGTAGAATTACATACCGGTAGGCATCATCAAATTCGCTGTCAGTTGGCGTCGATTGGGTGTCCTATTAAAGGCGATTTGAAATATGGAGCCCCTCGTTCTAATCCTGATGGAGGAATATCTCTTTTAGCTCGAAGTATTGAGTTTATTCACCCGGTAAGCAAAGAACTTATTCATGTAGAAGCCCCATTACCAAAAGATGTTCTGTGGGGTAAACTGCTTGGTGTAGATTGATTACATTTTAGTTATTTAGATAAAAAAGAAAGACCTTCAAACATCAGTATTTGAAGGTCTTTCTTTTTTTATATGTAGTATTTACATTTTATTTCTTTGGAGGGTTGTTCCCTCTTCCACCACCACTCGGGTTGCCTGTACGAGAAGGCCAATTCGGATTATGTGTTGCCATAATGATTTAGTTTTAAAGGACTATAATTTATTTGATAGCCGGAGTCATTTCACTCGTAATCGGTTGTTTTGCTTTTTTGATTTCAGTGCGAGCCGGACTATTTGAAAGAGGTGTTTTTTCATAACTGAAGTATATTGTTACTTTTGTTGAACCATTACTTGATGTTCCGTATATTTCAGTAGCGTAGTCTTGTGTTAATTTCGTTGTTTGTATCCTCCAATTGGCAATATTTCCACTACTGTTCTCTTTATCCATATAAATGTCAAGTTCGTAATAATCATCATCTGCCAAACCATCTAATAGTTGAGGAGTTGCGTATATATAGTCGAAAGGAGTACTATAAATTGTTCTCCAATCACTATCACCCCACGTAGTTGTAAATATATCATCGTCAGTTAAAACGAATTTATAGTTATGATTGTACTGAGGGACTTTCGTGTACGTAATTCCTAAGAAGTATGTATAAGCCGGTTTGGTAATTGTAATTTGAGCTGTGGCTTGGTGGGAACCTTTACTATTTCTTGCAGTGAGAGTAACCGTATATGTGCCCGGTCTACTATATCTGTGAGATGGTTCTTCTTCTGTACTTGATTGACCATCTCCGAAAGACCAAGAATAAGATGTGGCATTTGATGATGAATTATAAAAATCTATTTCAAAATTGTCATAGAAGTCATAATCAAAATTTGCAGTAGGATATTGAGTATTGTCGGTGCCTCCTCCTCCAGTATCACCTCCTCCGGAGCCACTATTTGATAGCGAGACGTAAATGGTTTTTTCTTTGTAGTAATATCTTTCGGTGTCGAAGTCGTAAATTTCTAATTCTACAGTATGATTGCCTGAAGTTTTAAAAGTGTAATAGCAATCATCGAAATATTGTTCACCTGTTAACTTAAATAGTTGATTACCATCAACATACCAAGCTGCATTATAATTGTGAGACTTGTAATCAGACCAATATGTCCTATTTTCGAAATAATATCTTCCTTCTCCTTGATCTTGACAAATGAAATCTACTATTGGTCTTGCTTTCTCACACCCGACAAATATTAATAATGTCAATAAAAACATTAATGATGTAAAGAATTTCTTCATAATTTATTTCTCCTTTTTTTGCATAAAAAAATTTATTAGCTGTTTTTTTATGACAGTTTATAATTGAGTTATATTTACATTTTATTCATCTACTTCTATATTAAAGTACAAATCATTTGCTGTGTAGCCACAGAATGATGTTCCTTCTGGCAAAACAACTTTTTTTTGTTTTTTATAGTTACCGCCGGAGAAAACTACTTTTTGTTCTTTGAAACCTACAAGACGGCCGTTGAAAGCTTTTGTGGAAATAGGCTGGAACTGTATCATTGCCTTTTCGCCATAAGCTGTTGCTTTTCTGATAAATATTTGCACATCAGCCGGCGTGCCTTCTCTTATTAGAATCACTTCGCCGCTTTCATCCCAGATGTCACCGTTTACTACAAAAACTGTTCTCTTTTTTGGCTTTTGAGAGTCTAATTTATTGATGGTTCTGATTGTAATTGCCGTGCCTGCAGGAAGTTTTACCTTCTTGGTGACTTTTGTGGCATAAATCGGAGTCAATAACAATAAAGACAAAATAATGATTGATATTTTCTTTTCCATGTTATTGCGTTATTGGCATATGATTTTGTCTTTTATTACAGAAAACTTATTTTGTAAATTCAATTACTGTTCCTGATACCAAAACTGCTTGTTGTGATTTTTTTAATTTGCCGGTAAAACCATATTTACTGTAATCGATTTCTTCTATGGTTATATTTATTAATGTCTGGGCACCGGATAGACCTGCTTCTTCTCTTAGGGCATTGTAGGCTGACTGGAAAAGTTGTGTGTTGGAGAATTTGTTCTTTTGTGTGTACGTTACAACGGTGCTTACATTTTTTACCACTCTGAAGTTTGCTTGCGAAAGTACCACCTGAGTTTGTGTTTCGTTGAGGTTGCTTGTTCTTGAATAGTACTTACCGGTACTTGCACAACCTGACAATGTTAAGATAACAAGCATTACTAATGCAAATGTAAATTTTCTTTTCATAATATTTTTGTCCGTTATATCGCATCGACCCATCGCTTTTAGTTGTTAAGGTTATTATTTTCACTGCAAAATTATTTTACAATAATATTTTTAGCAACTGTTTTTTTTTTTTTTTGTTTTATTTATAATTTGATAACGTATAAGCGGACGTTTTTTTGACTAAAGTATAATTGAAAATACTGAAAACCACTATTTTAGTTTCTGGGAATATTTGATTGAAGTGTTAAATAAAATAAAATTAATACAATAGATATTGAACGATTTTGTGGATTTATAAATAAAAAAACCGTGACTTTTAGGGTCACGGTTTGAAAAAATCGAATGTTTTTATCTTTTTTATTTGCACAAAATCCAAACGCTTTTATCTGTTGTGCTTTTTATTGAGTCCAAATGGTGTAATGCCTCTTTATATGTGTGAAAGCTCTTCGCACTGACGCGGTATTTATCATTACATTCCAAAATAGTTAGCTCGTCCATCTTGTAATATGTTTGCTGTGCAATATATTCTTTTGCTTGGGCTTCAGAGGTCAAACTAGCTATTATTAGATGATATCTGTTGGCGTCTGTGTTGTATTTTGCATTTTCTGATGCAGATGGCATTTCTTTATCAATTTGATTTAAATATTCTTTAGAAGACGATGCTATGTCGGTATCTTCTGTTATGTAAGCTTCCGGTGTGTTTTTTATATACGACGGAATGTTATATTTGCTTTCTAATACCTCTGTGTAGTAATGTGTAGCCGGTGTGTATTCTTCTTTATTCGGAACTCTAAAAGGAATAGTTAATTTAGATGTTTCTTTACGATTAGGGTATTTCTTATAAATAAGCGATGCTACGAAATTATTATCTTGTTGACGTGTAGGTATCAGTGTGCCAATGAGAAATATCAAAATAATCATTGCAGCATACCGAGCTATTTGTGCGTAACTCTTTGGTATCTTTACTATGATATTTTTGTCGTCCTCACATTTTGTTGGATGTAGCGGTGTGCTTTCAAAGGCTATCCTGTGTAAGGAGATTGGCGAAAGCCCTATATTTTCTGGTAGAAATGTTGCGGAATTACTCTTTAATATTATGTTGCTGTTGGAGTCTTTTACCAACAGACCTATTTTCCCTAACAAATAGGTGTTATTATCGTAGAGTATGCTACTGATTTCGCTTACATGTAAAGTAATTTTTTCCATTGCTTCGGAATAATTTATTCCGTAGTAATTCATGTATGCTTCTGCGAGTAAACCGTCGTGATATTTTAGCTTTTGGTTAAAACGTACTTGTCGCATTGGGGGAATTAGGGTGTTGTTCTCCCAATGTGCATGCTCGAAATATGTAACGAAACCGCCTAAACCCGGCACGATTACGCATTCGTATTTCGATAGTAAATTCTCTAAATGTTTTGACAATTCATTCATGCTACAAAGTTACGTTTTATTTTTTTTATGGTTGGTAGATTTGTAAATCAAGTTATCAACAAATAATCAACATTGTTTTTTGCTCTGTAATATTCAGTAAATCAATGCTTTTTGTAAATACTCCGAATATGCGGTATTTGCCAATTTTAGTTTGTCTATAAAGTCTGCTATTTGCTTGTCATATCCTTTGGTTTGTAAGAATAGCAAAATGGACTCAATGGCTCGTGCTGCGGAGATATTGTTGGTGTCTGTAATGTCAATTTTTTCGAGTAAGTTATCTACATCTGTATCATTTAAATTATAGGCTGATTTAGCCAGCGTATGTAGCATACATAGTCGCACATAGAAATTATTGTGAGAGAGAAGATTGATGTAAGTCTTAATCAGATTCTTGCTTTTTGCAAACATTATAGCCGTAATTTCTGCCAATTCAGAGTTGTTTATTTCGGAAATCCAATCGTTGATATTGTTTTCGTTTAGCATTTCAAGTGGGCATATTTTGGTTGCAATAAGTTTGGTTTCTCTAATATCAATATTCCAAAGGCGTATGGCTAAGTCGTAGTTTTGCTCGTAAGCGGAAGCAATTTCGCATAGTCTATTCCAGCTTACTCCGAAATTTTTGCCATAATTAAAGCCGGAATTTTGCATAGTTTCGGCGCAAATCCCGTTCATTGACAGCATTATTTTATTTCTTATTTGCAAAATCTCTTTGTTAAGTGTTTCATTTACTGCAAAATATTTTTTATTGTCCATGTCGAAAAATATTTTTTACTATAAGTGTTGTGTGTTTAAATAAATTATTATAACTTTGCACTCGCAAATTGATGGTGGTTGTAGCTCAGTTGGTTAGAGCGCTGGATTGTGGTCCCAGAGGTCGTGGGTTCAAGCCCCATCTACCACCCGATTTATTTAAGCTTTCTGATGAATATCAGAAAGCTTTTTTTGTTTCAGGGTTTACCGGAATGATGCCGGTATGCCGGTGTCGAATGTCATTATCTCGTTGGTTATCGGGTGCTTGAAAATAAGAGCAGAGGCATGAAGGCATAAACGTCCTAATGGATTAGTTGTTGCTCCATACTTTTTATCTCCGGCTACCGGGTGTTTTATCTGCTCGAATTGTGCCCTTATTTGGTTTTTGCGTCCCGTTTCCAATGTTATTTCCAAAAGAGAATATTTATCGTTGCTCTGTATTATTTTGTAATTGGTAATGGCTTTCTTGCCTCCATTATCTGTAGGTGATGCGTAGACTTTTAGTGATTTGGCATTTTCCGTTAGCCAACTTACTAATTTGTCTTCGTCTTTTTCCGGTCTTCCTTCTACTATGGCTATGTATTTTCGTGTGATGATATTTTCATTCCATCTGTTCTGCATTTGTTGTTGCACAAAGGGAGATTTTGCGAATATCAATAGTCCGGATGTGTCGCGGTCTAATCTGTGTACAACGAAGACTCTGTTGTCGGGATGTTGACGGCGCACGTGCTCCATGGCAATGCTATATGCTGTTATCTCGCCTTCTTTACCGGTAGATATACTCAATACTCCGTTCTTTTTTTCTACTACTAATATGTCTTGGTCTTCGAAAACTATTTTAATCCTGTGATTCGGGTTTTGCTTTGGTTCGCCTACAGGACTTATACATATTTCATCGTTTTGCTTGATAGGAAAATCAAAAGACGTTGTTGTTTTGCCATTGACGGCAATTTGTCTGTGGCTCAGATATGACTTTATTGTAGTGCGACTTTTATCTTTGAAATTTTCAAGAAGATATTCCAGTAGCGTTGAGTCGTATCTTACTAAATGAAATGTTGCGGCTTTGCGTTTGTTTTGTTGTCGTTTCATTTTTCTTCTATATAATATATGTCTTCGTTATTTTTTTTCATGTTTAGTTGCTCTCGGGCGTATTTTTCTATTTGCTTTTTGTCCGATTCCAGCGCATGTTGTTTCTCTTTATTTTGGTTTATCGATTCGTTATAAAACTCTATTTGCTTTTCCGTTTTCTCTATTTGCTTTTTTAATTTTCTCTGTTCCAGGTAAGAATAGTCTGCCAGAAAGATGATTACTATTAAAAATATTAATAGGGTAACGGTGTATTTATTGATATACTTGTTTGTTGATAAAAACCGTATCAACTTTGAGAATGTATTTTTCGGGTTATTTTTCATAAAAATGCATAGCTGGTATTATGCTACAAAGGTAGCAATTTTTTTGTAATTTATTGTAGTATACAAAATAAAAAAAGAAGTATCACTTAAGGGTGTCAAGTGATACTTCTTTTTTTATGAGATAAATTAGTATTATGAAAAGAGTTTGTGTAATTTGTCGAAAAACATTCTTGAGATAGATTTATTCGGTATGATATTTTTTGAATCACGTAGTTTCTCGAATAATTTCTCTTCGTCTTTAGATAATTTTTCCGGGATGTATACGCCGAGATGTACGAGTAAATCACCTACTCCATAGTGCATATCCGGTAGTCCTTTTCCTTTTAACCTCAATATTTTTCCCGGTTGAGTGCCTTTTTCAATATTGATTTTTACTTTACCGTTTAGCGTAGGTATTTCTACAGAACCTCCGAGTACGGCAGTCGGTAAATCGAGCATAAGCTCGTAAATCAAGTTGTTATTGTCGCGTATTAAATTCGGGTCTTCTTCTTCGTGAATAACTACTAATAAGTCGCCCGGGATACCTCCGTGTATTGCTGCATTACCCTTTCCTTGCATTTTGAAAATCATACCTTCTGCAGCTCCGGCAGGTAATTTTATCGTTACGGTTTCTTCCTTGTTTATTACACCGTCGCCTTTACAATTAGGGCATTTATCGGTGATTATTTTACCTTCTCCATTACATTTGTGGCAAGTTACTTGCGTTTGGATATTACCTAAAATACTGCGTTGAGTACGTATCGTATATCCCCTTCCATTACAATCCGGGCAAGTTTGTACACTATTGGCATCTTTCGCTCCACTTCCGTTACAATCCGGGCAAGTTACATATTTACGAAGTTTGATTTTCTTTTCCGTGCCATTAGCAATATCTTGAAGGTTAAGCTTGATAGTAATTCTTAAGTCTGAGCCTTTATTTACTCGTCCCCCTCCTGTAGAGCCTCCACCAAAGCCACTAAAGCCACCGAAGCCGCCAAAGCCTCCGAAAATATCACCGAATTGACGGAAAATATCTTCCATTGAGAATCCACCGCCGAAGCCTTCTCCATTACCGTCTACTCCGGCATGTCCGAATTGATCGTAACGAGAGCGTTTGTCGGCATCACTCAAAACGGAGAAAGCCTCTGCTGCCTCTTTGAATTTTTCTTCGGCTTCTTTTTTCTCTGCTTCGCTTTTGCCTTGTTGTTTATCAGGGTGATATTTTATAGCTAACTTACGATATGCTTTTTTAATCTCTTCGACGGAAGCATTCTTCGCTACACCAAGTACTTCGTAATAATCTCTTTTTGCCATTTAGTGGTCTCCTTTATTATGCTCCTACTACAACTTTTGCATGTCTTATTACCTTGCCATGCATGGTGTAGCCTTTTGTTGTACAATCGATAATTTTATTTTTTTGTTCCGGAGTCGGTGCAGGGAATTGTGCTATCGCTTCGTGTAAATCAGTGTCGAAATCTGCATTCTCCGTTGCAATTTGTTCTACTCCGTGACTTTTCATCATGCCCATAAGTTGCTTAAGTATCAACTCTACACCCTCCTTAAGGGCATTTACGTCTGTACCTTCTTTCATGTTGTCAAGTGCTCTTTCAAAATTATCTACAACAGGTAAGATGTCGGAAATAATTTTTTCACCCGCAGTTTTTATCATGTCAGCCTTTTCTTTTGCTGTGCGTTTACGATAGTTATCGTATTCTGCATTTAGGCGTAAATGTCTGTCGTTTAATTCTTTATATTTCTTTTCCCAATCTGTTTCATCTTTTTTGGTTTGTTCAGATTCCGGCTTTTCTTTTTCTTCTCCTTTAGGTTCTTCTACTTTTTCTGCTTTAGGAGTGGTTGCGTCTTCTGTAGTTTCGTTCTTAGCAGATTGCTCTTTAGAATCTTGAACTTCAGATTGTTCTATTTCTTTTTTAGTGTTTTCTTTATTTTCCATTTCGTAGTCCTTTTTTTTATTAAAAAGCTTTGCTTTGTTATTTTTGAACATATTCATAGTCTATAGGTTCTACATCAAAAATGATGCCAAATAGTTAAAAACAGATTTTATCTTTTAAAATGTCATTTTGTCGCTCAATGAATGCCAAAATGACTCACTTTATAGTTAACTGAAGATTATCGTAAGCGTAGTATATGCCTTTTGGTAACTCTTTTTCGATAACCGAATGAAGCCCTGCATGATGCGACATATGAATGAGATAAGCTTTTTCCGGTTTTATCTTGTTAATATTATCGATGGCTTGTTCTATAGTTTCGTGGCTTCCATGTGGTTGTTTTCGTAAAGCTCCTAAAATAAGTAATTTTAATCCCTGTAACTTGCAAAATTCACTTTCCGGAATGTCGAGAATATCGGTGATGTAGGCTACATCATTTATTCTGTAGCCGTAAATAGGTAATTTGCCATGCAATATATTTATAGGTGTAATTTTTAATGTACCTATAGTTATAGTTTCATTATCTTTTATCGCGTGCATATTGATTTTAGGAATGCCGGGATAAGGATGTTCTGCGAAACAGTAGGGCATTACTTTGCGAATAGTTTCTGCAACCCTATCGTTTGAGTAGATATTGATATCTCCAAACCTGCAAAACGGGCGTAAATCATCAATGCCACCAACATGGTCGTAATGTTCGTGACTTAAAAATACTCCAGAGATACGCTTGAATGGCATTTTGATTATCTGTTGACGGAAGTCCGGTCCGCAATCAAACAGAAGTCTTATGTCGTCTCCTTCAATTGTCTCTTCTTCAATCATTACCGAAGTCCGTAATCTATTGTCTCGCGGGTCTTTGCTGGTGCATACTTCGCATTTGCATCCTATTTCAGGTACCCCGGTAGAAGTGCCGGTTCCTAAGAATGTTACTGTCATGATTTTTTTTTTTTTTCTGCAAATTAAGGTAAAATTTTTGGAGTAGACAAATATTTAATTGTAGAAAAAATATTACCTTTGCAAACAAATTAAATAGTTATAGATTTGAAAGATATGAAGAAATTTTTGTTTTATTTTGTGTTATTATTCTTTTTTGTAGCATGTAATAAAGAGAATAATATTTCAAACCAATCCGAGCCGAAGCCATATTCTATCGCGGAATACGGGTTCGAAGGTGAAGTGAAAACGGCTGTTGAGAAAAACTATACATTGAATATAGAAACCGGAGAATATGAACTCGTAAGTATATATGAAGTAAATTTTAATAAAAGAGGATTTGCTACAAGTGAAAAATATTGTAGTTCTGATATGCAATCTTCGATGGAAAGTGCCTTCATTTATAACGATAATGATGACTGTCTTCAAAGAAATGACGACCTTAATATGTTTGGCGACGCATATAAAACAAGCGAAACATTGGAATACGATAAATTGGGTCATATAACTTATAGATGTCTTATAGGATATGATGGTAACGCTCAATATACATATAATATATATGATGGAGATAATTTAGTGCAAACCGAAACCTATGTCCAAGAGCCGAATTCCGAAAAACGACTTATGGTTCGGTCGGTTTATGAATATTCCAATAAGGGATATTATGATAAGTCGATAAGTGAAAATTTTAATAAAGATGGTAGTGTAGACAAAGAAATAATCCTCTATAAATACGACGATAAAGGAAATAGAATACAGATGCAATTTGTGGATGAAGACGGAAATATATTGAGTACTTATAAAAGTAAATATAATGAAAACGGAAGGGAAATAGAGTGCTCAATGTATAATAATCAATCAATACTGGAAAATCGCTTGGAATATATTTATAATGAAGAGGATTGTTGTGTGGAAACTCGCACGTATTTTAATGAAGTGCTAACCTCTACTACATTATTCAAATATGATGAATATAAACATATATTGGAGTGCGTGCGTATAAATTATGAAATGGCAACCAAAGAAGTCGATACTTATGAGTATGAGTACGATAAATATGGTAATATCATAAAGATGATTGTTTATGATAACGATATGAATGTAGTATCAAAAGACGAACGTGAATTTATTTATTACTGATAAAAGATGAAGATAAACGGTAAATTGCCTTTGCTTATATTTCGTTGTGTGGCATTAGGCTTGTCATTAGGCGTAGTATGCCTTATAGGAATGGAGAAAATTGAAACAAAAAATGCTTTAATGTTGTTGGCGCTTTCTGTTGTTGCTCTCGCTGCTACTTCCCTTGGTGAGCACTCTAAAGAATGATTTCGTTCCGTAATATAAGCATTGATTACGACATATTGGTAGATGTGATATATTCTATATTGGTAAATTCTATTTATTGGTAAGTTCTATACGAGCCTGAGTAGGATTTAGATTTTAACATAGAGCATCTATATTGTAGTAAATTTAATATTTTAGGATAAATGTTTATTGATGTTCCGGTATGAGATATGTCAGAATAGAAAATAAACTCTTGAAGAAAACTCCTCTTCAAGAGTTTATCTTTTTTAGAGAAAAACACGTTTGAGCAACGAAGACTACTATCATCACCGAGTTACCGCCATCCTTCAAGAGTTTAATTTATTTAGAGAAAAACACGTTTGAGCAACGAAGACTACTGTCATCACCGAGTTACTGCCACCCTTTAAGAGTTTATTTTTTTTAGAGAAAAACACGCTTGAGCAACGAAGATTACTATCATCACCGAGTTACCGCCACCCTTCAAGAGTTTATTTTTTTTAGAGAAAAACACGTATGAGCAACGAAGATTACTATCATCACCGAGTTACCACCACCCTTAAAGAGTTTATTTTTTTTAGAGAAAAACACGCTTGAGAGCGGGAAATGCGAAAAATCGGGGGAGACTGTCCGAAAACTATAACCACATAGGCTAAGCCGTTGGTCAGTCGTG
>SAMEA3663257__coassemble_419_pt1 | contig 55587 bp, 44 predicted proteins | sample SAMEA3663257__metabat2_low_PE_016 | metagenome-assembled genome bin SAMEA3663257 (sample SAMEA3663257) | pig gut metagenome | biome: pig gut; feature: pig-associated habitat; material: faeces | place: China | collected 2013 | reverse complement strand
ATTAATTATTAAATCAGAAGAATTGCAGTTGGCAACATAAATGGTTCGTCCTACATTATCTTGGATTTTTAAATTAGAAAGTAGCGGTGTGTTATTAACTATTCTAATAGCAGCACCTTGTCCATAGCCATTTTCAAGAGTAAAGCCGTCTATGACTATTTCTTTTTTATATTGGTCTGTTCCTTTATACTGATTTTCTATCCAGATACACTTATATGTGCTATCTCCATCAATAATAGATTCTTTGTCATACCAATACATTCTCTCCTCTAATGACGTTTCATTACCGCAAAATCCTCCATATATATGAATTCGACCTTCAAAAGATACTCTTTTATTTGAATTTGGATTATTTATATTAAATGGATCGTCAGGGCACCAAATAATTATTGGAGAATATCTTCCTGCGGAAACAAAAATAGTATCTTCCGATTTGGGCAAAATTTGACCTTGAAAAGACCAAACGGTATTTTGATTAACACTTGGATTTTGAAGTAAATCAGGAAAATCAGATGCTGCATTGCTCCAAGAGGTTCCATCTTTATTTCCTCTGCCACCTTCAGAAATATACCATATATCACCTTTACATAAAGAGCTTAGTGAGATGAATACTAATGCAGTTAATAAAAATCTTTTCATAATTATAACGTTAAAATGTTTACCACTGCAAAGGTATTATTTTATTTTAATATCAACAAGGATTTTTTCTTTTTTTGCAAAACGATTTTAAAAAAAAAGAAAATGTTATGGTTAGGAATTGTTTTATATTGCTGTCCGGTAAAAAATAATTATAACGCTACTCTCAACAAGCAAGTGCAAAATTAAAGACAAAACTTGAACGTTTTGATTGTCTTGATGGTCTTATCTTACATTCCGATCAAGGCTGGCAATATCAACATTACGGTTATCGCACAAGGCTTAAAGAACATGGCATTATACAAAGCATGTCTCGTAAAGGCAACTGTCTTGACAACGCAATGGCCGAAAACTTCTTCGGCATTATGAAGTCCGAACTTCTGTATGCAGAAAAGTTTGAATCGACTGAAGCCTTCATGAAGGCTTTAGAGGAATATATTGATTATTATAATAATAAAAGAATTAAAAGCCGGTTAAAAGGAAAGAGTCCGGTGCAATACCGAACTCTTTCTCATCTCGGATAGTTAATACCCCCGTCCAACTTTTTGGGGTCAATTCATTTTTTAATGGCATCGGACTATTATATTATATATTCTAAAGTTTTACCTAACAGCAATAATTTCGTATAACAAGTAATTATTATGACAATTTGTCAATATACCAAATCGGCACAACTATTGAGTATTATATGTTGAATTAACTAAACAATCAATAACATAATATATAATCTATGGACGTAGAAAAATTCACAAGTACATCGAATGATGCTATCATGCAAGCAATAACGATAGCAAAGACGTATCGACAAACAAACGTCGATACACCTCACTTACTAATGGCGATGCTTGAAGATAAATTCAGTCAGATAACCTTTTTCTTCACAGAATCGGGCATTAATAAAGATGAAGTCAAGAGACAAGTTAATCAATTGATATCCACTTTACCAAAAGGGAATTCCGAAACGGAACAAGTGTATATCACAAGCGAACTAAACAACATACTAAACGAAGCGCAAACAATAAGCAACAACGATGGCAACACATACATCTCTATAGAGTACATACTACTTGCTATTATCAAATCGAAAAGCGAGTCAGGAAAAATATTAAAAAAAGCCGGATTTACAGAAAAATCCACAATTGATGCCATCAAAAAATTACAAGGAGGTACAAAGGTGAATAGTAAAAATGCAGAAGAGACATACCAAGCATTAAGCAAGTATGCCGTAAATTTAAATGAAAAAGCCAAGACAGGCAAATTAGACCCGGTGATTGGCAGGGACGAAGAGATACGTAGATTACTACAAATATTATCTCGACGCACAAAAAACAATCCAATACTTGTAGGAGAGCCGGGCACAGGTAAAACTGCTATAGCAGAAGGACTTGCACACCGTATAATACGCGGAGACGTACCGAGCAATCTGCAAGATAAAGTTATTTACTCATTGGATATGGGTGCACTAATAGCCGGAGCCAAATATCAAGGCGAATTCGAAGAAAGGCTAAAAGCCGTTGTCAATGAGGTAATTAAATCCGAAGGCAAGATAATTCTTTTCATTGATGAAATCCACACCCTTGTCGGAGCCGGTAAAAGCAACGGCGCTATGGATGCCGCAAATATATTGAAACCTGCCCTTGCCAGGGGCGAATTAAGAGCCATTGGTGCCACCACACTTAATGAGTATCAACAATATTTTGAAAAAGATAAAGCTCTGGAACGTAGATTCCAAATGGTAATGGTAGACGAGCCGGACGAAGCCTCTGCAATTTCCATTTTAAGAGGTTTAAAAGAGCGATACGAAAATCACCATCAAGTGCGAATTAAAGACGATGCTATCATAGCGGCAGTACACTTGTCTCAACGCTATATCTCCGACCGATTTTTACCTGACAAAGCTATTGACTTAATAGATGAGGCTGCTGCCAAACTTCGATTGGAGATGAATTCCGAGCCGGAAGAGCTTGACACTTTGGAACGAAACATCAAACAACTCGAAATAGAGAAAGCCGCTATTAAAAGGGAGAACGATACAACTAAGTTAGAGAAACTAGACAAAGAAATCTCTGATTTGAAAGAGAAACGAAACGAGATGCGCTCTGATTGGAATGCTCACAAATCGCTTATCAACACAATACAACAAGCAAAAATAGACATAGAAAACTTAAAATTCGAAGCGGAAAAAGCAGAGCGTGAAGGCGATTACGGCAAAGTAGCCGAGATAAGATATGGAAAAATTAAAGAAGCTGAGCAAAAGATTGCCGATGCACAGAGCAAACTTAACAGCAGTAATTCTCTTATCAAAGAGGAAGTAGATGAAGACGATATTGCCGAAATCGTAGCCAGATGGACCGGCATACCTGTAACCAAAATGATGCAAAGCGAAAGCGAGAAATTGCTCCACTTGGAAGAAGAGCTACACAAAAGAGTAATAGGGCAGGATGAAGCCATCAATGCAGTATCCGACGCCATACGTAGGAGCCGTTCCGGCCTCTCCGACCCACGCCGACCAATCGGTTCCTTCATATTCTTAGGTACTACAGGTGTAGGTAAAACGGAACTTGCTAAAGCACTTGCCGAATTCCTATTCGACGACGAAAATATGATTACTCGTATCGATATGAGTGAATATCAGGAAGCCCATTCACACTCTCGTTTAATCGGAGCCCCTCCGGGATACGTAGGTTATGACGAAGGCGGACAACTCACAGAAGCTATACGCCGTAAACCATACTCCGTAGTGCTCTTTGATGAGATAGAGAAAGCCCACCCTAACGTTTTCAATATCTTACTGCAAGTACTTGACGATGGTAGACTTACCGACAACAAAGGTAGAACGGTAAACTTCAAGAATACTATCATTATCATGACTTCCAACTTGGGTTCCGACATTATCAGAGACCGCTACGAATCTGCAAATAATGTCAACAGCACAGAACTGATGGAGAGTACCAAAGCAGAAGTATTCGGTTTACTGAAAAAGACTATCAAACCGGAGTTTCTCAATCGTGTCGACGACTTGATTATGTTTACACCACTGAGAAAAGACGAGATAACGGAAATTGTAAAACTTCAATTACGCGGAATTGCAAAACAATTGAAAGAGAACGATATCGACTTTAGATTTACCGATAAAGCCATAAATAAATTGGCAGAAGCCGGCTATGACCCTCAATTCGGAGCGAGACCTGTTAAGCGAGCTTTACAACACTTAGTTCTCAACAAATTATCTAAAGAGATAATCTCAGGTAAAATTAACAAGCAAGCACCTATAACGGTAGATGTCAACAACGGAGAACTAATTTTTACAAATTGAACATATAAGTTCGACGTATAACAAAAGAAAAAGAATCAGCAGTGTCACAACTACTGATTCTTTTTTTTGTCTATAAAAAAAATTTTTTAGTACTTTAATCTTCATCAATCATAATTTTGCTATCTTCTTCATCGAACACAGCGATTTGACGTTTAAAAATTTCGTCAAGAGAAAGCAGGAAAGTTTCTGCATTAGAAACGCCGTCAATACATGTTATTTTATCCAACATAATATTGAGTAAATCTCTATTATCATGAGCATAAATTTTAATAAATAGCGCATATTTACCGGTAGTATAATGGCACTCAACTACTTCCGGAATATTACGAAGAGCATCTACAATTCCGTTTAACTTAGTATTATCAGAAACGGAAATACCAACCAATGCGCAAGTCTGATATCCAATTTTGTAAGTATCTACAATGAATTCAGAACCTTTAATCACTCCTATAGAGCTTAATTTTTGTACACGCTGATGTATAGCTGCGCCGGAGACACCACATTCACGAGCTACTTCCAAAAAAGGAACACGAGCATTCTGTGAAATCAATTTCAAAATTTTCTTATCCAGACTATCAATTTGATGTTTCATAATAATATATTCTAAATATTTTATTTTCCATTTTTTACAGGTGCAAAGATAACACTTTATTTCGAATTACGCAAAGAATATTTGATTTTATTATAAAAAATAACTTTTAAATAGTTACCTCTGAAAAAGTATTGATAGCATCGGCATTATACGGGGCATCGACCTTAATATAATTACTTGAAAATCCGCTCATTACTTTTTTATCCTTAGAATCCTCCCACAGCACTATTTCCTTTCTTCCTCTATTCATTGCGTAAAAAGTCATCAATTTTTCATCAGAAACTTCTTGCAATATAGCATTTCTACGTTTTCTTTCTGCCATTGGTACTATAAAAGGGATGTTTAAAGCCTTTGTTCCGGCGCGTTCGGAATAAGTAAAAACGTGCAATTGAGAAACGTCGAGCGATTTTATAAAATCCACGCTTTCTTGAAACAGCTCAATAGTTTCTCCTCTAACTCCTACCATCACATCCACTCCGATAAAGGCATAAGGCATCAAAGATTTGATGAAATCTATTTTATATTTAAAAAGAGAAGTATCATACTTCCGCTTCATAAGCTTAAGCAATTCATCACTACCCGACTGTAGTGGAATATGGAAATGGTGCGCAAATTTTGTAGATTGTGCCACAAAACGAATGATATCATCGGTAAGCAAATTTGGCTCGATACTGGAAATACGATATCTCACATCGACGTCTATTGTATCAAGAGCTTTAATCAAATCGAAAAAAGTCTCATCGGTACCTGCTCCGAAATCACCTGTATTTACACCGGTAAGCACAATCTCCTTAGCACCTTGAGCGATAGCGGACTTTGCAACAGCCACAGTGTCGGCAACAGAAGCACTACGACTACGCCCACGAGCGAATGGAATAGTACAATAAGTACAATAATAATTACATCCATCTTGAACTTTAAGGAAATGGCGAGTACGATCATCTGCACTGCATTCCGGCATAAAATTTCTAATTTCAGCAGTTTTCACAACGTGACAATCGGCTTGTTGTTTTTTCTCTACATTTCTAAGAAACTCTTCGAGTACAACCTTTTCATTGGCACCAAGCACCATGTCAACGCCTTCTATATCGGCAATATCATTTGGTTTCAACTGAGCAAAGCAACCCGTAACTACAATAAAAGCATTAGGGTATTTTTTTATCATACGATGTATCAGTTGCCTACCCTTTTTATCGGCAGTATCTGTAACGGAACAAGTATTAATCACTACTACATCGGCTTGTTCGCCGTTTTTGCAACGGACAAAGCCCTCGGAAAGTAATTTTTTCCCGAGAGATGACGACTCCGCAAAATTTAATTTACAGCCAAGAGTTTGAAACTCAATCTTTTTACCTATAATATCGGCATTTTCTTTCATGCTACAAAGTTACAAAAAAAATATTTTCTTTGAAATAAATAAAAAAGAAAACAACACATTAAAAATATATAAAATAAACATTATCATTGTGTAATTAAGTCATAGTTTATTACTAACTTTGCACCCGCAAAATAGCAAAAGCTAAATAAGCAAAACTCAGGCTATTAGGCAATAAATAAGCAATAAAAAATAAACAATAGATAAATATATATATATGCAAAAAATTGTAATAGCAGTAGATTCATTTAAAGATTCATTGACTTCGAGTCAAGTAGCCGACACTATAGAAAAAGCATTGAGAGATGCAGACTCGGAATTAAATATAGTAAAGATGCCCATCAGTGATGGAGGAGAAGGGCTTACTGATGTATTAGTAAACGCCTTAGGAGGTAGATTTCACATTATCGATACTGTAGACCCTCTGATGCGTCCTATCAAAGTAAAATTCGGCTCGGTAGAAAATACTGCAATAATAGAGATGGCAGCGGCAGCAGGATTAGAACTATTGAAGCCGGAAGAGCGCAACCCGATGCACACCACAACATGGGGAGTAGGATTGATGATGCAAGCAGCTCTTGATTTAGGATACAAAAAGATGCTCATAGGCCTGGGTGGCAGTGCTACAAATGATGCCGGATTAGGAGCTATGCAAGCCTTAGGTCTTCGCTGTTACAACTCTCAAGGTCGTATAATGAAAAATGGTATAACAGGTAAAGACCTTGCAGATCTCGCTCATATCGACCTCTTTACATTAAAAAGAAAATTTCAAGACATAGAGATAAAAGTGGCGTGTGATGTACACAACCCGTTTTTCGGACCTCAAGGGGCAGCATGTGTTTACGCAGAACAAAAAGGAGCGAGCCCGGAAGAGGTACAGCTACTCGATGCAGGACTCCGCCACACCAGTCACGTATGGCGCCGTAGCGGTGGTATGATTATTGACAATGTACAGGGAGCAGGAGCAGCAGGTGGCTTTGGTGGTACTCTCTCCACCCTATTAAGTGCAAAAGTAAGTACAGGCATTGAATGTGTACTCGATTTACTCCACTTCAACGAACAAATAGAAGATACTGACTTACTCATCACCGGAGAAGGTTCTATAGACACCCAATCTTTTATGGGAAAAACTCTCACTGGTTTACTACGTAGGGCTAACCAATTCCATATTCCCGTACTTGCTGTAGCCGGAAGAATTTATGATAGAGACGCCCTTATCCGCGCCGGCGTATCGGACTGTATAGAAATAACGCCTCGCAATATGAGCACAGAAGAGGCTATCGTTCCGAAAACAGCTATTTCTAACCTCTACAATGCCGTCAACAATTGGTATAAATTCGGACGATGAATATCGAAGACTTTAGAAATTACTGTTTAAGTCTACCTAATGTAGAAGAAAAACAACCCTTCGACGAGTACACTCTTTGTTACTATATTGCAGGTAAAATATTTGCTCTTACAGATTTAGAGCATAGTACCTATGCCAACTTAAAATGCAATCCGGAAAAAGCGATAGAACTTAGAGAGCGGTATAGAGGCATTACTCCGGGGTGGCATATGAATAAAAAACATTGGAACTCTGTAGCCTTCAACTCCGATATTGATGATAATCTATACAAAGAGTTGATAAGGCACTCGTACAATTGTGTAATACTCAGTTTGCCGAAGAAGAGTCAACAACTCTATGAATTACTATAAATTTTTCATACTCATAATAATTTTCTTCCTGTGTTTGGACGTCAATAGCCAGACACAGGAAGTTTTTCCTTTTGGTACTGCCCCATCCGGTGCCGATGCAGCATACAAAGAATGGAGCCCTTGGTCGAATCCGGCAAGTATCTCTCAATCAGACCAAGCTATGATAAAGATAGGATACGAAAACAGATATTTTACCAAGGAACTCTCTGATGAATATCTTGGTTTTGTAATTCCAACACCATATTTCAACATAGGCGGGTCGTATAATTTTTTCGGGTTCACTGATTATTACGAGATGATGGCAGCCCTTACTATAGGTAAAAAATTCGGTCGCATAGCAATAGGAATTGAGTTTGACTATTTTAACATGTACCTCGCATCAGAAAAAAATTACCACCATGCCTTTACAGCACAAATAGGTATACAAGCCGATGTAAGCAAGCGACTAACCCTCGGAGCCTCAATTTTCAACCCTGTTTTCAGCAAGATAAAATTCGAAGATACCCCTCGACATCTGCCGGTAACAATGCATCTCGGTGCAGATTACGAAGTTATAAACAATTTAAACCTTCTATTCCAATTAGGGTACACACTTGGCAACACTATCGATTGGGCTTTCGGAGTAGAATATGAAGTAATGAAATTCCTAACAGTACGCACAGGGATACGTGGTATCAACTACGTAATACCTCAAATAGGTATAGGGATAAATTTTGCCGATTTCCAATTCAACCTCAATGTGGAATCCGATTTCAGAATAGGAACCATATTACTGAGTAGTCTCTCTTATAAATTTTAATTCGTTATGAAATCCGTTATAGCATCCATAATGGTATTTTTGCTGTTTGCGAGCACATATAATGTTTGCGGACAAAGCACGAAAAACATTATGTCAACGGATATAGACACCGCAAGCATACAAGCGGAACGACTCTCTTTCGATGATTTTTTCTCATTAGTACTAAACTACTTAGAAGAAGACAATACAGAAGATTTTATCGATGTAGAATATCTGGAAGAGCAGTTAAAAGCTCTCTACGATACACCGATAAATTGGAATAACACCAATAGGGATGAACTAAGGAAAATGCTTATCATCAGCGAGTCGGAAATCGATGAATTGCTCTTTTATGCCGGCGAATACGGTCCCGTTCGCTCTATTTACGAGATACAACTGGTGCAGCATCTTTCACCTCCACTCAAATTACTTCTGCCTAATATACTTACAGTAGAAGACGTAGATACCGACGCTCGGTGGGGCGACAAAATAAAGTATGGTAAGCACTATGCAGCAATTCACAGCAATGGCATTATAGAACCGAAACGAGGCTTTATAGAGAATAAATATTTGGGTTTACCGGTAGCACTATCAGCAAAATACAAATTCTCTTCATCTGATTTCAATGCTGCCATATCGATGAAATCCGATGCAGGAGAACCTTTTGTCGGAAACAAAGAATATCGAAGATATGGTTTCGACACCTACCGGTTTTATATAGAAGCCACTAACATCCCCCATTTCGGAAATATATTATTGGGGGCTTACAAAGCATATTTCGGTAAAGGACTGATTTTCGGAAATATGAATTGGGGAAGCAAATCGCAGCAACTACTGAATAATGCCCAACAAAAAAAGATTTCAGGCTACGGCGGCACATCCGGTCAGCCCACTATGAACGGAGTAGCTTACAGCATTGCAAACGGAATACTTTCAGCCAATATATTCTACGGAATCAGCACTTTAGATGCCGACACATCAGGTAAAGTATGGCATAGTATAAGTACAAGCGGGTACCATCGTACGGAAAATGAGATTTTAAAACAGAATAATCTATTTCTACATACCTTAGGAGGCAATATAAGCATAGAGAAAAGAAGATGGAGCATAGGAATAAACGGCTATATGGCGACATTCTCACTTCCGGCAGTAGCATCAAATAATATTTGGAATGCATACGACTTTACCGGAAAATGGCAATGGGGAATTTCGGCATACTACTATTTTAAAAAGAAAAAGATATCAATGAACGGAGAATTTGCAGTGGTAAATTCTTCTTTTGCATCAAACAATACATTACAATTCTTACTCACATCATCCTCCACAATAGCCTTTAATCACAGATACTACTCACCTAATTACCATGCTTTTTGGGCAAATAGTTACTCTTCTGTAGGGGGAATTAACGGTGAACACGGAGCCGGATTTGCAATAGACTTACCACTATATAAAAAATTATCATTAGAGCTTTTTGCCGACGGCTACAAAACCCTTTGGGCAACGACCAATCACCCTGCAAACGAAATGGGTTTTGAAGTGAGATGTAACTTAAAATACCTCATACACAGCAATATATACGATTTATCTATTAGATACAAAAGCAAGCCGATTTGGCACAAAGAAGATTACACAATAGCTCAAACGAGCAAAGAAAACACCGGCACTCTACTACTACGAGCACGATATACAATAGAAAACTGCACATTAACAAGCGGCTTCCAAGCAAATATTGCTTTTAACGAAGAAAACAATATCGGATGGCTTATATATCAAGACGTAACTACTAAATTTTTACAAAGCAATTTACTTGTAAAAGCCAGAGTGGCGATTTATAATGCCCCGACGTGGCAAAACAGATTTTACCTTTATGAACAAAATATACCGGAATATTATTATTCACCTGCACTCTATGGATCTGCACTACGATGGTACCTGTTAATAAGCTACAAAACGCCTATAAATCTACAACTATCCGTCAGAATATCAGAAACTTATTACAATAACCAAGAAAGCAACGGTAGCGGGTGGGATGAAATAAATTCGCCTCATCGCACAGAGATACAAGGAACAATAAGCTACAACTTTTAGTTAATAATGGTTAAAGTCCTCCCCAATATTAAACTAAACAAACCATATGCGGTCAAAGAAACAGAAAAACGAATAAAAAACAGATTTGTTTTTCATACCACAGATGGTTTGACAAATAGAAATTTAATTATTCACCAAGGCAAAGTGATACCGCGGACCACTAAGCCAAAAACTAAAAGGAGAAAAACAATATGAAAAAAATAATGTTAGCCGTAATGGCATTAGTAATATCATTAGGAATTAATTCTCAAACCCCAACACAAAATACGGGAAGAGAACACGGCAAACGCTGTCAATTAGAGAACGCGAGTGCAAACTCACCGGTGCTGAAAGCGACAATGCGAGTAAATAAAATAGCAGAAGCCGTAGAAATCACAGATAATGAACGAGTACAGCTAACCGAATTGTTTGTAAATCACTTCAACGAAATAAACAATAACGCAGAAGTAGACAAACAAGCAATGCGTACTAAACTAAGAAACGGTATTGTGGAGATTATCGGACAAGAAAAATACGATAAATACCGCGAATATCAGCAAGCTAACAATCAAAAGAAAGGACAAGGACATCCTCATAAATACATGAAGATGAAATAAATAAAAAATACTTTTCATAATAGATTCTTTATTAATTAAAAGAGCCATGATCGTGAGATTTCGGCTCTTTTATTTTATCTGCCTATACCAAATTTAAATTGGCAAAGCAATAAAAAAGCATTACCTTTGTAGCCGAAAAAATTATCGTAGAAATGAAAAGCACAAAAATTATCATTCTTATCTCGATGCTATTATTATCGGCACCGACTGTTATTGGTAACGAAAAAGACCTGAGCTTTGACAATCAATGCAAAGCAGAGAGAAAATTATTTTTAAACAATATGCCTTCCGATTTACAACAAAAGCAGAAAGAGGCAATATTAAAATCGATAGATGGCGATAGTAAAGCTCTACAAGAAGTAAGAACCAGCAGAAATAGCGGGGCAACAATATCAGAAAACGTTATTACAGAAGAGATATCGGCTACGGCTCGACTTTACAAGCCAAAAAAAACAGATAAAAAGCTACCTATACTCATTTATTTACACGGCGGAGGATGGACTATTGGCAGTATAAATAGTTGCTCGGCATATTGCAATGCCTTGGCATCTACCGAAGAGGTTATCGTACTCGCAATCAACTACCGCTTGGCACCCGAATTTCCATTTCCTTTTGCAATAGAAGACTGTGTCAATGCCTACCTTCTTGCATTGGAAAAAGCTGAAGCATGGGGTGGCGACCCTTCAAAAATTTCTATTGGAGGCGACAGTAGCGGAGGTAATTTGGCACTTGCTACCGCATTACAGATTAAAAGAGATAAACTACCGAAAGTAAAATCATTAATACTTTTCTATCCGGTAGTAAAAGCATACGCCGACAAATCTTCATCATGGAAAAAATATGGTAAGAAATACGGACTAAATTCTGATATCATGATAGCATTTAACAATGCTTATATAATGGGCAGAAATATTGCGTACGACCCATTAATATCAATATATCATGCCGGAGAGAATGAATTAAAAGAGTTGCCTGAAATACTATTTGTAGCGGCAGGGAAAGACATCTTATTTGATCAAGGCAAAGCATTCTGCAAAAAAGTAACGGGATTAGGAGTAAAAGTAGAGCGACATGAATTCAAGGAGTCGTGCCACTTATTCATAACAGTAAAAGGTCAACCGACAGCATTTAATAAATCAGTAGAACTAACAAAGCAATTTCTCTGCAAATGAAAATAATAGGAGAATAGAACAGATATAATACGAAGATAAAAAGAACTGACACCTCAAAAATGGAGTGTCAGTTCTTTTTATTTATACAAAAAATATCAAACAAAAGAATTTAATAATCTGCAAAAACGATTATTGACCGATACCGGAAAAGCCCATAAACGCCATAGCAAGAAGACCGGCAACGACGAGGGCGACAGGCATACCTTGCATACCTTTCGGCACTTTGACAAGGGAGAGATGCTCTCTCAATCCGGCAAAAAGCACCAGGGCAAGACCGAAGCCGATAGAAGTAGAGAGGGCAAAAACAACGCTTTCGAGCATATTATACTCCTTTTGAATAACTACAATAGCAACACCAAGAATAGTACAGTTTGTAGTAATAAGAGGGAGGAAAACACCCAAAGCTTGATACAACACCGGCAAAACCTTTTTCAAGATAATCTCAATCAGCTGAACCAAAGTAGCAATTACCAAGATATATGTAATGGTTTGCAGATACTCTATATGGAATTGACGAAGTACGTAATACTCTATTAAGTAAGTACATATAGTAGCAAGAGTCATTACAAAAGCCACGGCGGCAGACATACCGAGGGCGGTATCGATTTTCTTGGAAACACCTAAAAACGGACAGATACCCAAGAATTGAGCCAACACAATATTGTTGACAAAAATAGCGGTGATAACGATTAAAAAGTAACTCATTTCGTTTTCAATTTATTAATGATTGCTATTAAATAACCCAAGGCAATAAAAGCACCGGGTGCCAAAACAAAGAGTAACATACCGTAATTCTCAGGGTAGATTTGGTATGAAAATAGAGTACCGGCACCAAGGAATTCGCGGATAGCACCTAATAAAGTAAGAGCGAAAGTAAATCCTAGACCGATACCAAGACCATCTAAAAGTGAAGCAAAAGGATTATTTTTTGCGGCGAAAGCTTCCGCTCTACCGAGTACAATACAGTTTACCACAATAAGCGGAATAAACAACCCAAGAGTATCGTATAAAGAGGGTACATAAGCTTCCATAAGCATTTGTACCATAGTAACGAACGCAGCTATGATAACTATAAATGCCGGAATTCTCACCTTATCAGGTATGAGTTTTTTAAGGGCGGAAATAACCACATTCGAACACAAAAGCACGAAAGTAGTAGCCAAGCCCATACCCAAACCATTGATAGCGGAAGATGTTGTTCCCAATGTAGGGCACATTCCCAGCATCAACACAAAAGTAGGATTCTCTTTTAAGAGACCATTTGTAAATGTTTTAAAGTAATTCATTCTTTCAGTGCTTTATTGTTGAACAATTTGATTTTCTATATTTTGCAAACTATCTTGAGGAATTGTTGCTTCTTGATTATCAATTGTATCAAGAGTATTCGACCGGATAGACATATCAGGAGTTGGAGTAACCTCATTTTCCGATTGAACGCAAACATTATAAGTAGCAATAGCTTTGTTTATTGCACTAAGGAAAGCGCGGGAAGAGATAGTAGCGGCAGTAATAGCGTCAACCGATCCGCCGTCTTTTGATACTGACAGAGGGGCTGAAGAGACAGAGATGCCGGTAATAGGCGATTTTTCAATAAACCATTTATCCATTTTTGAGCCGAGACCCGGGGTTTCGGAATGACTTAAAATAGAATAATTTACCAAATTACCATTGACATCGATACCAACCATCATTTTTATCAAGCCACCGAAGCCAAGTTCATCCGTTTCGATAGCATAACCGAGCAGATTATTATCGGCATCAAAAGCGCGGAACACACGTTGTTCATTAACAGTATCAACAGGGGCGATGATAGAAGCCTCGGGCATAACCACTTTGATGGCGGCTTCTTGTTTGGCTTGTTTTGCGTCGGCGATAGGTTTTTGCGTAAAATTAAACACTGCAGCAGTACCGGCGGCGGCTATAAGAGTAATGCATGTAAGCACTACAGTCATATTCAGGAATGTAGATTCTAACTTTTTCATGCTTTAGATACTTTTATTTTTTCGCCGAAGCGTTTTGGTTTAACATAATTATTAATGATAGGGGTAGCTGCATTCATAATAAGGATGGCGAACGACATACCCTCCGGATACGAACCCCAAAGGCGGATAACGGAGGTGATGACGCCAATACCTACACCATATATTATTTGCCCCTTATGCGTCATAGGCGATGTAACATAATCGGTAGCCATAAAGATAGCACCGAGAAGAAGACCACCACTGAGGAGATGCACGATAGGGTCGGCATAATTAGACGAAGGAGTAAAGGTAAACGGACTCAAAGAAATTGAATCACAAGCAAAAACCACCCCTGTAAGCACAAATACTGTCACTAAAATAGAGATAGGGATATGCCATGAAATCGTTCTACGGCAGAGCAGATAAATACCACCGATAATAAGGGCAAGGGCACTCACCTCACCAAAAGAGCCACCTATTTGTCCAAATAGCATATCGAGGTAAGAAGGCAAAGAATTGATATCAACACCCTCTTTAATAGAAGACAATATAGTAGCACCTGTCTCAACATCAAAATAATTGAATTTTAAATTCATAGGAATCGGACGAGGCCAAGTAGTCATCTGAGCCGGGAAAGAGATAAGGAGAAATACACGACCTACCAAAGCCGGGTTAAAAGGGTTATTACCCAAGCCTCCAAACGTCATTTTACCAACACCGATTGCCACTAAAGCGCCGATAATTACAATCCACCAAGGCAGGTTAGACGGCAAGTTAAAAGAGAGTAAAATACCCGTTACCAATGCCGACAAATTACCCAAAGTATTTTCTCCCTTAAGGATAAATTTTTGGATAAGGAATTCAAAAAGCAAACATGAAGCGATAGAAATCAAACTTACACAAAGGGCACCGAAACCGAAGAAGTACAGCGCCACGAGATAAGCAGGAAGAAGAGCTATCACTACATCTAACATTTTACCTTTAACCGTATCACCACAATGAATATGCGGTGCAGGAGATAATGTAAGCATAATATATTAATTTATAATATGAATATTAAAGATTATTTTTTCTGGCTACGAGCGCGTATAATACCACCAACAGTAAATTTACCGAGGCGAATGTAGTCTAATAAAGGACGATGAGAAGGGCAAGAATAGAGGCAACAACCACATTCGATACAGTCCATAACCTTTTCTTTTTCCACTCTATCCCATGTTTGATTTTCAGAGAGACTCATAAGTAAATATGGTTCGAGGCCCATAGGGCAAGCATCGACACATTTACCGCAACGGATGCAGTTATCGGCTTTCGTACGACGAGCCAATTTCTCTGGTAAAATAAGGAGACCTGAGATGCGCTTTGTAGTATTAGTATCGAGATTACTCATAGAGCGACCCATCATCGGACCACCGGCTATTACTTTTGCGGTATTTTCCGGAAGACCGCCGGCAGCAGCTATTACGTCGTTTATCGGTGTACCGAATCTCACTCTAAGGTTTACCGGACGAGATACATTAGGTCCTGTTACGGTAAGCACTCTATCGATGAGCGGTTTATTTTTTTGTACAGCTTCGTAAACGGCATAGCAAGTAGCTACATTTTGCACTACGGCACCTACTGCGATAGGAAGAGCTCCGCTTGGCACTTGTCGACCGATAGTAGCTTCGATCAGTTGTTTTTCTCCACCTTGCGGATAGTGCATTTTAAGAGGGCATATTTCCACACCGTAATATCTGAGAGCAATTTTAGAGAGATGCTCTATTGCATCGCGCTTATTACATTCTATACCGATAACGGCTTTTTCTACTTTGATAGCCTTCATAATAAGGGATATACCGATAAATATCTCCTCTCCATGCTCAAGCATAAGTCGGTGGTCACAAGTGAGGAATGGCTCGCACTCCACGCCGTTAACTACAAGGACTTCGGCTTTTGCAGTAGGAGGTGGCGTTAGTTTTACTTGAGTAGGGAAACAAGCACCACCGAGACCTACAATACCGGCATCGGCTATTTTCTTTATTATTTCGGCAGGTTCCATATTATTAATACGGTTTACCACACCATCTCTAATAATTTCGGGCATCCACTCATCGCCCTCAACTTTAATAAAGATAGAAGGAGTAGAGATACCCCAGCCATCTATTGCATTATCTATTTTTTCGATAGTACCGCTATAAGGAGAATGAATATTGGAACTCATAAACCCTGAAGCGGCAGCAATAAGTTGTCCAACGAGTACTTTATCGCCTTTTTCAACGACAGGTTTTGCGGGAGCACCGATATGCTGACTGAGTGGAATAACGGCATGTTCCGGCAGTGGCAAATTTTCTATTGCAACTCCTGCCGACAATTTATTATCATGTGGGTGTACACCACCTATGCTAAATGTTCTCATATATCATGAAATAACTTGTTTCTAAAATAAAGTCTGCTGCTCGGCAGTAGGTTTTTCGATTTTTTTCTCCTTCTTCTCGCGAGGAACGACACGCATTTCCGGGTCGATAAGTTGACTTACATCAACATCATCGGCATCAGATTGTTCACTCTTATTCTCGGAGTCGGATTTTACTACTGCTGATTCTTCCTTCTCAATAGCCGTGGTTTCAGAATTAATAATTTTTTCCGGATTAGGAGTATCTATAGTAGGGGCTTCAACAACAGGGACTTCAACAACAGGGGTTTCTGAAGTAGGCACTTTTTCTTCCACCACTATTTCTACTGAATCATCGGCAGGTTTGGCTTCTACTTCTATTTTTACATCGGCAGTTGTTTCGTCCGCTTTCTTTTCTACCTCGACAGATATCGGTTTTTCTACCACTTTAGCTTCTTCAACAACTACATTTGTCTCAATAGGAGCGTCTATTTTTTGATTTTCAACTTTAACATTATCGGTATTAGAAATGGTTTCCTGCTTAATATCTACAGAAGGTTTAGCGACAGAATCCGCAGGTTTAGTAGCCGGCTCTGCAGGTTTAGTAGCCGGCTCTGCAGGTTTAGTAGTCGGTTCTATAGGTTTAGCTACAGGTTCTGCAGATTTAGCAGTCGGTTCTATAGGTTTAGCTACAGGTTTTTGAGCTGCGGGAGCGGGAGTCGGGAAATTCACATCATGGATAGCACCTGTAGGGCATTCAGCGACGCACTTACGGCAGAGGCGACAAAGATTAAAATCGATATAAGCGAGGTTATTTTCGACGGTAATAGCACCAAACGGACAAACTTTAGCGCATTTACCGCAACCGATACAGGCAGCGCTACAAGCTTTTCGAGCCACACCACCTTTATCTTTATTGATGCAAGAAACGAAAACTCTACGATTTTTAACGCCTTTATCTCGTAATTCGATGACGTGCTTAGGACATATTTTAACACATGCTCCACAAGCAGTACATTTGTCGTCATCCACAACCGGCAAGCCTGTTTCTTCATTAATATGGATGGCATTGAATTTACACACCTCCACGCAATCGCCATAACCGAGGCAACCGAAAGAGCAACCGGTTTCTCCGGCATATAATTGATTTGAGATACGGCAACTTTTTGCACCGTCGAAAGAGTTCTTTTTAGGGCGATTGGCACAAGAGCCATTACAACGCACCACAGCCACTTTCGGTTTGGCATCAGAAACAGCCATGCCGAGAATAGTAGCAACTTTAGACATAACAGGTTGTCCACCAACAGGGCAAAGTTTGCCTTCAAGAGAAGTAGCTTTTACGCAGGCATCTGCAAAGCCACGACAACCGGGATAACCGCAACCGCCACAATTGGCGCCCGGCAATACAGACTCAACTTCATCAATTCGAGGGTCTTCTTCTACTTTAAATTTTTGAGCTACAAAATAGAGTACAATAGCGGCAACAAGACCGATGACTCCTAATGTAATCAAAGAAGCAACAATAATATTCATATTTTATTCTTTTTTAGAAGCGTAAAAACGAAATTTAGCTTGAATTTTATTTCTAAAAGATCTTAGCACTAAAAAGTAAGGCAATAGCATAGAGAGAGATAGCGTACCCACGAAGAATTCGCTATCAATAAAACGACTAAAAATAAAGAGTGCTAAAATAATCAGGATAGAGGGAATAACATAAGCGATAAGAACTGCAACCACACCGATACTTTTTTGACCATAGACAACGACGATATCACCTTGTTGCAGAGTATCATCTACAGCAACGGCTTCAATAATCTTTTCGGTTTTATCAGAAGCAGTGCAAAAAGTTTTTGCGTGACAACCGGAACAAGCGGAAGTTTGTTCTATTTTAACAAATACTTTATGGCCACTTATTTCGGTTACCTCCCCTTCGTGTTCGATAATGTCTTTCATACCTCAAAAGTTATTCGCTCGCAAAATTAAAAAAAATATCTTGTGCGACCAACATATTTACACGAAAAATACCCTTTCAGAAAAAAAACATTACAACTTACGCATAAATTTCTGACTATTAACAATAAAGCGTTCGTGATATGCCTTACCAATTCTAATATTATTTTCATTAAAACACTCAATTTCAAAGGATAATTTTCTACCATCAACGTTAATAAGAGTAGCAGTACAAGTGATTTTTTCCCCAACTGCAGAGGCTTTTTCGTGAGAAGTATTAATACAAATACCCACGGTAGTATCACCCTCTTTAAGATATTCTTCGGTGAGTAAAATAGAGGTATTCTCCATCCAAGCCACCATTGTAGGAGTGGCGAGAACATCAAGTAAACCTGAGCCCATAACTGCGGCAGTATCTTGTTTGCCGACAACGAAAGTTTTTGAAATCGATTTCATACTAAAAAAATTCCACTATTGTTAATTATAATGTATATCAAAAATAAGTACCATATTGACCCTCTTCAAAATCATCTTTTTTTATTTAGGAGCAGAAAAAAAGAGAGATAAAGATAAAATCCACACCTATTTTTACCGGCATGCGACTCGATTTTTTCGAGAAAAAGCGTCATTTGCGTGCAAAATCAACGCTATTTATCACCTTCTTTTTGTGTCTGAAACCAAAGAGAAAAGATAAAAAAAGTACGAAAAGAAGATAAAATCAAGTGTGAGGATTAAAAACAAAAAATCCGCTAAACCATTGATGAATAGCGGATTTCGTGATCCCGGCGGGATTCGAACCCACGACCCACAGCTTAGAAGGCTGTTGCTCTATCCAGCTGAGCTACGAGACCAAAATTATGAGGCTCAATCCTCACTGCAAAATAACAGAATTTTTCTGACACAGACAAATTTTTTCAATAATTTATTTTCATAATATCGGTATAAAATTTTTTTTGTACCTTTGCGGAAATATACGAATGATTTATATCGTTAATAATTAAACGGATAAATAAACTAACATGAAAAATAAACTTATATTATTGCTTGGTCTGGGAATTCTTTTATTAAACACCGGATGTCCGGGTTCTCGTACATACTCTCAAGAGTTGGATGCGGAAGAGAAACTGATAGAGGAATGGCTCATCAGAAACAATATCGTAGTGCTTGATGAGTTTCCGGAGGACTCGGTTTTTGCAGAAAACGAGATGTATTTGTACGAAAACGGACTTTATTTTCAATTACTTTCAAAAGGGGAAGGCGACACTCTACGCAACGGAGACGTTTTCACTCTACGTTATTCTCAATCGACATTAGACGAAAATCCGATAGTAGAAGATTACCTCACTACTCTTGATCGACCATACCCTACGGAGATTACATATGGCAGTCTAACAAACAGTTGCGAAGGATGGCAAACGGCATTTGCAGCCATGCAGCGAAGCGAATCAAGAGCAAAAGTTATCGTACCATCGCAAATAGGGCGTAACAGTTCTGTAGTGACTCCATATTTTTACGAATTAAGGATAAGAAAAATACCAAAATAATTATGACGTTAGTAAAATCTATTTCAGGCATCAGAGGAACTATAGGAGGCGCGGTAAGCGAAGGATTATCACCTATAGATATTGTAAAATTCACAACAGGCTATGCACAATGGCTTAAGAAGTATCGTAATAAAGAGAGATGCACAGTAGTAGTAGGACGCGATGCACGCATCTCCGGAGAGATGGTTAACGACATCGTTACCGGCACACTTATAGGATGCGGATGTGACGTTATCAATATCGGTCTTGCCACAACGCCTACAACGGAATTGGCAGTTACCATGGAGGGTGCCGACGGAGGTATCATCCTCACAGCCAGCCATAATCCGAAACAATGGAACGCACTCAAACTCCTCAACGAAAAAGGCGAATTTTTAAGCAATGCACAAGGAAAAGAGATGCTGAAAATGTCTAATAGCAAAATGGTGACATACAGCGAAATAGACAATATAGGCAGTTGTATTTACAAGGAGAAATACGAAGAAAAACATATAAAAGCTGTACTAAAATTACCTTTAGTAGACGTAGCTGCAATAAAAGCTGCCAGATTTAAAGTTGTTATCGACTGCGTAAATTCTGTAGGAGGCATTGCAATACCAAAATTACTAAAGGCGCTTGGAGTAGAGCAGGTTGAGATGTTAAACTGTGAGCCTACCGGCAAATTTGCACACAATCCGGAGCCACTACCTGAAAATTTGACTGAGATTTCTGAAAAGATGAAACATGCCAAAGCTGATGTAGGTTTTGTTGTTGACCCGGACGTTGACCGCCTTGCTATAATCTGTGAAAACGGAGAGATGTTCGGTGAAGAATACACTTTAGTTTCGGTATCCGACTACGTATTGAGTCATACTCCAGGCAATACGGTATCTAATTTGAGTTCCACGACAGCCCTTGCCGACGTAACACGCAGTTATAAAAAACGCTATTACGGTGCCGCTGTAGGCGAGGTGAACGTAGTGGAGAAGATGAAGAAATGCAATGCCATCATAGGTGGTGAAGGCAATGGTGGCGTAATATATCCTGAATGTCACTACGGTAGAGACGCCCTTGTAGGCATAGCGTTATTTCTCTCTCACTTAGCACATTCAAAATTAAAAGTCAGCGAGTTACGAGCAAAATACCCTAACTATTATATGGTAAAGAAAAAAGTAACTCTCTCTGTTACTACAGATGTAAATAACGTATTAAAAGAAATAAAACGTCACTACTCTACCCCGGGCAACGACATATGTACTATCGACGGAGTAAAAGTTACTACCGAAAAAGGATGGATTCATATGCGTAAATCCAATACAGAACCGATTATCCGCATCTATACCGAAGCAAAATCGGTAGAAACAGCAGAAGAATTGGCTAACCAAGCTTATCAATTTATTTCAACATTATAAACTATAATACTACTATTATGAAAAAAAGACTTTTCTTAGTCGTAATGGCTACAATATTTCTTTTTTCAGGATGTGAAAAGAAACAGGATATTATTGGTCAATGGCAATTAACCAAATTTATGATGGGTACAATAGATGTTTTCAACTCAAAAGTCCTATCAAGTTTGATTGACGACTGCATGAAAACGAATACAAATTTGTGCTTTTACTCTGAAGAATTCAACAACAGATTCGAATTAAAAGTGTGTGACCAAATCGAAGTGACGGGCAACTACACATACGAAGATGGCCTCTGCGTATTTACCAACGTACAAAGCGATAATAGCATGTACAAATTCCCTAACGGAGTTGTAGAAGACAATTGCGTTATGACTATCACTATGCCTATCAAGGATTTGGACTTCGTAAAAGAGCTCCCTTCCGTAGTTCAAGGTTACATCGACACTACTGCCAATTTGGTCTATACCTTTAACAGAATATTACCTGATTAATAATACACTAATAGCATGAAAAAGATATTTACCATCATACTCTCTGCACTCATACTGGCATCATGCGGAGGTAATGATACACATAAACTCGAAGGCACTTGGAAATTGACATCCATCGTGGTAGATGCCGTAGACTATACACATAGTAGCAGAATGCAAGAGTACTACCCTGATATCGACCAATCTACTATTGTTTTTGAAGGAGACAATCAATTTGTCATTACTCAAGTATGTATGAAAGCAACTGGAGATATACCTGAATTCTCTTATGAATTTAGAGGCACATACAGCTATATAGATGGTATCTATCAATTTGTGATAACAGAAAACACCAAAGATACTGAAGAGAACTACACTATTACAGGAACGTTGAAAGATAATGAGTTGACTCTTAAAAAGCATTTCGAAGCAATGGGAATGTGGATAGTAGGCAACGAAAATCCGGTAGATGCATACGTAACTTTTGAAAAGAAATGAGTAATAGTAAGATAGCACTATTTCCCGGCAGTTTCGACCCCTATACCGTCGGGCATCACGATATTCTATGTCGTGCATTGCCACTTTTCGACAAAATAGTAATTGCCATTGGGATAAATCGCAATAAAAAGCCCTATTTCCCATTGGAAGAGAGACTCAGTGCGCTAAAAGAGCTGTATAAAGGTAACGACAAAATAGAGATAACCACTTACAGCACACTTACTACCGACCTTGCAAAAACTATTGGAGCACAATACATTATTCGCGGAGTACGCAATATTGCGGACTACGAATATGAATTGACAATAGCTGATGTGAATCGAAAGTTAGACGGGATAGAGACTATACTCTTCTTCTCCAAACCGGAATTGTCGCATATCTCATCATCGATAGTGCGGGAGCTTCACTCCTTCGGCAGAGACATTACGGAATATTTACCTGTCAAAGAAAAAATAACATTATAATTAAATCAGAAAAAAGAGATGAAAAAAATTGCAATGATAACAGGCGCCACTTCCGGAATAGGATTAGGCACAGCAAAAGCACTTGCTTCAGAAGAATTTAATTTAATATTAACCGGTCGACGTAACGATCGACTCGAGAGAATAAAAAAAGAGATTGAAGAGAAATACAAAGTAGAAGTGCTCACCATATGTTTCGATGTACGAAACCAACAAGAGGTGGAAAAAGCCGTTACCACACTACCTGCAGAATGGAAGAATATCGACGTATTAGTTAACAATGCAGGGTTGGCAGTAGGCCTCGAGCCGATACAAGAAGGGCTGTTGGAAGATTGGGAACGCATGATAGATACAAATGTAAAGGGCCTACTTTATGTAACGAGAGCCGTATCACCATTGATGTGCGCCCGCAAACAAGGTCATATTGTAAACATCTGTTCTACAGCCGGTAAAGAGGTATATCCAAACGGCAATGTATATTGTGCGACAAAGCATGCCGTAGATGCTCTCAGCAAAGCAATGCGCCAAGATATGCTCCCTTATGGCATAAAAGTAACCAACATCTGTCCGGGAGCCGTGGAGACTGAATTCTCTTTAGTACGTTTTAAGAACGATGAAGCTCGTGCTGCAAAAACCTACGAAGGTATGACACCACTCAACGGAGACGACATTGCAAATCTTATCCGCTTTGCAGTTACTCTACCTGCTCACGTATGTATCAATGACCTGGTAGTAACTCCTACTGCACAAGCCAATGCAACGAATATCATACGTAAAAAATAAACTGCCACACCCTATCTCCTTAATATTTTCAAACTAAAAATATGGGAAAGCATAAATATTACGTAGTATGGAAAGGCAGAGAAACCGGAATATTTGACAATTGGAATGCTTGCAAAGCCTCTATAGACAAATACGAAGGGGCACAATACAAAAGTTTTGTTACTGAAGAAGAGGCAAAAAACGCTTTCAAGATGGAATATTGGAAGGTTATACAAAAGATAGGTAATGGACCTTCAATAGTTGTTTCCGAAGAGGTAAAAAATATTATTACACCATCTATTTGTGTAGATGCAGCTTGTAGTGGCAATCCGGGTGACATGGAATACAGAGGAGTGGACATAGCTTCCGGAAAAGAGATTTTTCACTCAAAAGTATTCAAAGAAGGCACCAATAATATAGGTGAATTTCTTGCTATAGTACACGGTCTGTCATTATTAAAGCTAAAAGGTTATAAACATGCCATCTATTCTGACAGCGCAACAGCGATATCTTGGATTAAAAGCAAGAAATGCAATACCAAGTTACCAAAGAGTGCAAACAATGCAGAACTTTTTGATTTGATAGAGCGTGCCGAGAAATGGTTGGCGAACAACACTTACGACAATATTATCTTCAAGTGGGACACCAACAAGTTAGGAGAAATCCCTGCAGATTTCGGTCGCAAATAAATATCATATAAAACAATTTGAACAAAATATTCCCCGTAATCTTAGAAGTATTAAGGCTTCAACGGATTACGGGGAATCGTTTTAGTACTTCTACGCGCATACCGTTTAGCTCTTCGGCTGTCCATTCATGAGTCACATAAGTGCTTTGACCTCCAAGAACAGGGTTTGGAGCAACCAAAGCAGTAACTATTTCAATTGCACATACAATAAACATTCGGTCTACCCAAAGTACATCTCATCCATAATACACTTAAAATTATGGAGAAACGATAAAAAGATAAATGAAAAAAGAAAATTTTATCAAAAAATAGCCGAGGATGGTTGCTACATAAAAAAATTTCCTGCTACGAAACGATTGATTCGCAGCAGGAATACACTAAATTATTTGATTATTGTTTGTAAAACTTACATTATTCCATATTAGCAGGAATAGTAACGGCTTTTACAGGTTCATCTTGTTTTGGACAAGTTTTTGTCTCTCCGTTTGATTAGTTCTTTGTAGGGCAAGAACCTTTTTTATCACCATTATTACCTTGTACGTGAGAGCATCCTTCATGGTTGTGAGGGCAAGTAGGTCGGTCGGTTTTCACCTCCGATTTACCATCATGATTATGTCCTTTATGGTCGCCTTCTTTGCAGCTTTGAGAATTTTTATCTTTACCCGTTTTGCATTCTTTATCTTTGTTGGAATCTTTACTTTCTACACCATTTACAGAAACTACTTCAGATTTATAGTTAAGATACTTAACCAATGTGTTTTGTAAAGTTTCCACATTAGTTTTTTTATCTTCGAAAGTAACTGTAACGAGATGTTTTTCCACATCGTAATCGAGTTTACGCACACCTTTTTCAAAGGCAAGGACGTTTTCTACTTTTGCTTTACAGTTGTTACATTCCATATCCGGAACATAGAGTACTGCTACTTGTTTTTCTGCCAAAGCAGCGATGCAAAATATTGCTACTAAGGAGAGAGTCAAAAATACTTTTTTCATATCTTTAAAAATTTAATTGTTAAAAAATTATTCTATTCTGTTAAATAAAGTACGGGGTTAAACCTTCGAAATATATAGTATAGACTATATTTTTATTAAAAAGTTTATTTTCTGCCTAAAGCCCAGCGGAAACCGGCGTATACGGTCCATCCATGAATAGGTCCCCATGCCATAGATGCGTCGAAATTACCGCTATAAGGGTTTGAAGCACTAATAATTGGGTTTGGTTGTTTGAAATTGGTCATATTCTCGGCACCTACATATATACTCCAAGTACGGAAATAGCGAGTAACCTGAGCCATTAATTGCTCGTGCCAAGGGAATTGCGGGTTCCAAGAATAAGTACCATCGGCATATTGCTCCGGAGTCGGCATTCTACCGCCACCATTAAATTGAGCGGTAACATCGAATTGCCAATGCTTAAGAGGTGTTTGATAAGAAGTAGTTATCAAGGCTTTAAATCTCGGAGTAAGAGGTTTTTCTACGAGTTCACCATTGATAGTATATTTAACGTCGGACATACGGTAAGCGAGAGTCATCGTCCACCCTTTAAGTATTTCCATACTAGCCTCTACTTGGAAATTACCGGCATAAGAGCGGCCTCCGTTTTTATAATCCAAATTAGAGAACGTCACGGCATGCGGGTCGGAGTCGAGGTCCATAATCACCGTTTCTAAGAAATGAGTGTAATAGTAATCGGCAGAAATTTGGAGTTCTCTACCTGCGATAGGAATATAGAAAGTGGTACTGATACCTGCGTTAACAGCTCTCTCTTGATTGAGATTATTTACATCGCCAAGTATTCGGCGTGAACTTGGTAGTACATTGGCAAAATCGCTGAAGAGATTTGGAGAGCGATAACCCATACCCACAGAAGCGCGGATATTCCACCATTCCCAAGGGGCGTAACGAACGTTGAAACGCGGAGTAACGAAGAATCCGTAACGGCTACTCCAATCGGCACGCACACCGGCGAGTAAAGAGAGATGGTCGTGATACTTATAAGAATATTCTGCAAAGATACCCGGAGTCCATTCGCTGCGGTCCATAACAAAAGACTGAGCACCAAGAGCCTCGTTATAAGCTCTTGTCTCTGTTTCTACCATACTTTCTCTATAATTATCGAAATTAAGGCTGATACCGGCAACGAGTTTATGCTCGTCGGTAAAGTTGGTTTGGAAAATTCCATTAAAATTGAAATTGCCTTGACCACCATGATATTTACGTACACCATAGAGGTTATCTTGATTATGATAAGAACCGGCAGCTATAAGGCCGATAGAGGTGCCTTTTTCGGAGTCAAAAACAAAGCCATGTTTTGTGAACGCATCAATACGCCAGGTATCCAAATCGATACGATATCTATCTGCACCTATTGAAGAGAGCTGACCGCCATGACGAGTATCATAGAGTCCGCGCACAAGAATTTGACCTGTATAATCACCATCTTTTACATACCAGCGATTAAGGAGGTTAGCTTGTTGGGCTTTAGGCAAATCCATAAAGCCGTCTTTATTAGAGTCATGCTCTACGCTCTCATTTTTATAATGAGCGAGAATTCCTGTACTCCATTTCTCATTGATATCCCATCCGCCGGTAACGTTAAGTTCGGCACGAGCTGTAGTACTTACCATACCGTTTATTGCAATAGGATCTTGTAACTGAGGTTTCAGATATTCCACATTGATTTGACCGGTAGTGGCTTCGTAACCGTTAATAACGGAAGAAGTACCTTTACTTACTTGAATACTCTCCATCCATGAACCGGGGATATATTCCATGCCAAAATTTTGAGCAAGGCCGCGCACGCCGGGAGTATTTTCACAAAGAAGTTGCACATAAGTACCGGAAAGACCGAGGAGTTTGATAGTTTTTGCTCCTGTAGCGGCATCGGAATAAGAGACGTCGACAGAGGCATTAGTTTCGAAACTCTCGGAGAGGTTACAACAAGCGGCTTTACAAAGTTCTGCACCGGCTATTGTTGTAGTTTGTATAGCAGTAACGCGACTATTCACTGTAGAGGCGGCGCGACCGGTAAGAGTAACTGTTTCGAGCTCAACAGATTCTTGTTTCAACACCACATTAATTGGTTGAGAAGCATCTATTGAAGCAATATTTATTGTGTCGGTTTTAAAGCCAACATAAGTAATGACGAGTGAATTAGAAACTTCGACTGTTGAAATAGAGAAATTACCGTCGAAGTCTGTAATCACGCCTTTATCTGTACCAGCCCATAGAAGAGTGGCTCCGATGAGTGGCTCGCCGGATTCATCTTTCACGGTGCCGACGATTTGAGTTGATACAAATTGGTGTAAATTTTCCGTGTTTATTTCCGGAACAATGGTATCGGTTTGAACATTTGAAATATTCAAACTATCGCCAGCTAATACACTATTTAGCGGAAATAATGAAGAAATAATTATCAGTGATAAAATTACAAAAGTTGATTTCATATTTATTTAGTTTTTAAGGTTATACGATAAAATTTATCTCTAATTGTGTAGACGGCACAACACATGGCAATAAAAACGAAGGTAAAAACCGGTTTTTATCGTCTTAAAGAAAGTATAACCACTAAATAAGATATGAATTTTTGCGCACAATTATGGCTCGTCCATCAAAAAACGGGGGCGCATTAGATAGAGAAAAAAGGGAATTATTTTCTGCTGATGCCTCTATTTCTAATTCATTTTCAGCGATATACAACAGTAAAGTTGGTTGAGGAGCATCGATAGAAAAATCTTGAGAATAAGAAGATAGTTCGGAAAAGACATCTATATGATGCACATCGCAATGCTTTGCATGTGCGGTAAGATGAGAGCAAATATCGTTTTTATTATCGTTTACTGACGAACTATTATGATTACAATGGCTATCACAACAATGATGGTCGGAACAGTGATGATGGGAATGTACCTCTTCGCACGTGATGGTAGTGAAGATATTATGACCATATTCTTCACAAGCATCGCAGCAATAGTGGTAAATATTCAAGCCCCCTACACCAAATAGTATAAGGCCCGCCATCAACAATACCGATATGTTCTGAACCCATTTTTTCATGATGCAAAGATAATAATATTTTTTTGAATAGAGAAATAGGTTATTTCAAATCCTATAGGTTTATTTCAAATTATTAATATCCTGAGAAAATAAACCTACTTAAAAAAAGTCCGAAGTCTGATTTTACAAAGCGTCAAATAGTATTATTTCTATTAAGCGTAAATAATAAAATGAAGCTTATAGAAATAAGCATTATATAACTTCATATCATATCAAACAATTGTTCAATATAATCATCATCCATCTGGAAAATTATATGATTATTCTTAAACACAGACTTGTCATCAATATGATTCCAGAAACTAACCTCCTTATACGGAGTATTAGATATGATAAAGCTATCCAAGACGATATTAGGATCACCTAACTTTGGTTCAATTTCTTTCTTCAACAACTTATACAACTGTATCTTTGGGTCGTCAAATCCATGAAGGTTTCTTATTCCCTTCGGATCAATAAACGATACTCGCTGTTTTTCTCCATCATTCACCCATAAGATAAAATCCGGATAGAAATTATTAGCCTCAAAGAAACCGATTCCCTTGCGGCTCTCATTGCGCAAAAGATACACCTCCTTACCTGCAAACAGGTCGTCTTTTTGCTTATTATAATACTCGCGGATATGACGAACAAAGGTATGTTCGCCTGCATTCAGAGGCACCGGCGAGATCTTTATGAGCGGTTCGTTGGTGTTTTCATCCACCATTATCTTTTTTCCACGTTCATCCCTGCCCTTAAGGCAAAGCAACGGGAAATACAGATGACGGTCGAAGCGGAGAGCCTGAATCCACTGACCGTAGATTTGGAAATCGCTCTTCATATTGTCCGACAATATCTGTTCGCGCAGCTCCTTCAGTTTCTCTATCCACTCCTCTTGGTCTTGTCTCACCTCGACGTTGTATTCCTCAAAGAAGTTCGGGTCGTTGACATTCACATATACCGTTTCCATAAACTGCGCCTCCCACTTTCCCTTGCTTCGCTTGTATGCTCTGTCAATATAAGCCCGGAGCAGCGAGATGGTGATGTTCTCCCATAGATCCACGTCGCGACCAAAATCATGGAATTCCATGTCAGCCTCCTGGATAACCAGCTCATACCACGACGCATCAGCCATAAGTGAGCGTAGCATGTCCATGGTCAGCTCCATGTTATACCAGCATCGCTCGTTCTTCATCTGCTGAAGGGCAAAGAAAATCCTATTCCAGTCGAGCAAAGCGAGATGCTTGTCGGTCAGTTTGTCCTTGTGCTCAGCCACCTCAGTGCGAATCTTCATACCACTGCTGTACATGGCCTCAACCCTTGGTGTCCAGTCGAGCTTGATTTTCGTATTGCCCATCATGTCCAATGGATTTACCACCACTGATTTCTTGAAGTCATAACCCTCTTTCAGCCGTATCACTTTGAGTTTTGCATCGCCAAGGAGGTTAACTGTCGGAATGTCAATGGATAGGTAGTTCTCCTCGTTGGCAGGAAGTCCCTCGTCCTCCAAGTATTTACGGAAGGCATCCATATAGTCGGCTCTCACGCCGAAGATGTTCAGCGTCTCGATTTCGCGCAATCCTCGTGGAGTGGGTCCAGGATTATAACTGCTATCCAACTTACTACTTCGCTTCAGCGAATATTCAAATCCTTTCAGTCGAACTCCACGTCCGAAGAGCTGTATAATCTCTGAGCCCTCACTGCGACCCACGTTCATCAGTCCCATCACCGACACTCGCCAACTGCTCCATCCCTCATTGAATTTCTTCGAACCGATAAGGATGTTCACTGACGATGACTCGTTGTTGATGTCAGCGAATAGTGACATACGGCCAAATTCCTTAGTCTCGCACAGTATGCCATTGTCCTCACACAGCAAGATGAGTTTGCTGCTGTCGCCCACATTGATGACTCCGAAATAGTCGGCATTACCGATACGAAGTCCTATCTCCTCGTCGCCACCCTTCTGTTTGTCAAGATGAAGTCTTGCGCCGGGCTGGTCACTGTGGAACAGAGTCTTGATTACCTTATTATATGTATCGCGCGCGAACTTATCTTCTTCTCCTATCTTCAATCCAGACTTCGCCATCACGAAACTGTTGGCAAACAACGAATATCCGTTTTTGTTCCTGATGCCGTCATCGGGATTGAACAAACGCTTGATATATCCGCTGAAAAGTTCGGGCTTATCTACGAAATCCTGGATAAACAGCAATAACTGCACTACGTCGCTTACCTGTCTACCTCTTACTATCTGTACTGCATTCACCGAACTACCCACTAATATGCCCAACGGACGGGCAATGAGAAACCTGTTCTTGACCAGCGGACTTGCCTCGTAGCTGAGAGTCTGTTCATATAAGCACAAGAGATAAGCCGTGAGATACATATTGAGTTTCTCCTCGTCGTCCCACGATGACATATTCATGATGCGATAATCCTTGCCATATCCGTCGTTGTAGAAATAGCGATAGGAATAGTCGAAGAGTGTGGCTTTACCGTATTCCTCCAATAGTACCGCCCTGTCCTTTCCCGAAAGTGCCGCTATAGCTTGTCCGAAGGTGGCGGAGTATTCAAACGAGAAGCCCTCGGCAGTGAGTTTGTTGCGATAGCCTTTCCATACCTCGCCTCCGCTGCCTCGATGACCCTCGTCCACCAGCACAAGGTTGTTTCCTTCGAAACTATCAATAGCCACGGTCTTGTCGCCATCGGTATCAGCCAACTTGTTTATATCTATCACTACCACAGTGTGCATTCCACCGAAGAAACCGCCTTGACTGTTTTTATTGAACAGCTCTGCATCAAAACCAGATGCCTGCAGTTCCTTGATATGCTGACGACTCAATCCTTCATTCGGTGTAAGCAATATGATGTGGTTGAGCTTCTTGGCATGAGGCTTCTCGGCATAATACAGATACTGCTTGATATTGACGTGCAGCATCAGTGTCTTTCCCGAACCCGTGGCACACCAGAAGGCCAGTTTGTTAAGGTCGTCGTCAGTGAAGTCGGGCATGGAATGCCATGTCTCAGGTCGGTTGTTAAAATCGTAGGCAAGAAAGCTGTTGATGCCTTCGAGCAAAGCCTGTCTGTCGGAAAAATATCTGTCAAGATACACCTCGGTGAAGAGCAGGGAAAGATACTGGAAATACTTCCATGTAATCTTCTCACGTCGGCGTTCGTTTATCTCGCGCGTATATTTCACGATGTGGCGGTCGTACTCTGCAAGCTTCTCTTCGCCTATAGCGTTGCCCGCAAACAGATGCGCCTTCAGGGCATGTAATAAGCGACTGCTGCCTTCGCCGTCCTCACCCTCCAATGCAGGGTCTTTCAGGTCCTTGCTCATCGCCTCAAGGTCCTTGCAGCCAAAGAGGTTCAGTATATATTTGAACAGCACCAGCGCTTCTTGCAGTTTCGCCGGCTGCTTTGTATTCTTCTTTGCCATAATAACTATCTTTCATTATTACCCGTTATCATTATCAGTTGCGCTGTTACGCTTCATCTCTTCAATCTCAGCCACTGTCCGTTCCACAATCTCTTGAAGCTGATAGGTAGCAACTCCTAACGGACGCTCAACACCACGAAAACTCCATTCTACAATAGTGTGATCTGCCTCTTTGCAAATGATAAGCCCAATACTGTCATTATCACCGTCTCCTCTCAACAATTCGTCTGCAGCAGAAACATAGAAGTTGATTTTACCTGCAAACTCAGGTTTGAAATTAACCGCCTTTAAGTCAACCACAACATAGCGTTTTTGTGGTATATGATAGAATACTAAGTCTGGAAAAAACGACTGACCATCAGGCATACGAAGTTCCATCTGCCTTCCCACAAAGGCAAATCCCTTGCCCAGTTCCAGTAAGAACCGAGTTATGTTTGTTACCAATGCGTCTTCCAGCTCTTTTTCCTCATACCCCTTGTGCATGGTCAGGAAATCGAAATTATACGGATCTTTGAGAATTTCTTGTGCCATTCCACTTTGATGTGCTGGCAGAGTGGCAGAGAAGTTCGTTACGGCAGCGCCCTGGCGTGCATACAAGTTACTTGCAAGATTATCGTCGAGCATACGGCGACTCCAACCACCAGTAATTATCTGTTTTACATAGAATAATCCCTCTTTGGCCGTATGACATTTGCTGATGATTTCCACATGATGTCTCCATGGTACCAATTCAAAATCTTCTGGCATATCACATATTTTACCAGCTTGGTAAAAAATCTCTGTTTCTGTATGATAGAATAGATACCAGCGCTTCATGTAGTGGAGATTAACTACAGAAAAACCTTTCTGACCGGGGAACATATCCTGCAAGTCTTTGCTGATATTGGAAATAATTCCCTTCCCGTAAGTTTCCTCCATGTTCATCGTAGCAATATCTCGCCCCAACGACCAATAGAAACTCAGCAGTTCACTATTTACTTTTACCGAAGCTCTCGCTTGAGCACTCACATATCGTGACTTGACATCAGCAAGCCACTTTATGTAGTCTTGGTTAAATGCCATTTCTGTACGAAATACAAACTCCGGCTTATTGTTATTATCTGTTACCATCGTTAAATATCTTCAAACATACGTTTCGTGAATTCTTCTTCGATTAAGACTACTTTCCAGTTGTCCTCATCGCGACGGAGGTTGGGCAGGGTGTTGTCGCCGTTGACGTAGATGAGGTCAAACTCGGAGTCTCGTGTGCGGAAGTCCATCCGCTCGAAGAACTGGTTCAATTCCTCGTTGTCTATCTCCTTGCAGTTGCGCCAGATGACCAATGTGTGCAGGTTGTCACGGTGGGTATAGCCTTGCACCACACAGATGTTATCGTCCTTGTACCAGTCTTCGGTTTCCACGTTCAGTCCTATCAGATAGTTGAATGTCTCCACCATATCCACTGGTGTTTCTACGAGTTCGTTGTCCTTCGTCGTTTTCAGCGTCATGGCAAACGGATTCTCGAACATCTTCAGATTCAGCAGTGAGTCGCGGGTCTCCACATCAAGCATATAGCTCAACATATAGCTTTCCTTAAATTCGCTGCCATCCTCAAACTGAGCGGAAGTCTGCTGCTGTTTCAGCTCCAAGTTGTTCAATGTGTCTTCGTATTGCTCCAAGCGCATGTACTTGAAGCATTGGGAAATGCCTTGGCGGGAGACGGGCTTGCCGTCCTTCCAGTCGGGGGAGTAGATTACTTTTTCGATGCGAGGACGAGTAACTTTATCAAAATACTCTCCCATCTCAACAAGTATGAAGAATCTTCTTCCGTTATCTTTTTTGTTCAAATCAATAACAGAGTGTGCAGTGGTTCCAGAACCTCCAAAATAGTCTAATACTACATCTTTCTTTTCAGCGCACAATTTTATACAATCTTCAACAGCATATATTGATTTTGGGTAATCGAAGCAATTATTTGGAATTATTGCTTTCAAAACATTTGTTCCATTGAATTCTGATTGATATTTTTTATCAATCCAAAGGTTCTTTAATACTTCCTGCTCATAATATTTATGCTTTATAGTTATTTTTCCATTTTCTTTTATTGCTATAAAATACCCCTGCGTTTTGTTAAGTTCATCAAAGGTTTCTTTTACATTTTTCCAAGAGAACTCACCTTGTTCTGTTATTGGATATATTTCAAAGAAACCTTCATGGAAGTTTGACGATATTTCTTTCAAATCTTGACTGACATATATTGGATACCAATTGTCTGGTCTATTCACATGAGACCAAACTGTTCTTGCTCTTATATAATTCTCATATCGGTACTTACCTTTCTCATCTGACAATGTAAATGTAGCTAATACATCATCTGAAATAGCGACTTGTCGGAAATCAGAATTAGTAGCATCTTTGGCATAGAAAAATAGATATTCAATATTTTCTGAAAAGAATTTTGCTTGGTTTCTACCTTTGGGATTGTGCTGAACACTAACTATTGCCAATCGATTTTCTTCTCCATAAATGTTGTCTTGGATTTTCCCCAGGTTAAAACACTCGGCATGATCAATTGCTGTTATTCTAAAGCCTAAGGGATTGACTAAATTATCTGCAATTCTTAATCTGTCAAACAGTAATGAGTTCCAAGAGCTATGTTTATAACCGTTCTTATAAATTATTTCAGATGCATTCGTATTGTAAGGAGGATCTATATAAACACATTTCACACTCTCCCTATACTTCTCCTGCAGCAACTCCAATGCTTGGAAATTCTCGCTATTAATCAGCAAACCATTGCATTGTTTATCAATTCCCTTATCCCCTAAATGAGCCAACAGTTTATGCTTGAATTGCGGAGAGAAGAACGCAGTATCAAGCACAAGGAAAGGATTCTGATTAAGGAACTCCATGGTGAGAGGCACAGAATACCCTTCAGTTGTCAAGTCGCTCTTTATATCGTCGATGGCAAATAGACGCACCCATTCCTCGCGCTGGCGGTCATTGGCAAGAATCTCGGGATATAGCTCGCGAGGCACACGGTCGAGGGTGATGCAATAGTCACACTGCACCACAAACTTCTTCTTCAGCCACAGCTTCTTCTGGAAGTCCTCCAACTGGGCAAGCATACGGATAATCTTTTCGCCAACGGACTTGATTGCCTTGATGATATTCAGCTGACTGGCAATATGCTGTGCGTCAAGGTCGTCGAGAAGCATCACCTCGTTCTTGATGTAGAAATCCAGTTCACGACGGAGGAATCCGCCAAGGTCTTTGTGGATGAAATAGTCGAAGCTGTTCTTGGCTGTATAGTCGGTCAAGTGCTTCTCCAAAAGCGTGCGGTTGACATTCTTTTCTGTAGGTGATTTTACGTTAATCAGTTCATTGAACGGCTCAGGCACAATCTCGCTTATCTTCTTTAAAGCCTCAGCCATAAGTGCTTCCTGCTTGGTAGCCTTAGGCATCAGTTCGTAGGTGAAGAAGATGTTCAGTTCTTCACCGTTTACTTCATAAAACGGCTCCTCTTCATTCTCCGGCTTATATAGCGCAAAGCGACGCTCCATGTTGTTGGCAGCCTTGTTGTTGTTCTGCTCCGTGGAGGCATCCTTCAGCACAAAATGCACTTTTCTTCTTGATGTTGGCAACACGAAAGTATAGTCGCGGAAATACTCCGACGACTTGATGTAGTATTGGTCGGCATTTGCCCAATGCAGCTTCACCTCCTCGCCATTGTAGGGAATGGCATAGGTGTTGTCCTTATATCGACGCTTGCTGATGAAGTCACCATTGTCGTAGTAGCGGCTGAAGAACGTGACAAGATGAGAGAAGACTTCGTTCTGCAAGGCAGCGGTGTCGGTAGTGGTCTCCAGCTTACTCTTCAGTTGCTGGTATTCAGGATTGCTCTCAGGCGATGCGCCAAACGATGCTGCCTGCTCTTCTATCTCCTTCATGCGGGCACGTATGGCAGCCGTATCGCCAGCACAAGCACTTTCCAACATCGTCTTGACCTGAGGCAGGAGTTCGCGCTCCAGGAAATTCTGTATGTCTTGACGTTTCTGGTTCATGATGCGGTAGATGCCGAAGTCGAGTTCGGCATGATCCATCATGAATATCTCTTTCAGCTTTTCTACAAAGCTGTCGTAATAGTTTTTTGCCATGTTTTATATGTGTTTATTTGATTTTCCAGTTGACCAATACTGACAAAGCACCAAACCTGCCTCGATGGTCTTGCCTAAACCTACCTCATCAGCAAGCACAATACCTTTACTCAATGGTGAACGAAATGCAAACAAGGCAGCATCAATCTGGTGTGGATTGATGTCAACGGTGGAGCTGAGCAAAGACTGAGAGAGACAGTCAATGTCTCCATTACTGGTATGCTGAGACAGCATCGTGGCATAATATTTGGCGTGATATCGAGTAATCATAAATACCAAATGATAAGTACAAGTTTTAAATTACCATATACAAATCTTTCATCTTCTTCGATACAAAGATACTCATTTTTATCGAATAAACAATAACAATTAACAACAAGACCTTTATAAGTAATTTCACCCTTACTCTCAATAAAACATATATGAAGTAATATGCTAAGAGACTATTTATATATTTCAATTGAAATCGGAAAGACAGATAAAAAAAAACAATGCATTGACATGATTATCAATGCACTGTAATATATGCTTAAATAATAAAGAAACTATTATTTAATTTTAGAGTTAACGATTTCGAGTATTTCGGCTTCGAGGCGACAAGCTTCGTCTGCGAGGCGATTAGCTTCGTTTACTAATTCATCGGCAACAGCACGATCTTTAAGACCGGCAGCATTGATTTTTACGTTAAGGCAAGCGCCGAGAACGGCAGAACGAGCGGCAAGAGCACCTACGCCGGCGTCTGAAACGGAATTAGGGTTACCCTCTGATGCCATAGCTTTGATAATAGGGAATGTAGCCATAGAAGCACGCATTGTTTCCAATGGAATTTGTGTAGCATAAAGAGTAGCCTCTTGCATTGCTTTAGAGCGAGCGGCTTTCTCTTCATCGGTAGATTTTGGCATTGAGAATACAGCCATGATACGGTTGAAAGACTCAGTATCTTCGTCAACGAGCCAGAGTAATCGAGCCATAATTTCCTGACCTTTTTCCGCCCATTCTGAGAAATAGTTCCATTTAGCATCCCATCCCGGTTTGTGGCTGGAGAGGTTGGCAACCATAGTACCGAGAGCGGCAGCGAGAGAACCCATATAAGCGGAGATAGAACCACCGCCCGGAGCAGGACTTTCGCTTGCTGTTTCTTCTGCAAAACCTTTACAAGTAAGGTTTACAAGTTTTTTAGCGTTATCATCTTCGATAAGATATTCTATAACTTTCTCTTTAGGATTAAAAGGTTTGAGGTCGTCAAGACCCATAGATTTGATAGCTATCTTGATTATCTCTTCGTCGTGGATACCAACGGAACGTTGTTGTTTGCGAAGGAAATATTTACCGGCTTCGATAAGAGTAGATTTCGGAACGAGGCCTACAATTTCGGTACCAGTAACGCGGAGTCCGCGATTGGCGGCACAGCGACATACCTCGTCAAAAGCTACATGGAGAGGGGTGGTTTTGATATCTGTGATATTCATAGATACTTGAGCGATACCGTATTCATCGATATACCAACCGATTGCTTTTGTACCTTTTAAAGTACCAGGAATCATTATATCATTACCATTTTCATCTTTCATCACTTTACCTACTGGAGAACCACCTTCACGTTTTGGACGGCCTTTTTCGCGTACGTCGAAAGCGATGGCATTGGCACGACGAGTAGAAGTAGAGTTAAGATTGTAGTTTACAGCGATAAGGAAATCACGAGCGCCTACTGCAGTAGCGCCGGATTTTGCAGTACTCTCGTTCCAAACAGTAGGACCGAAATCAGGGTTTTCTTCTTTCACGCCAAATCTTTTGCTAAGGGCTTCATACTCACCTTTACGACAGATAGCCAAGTTTTTACGTTCCGGAGTAAATGCTGCAGCCTCATAAGCATAAACAGGGATTCCGAGTTCGTCACCGATACGTTTGCCTAATTGACGAGCGAGTTCAGCGCACTCTTCGAGAGTGATTCCGGCTACCGGTACAAGAGGACAAACATCGGTAGCTCCCATACGAGGGTGTGCACCATGGTGGTGACGCATATCAATAAGTTCTGCTGCTTTTTTTACTGCTTGAAAAGCAGCTTCTACAACAACTTCAGGTTCACCTACAAAAGTAACCACAGTACGATTTGTTGCCTCACCCGGGTCAACGTCAAGGAGTTTTACGCCTTCTACTTTTTCGATAGTATCTGTAATTTGCTTAATTACAGCCATATCGCGCCCTTCAGAAAAATTAGGTACGCATTCAATAATTCGTTTGATCATAATATTAGATAGATTTATTTATTATTTATCATATTCATTTTAATACGAGAGATAAGTTCGAAAGTACGAATTTTATCTTTATATAAATTATTGGCATTGATTTTCTCCACGCTTAATACGGAGTCGGAATTTCCATCCCAGCGACGGCAAAGGTAGAGTGACTTATATATTCTTCCTATTTGATACTCACGGCTAACGCGTAGTCCGAGAGCATAATCCTCGCCATAACTTGTATTTGGCACGTGGATAGACCTTAAGAACGGAGTATAAAAAGCACGTGGGGCACCGAGTCCGTTAATACGAAGTGCATTGTTACGTCCATTTTCCGGAGTCCACTCTTTATGGTCGATAAGTCCCGGTGGAATAGGTTGCATATCACCATTTGTAATTGTATAAGAGCCAACTACCATAGCACAATTTTGCTCGTAGAAAGCATCTACGATAGTCTGCAAAGTAGCCGGAGATTCATAAACGTCATCACTATCGAGTTGCACAGCGAATTTACCGCATTTAGGGTGGTCAACTCCGAGATTCCAACATCCGCCTATACCGAGGTCTTCTCGCTCCGGAATCAAATGTATCACTCTATCATCTTCTTTTGCATATCGAGCAATAATATCCGAAGTGCCATCGGTAGAAAAATTATCTATAACGATGAGGTTAAACGGGAATTTGGTTTCTTGCACCAGCACGGAGCGAATTGCATCTTCTATAGTACGCACTCTATTACGTACAGGGATAATAACAGAAGCTTCGTATTCGAAATTACCTTTATCAAATTCCACATCTTTAAATTTCGGCTCCAGATATCCGCCTATTGCCTTAAGATGCTCGGTACAAGCGGCTTCCATCTCCAACTGAACGGCACGATTTTTCGGATCTACATAGTCGAATTGTTTTTCTCCGCTCTTTCTATTATCCTGCTCTATTTCGGTATAGAGATATTCATTAATACGGGAAATATCGGCTATACGGCTCACTGCAAGGCGAAGAGCATATAGTCCGGCAAAGGTATATTCTCCTTTAATAGAACGAATTGCATCTTTCAGTGCTCGAGAATTATAGAAGAGTAATGAACCAAAAGAAAAATCATCACGCAAGCTACCGAACTGATAATCGATAGTTGGGGCATTACTTCTCACGCCATCAATAATTTGATAATAATCGCTATAAATCAAGCCCGCACCGGAGGCGATGGCAAGATTATAAAAACGTTCTAACCCATATTGAGCAAAAGAGAGAGTAGTATATTTTGTATAAATAAGGGTAAAATCGGCATCTGCATTGGCTGCGATAGAACGCAACGTATCCATACTGTTTAAATTCTCTGTGATGATAGTGGTGCATCCTTCTATCTCTATCTTCTCCTTTGAGAGTAAAAACAGAGCCACATCTTCGGCGCATTGTAAAGAGCGAAACTCTTTTATCGTAGGCATTATCTGCTCTACGGACATTGCCGGTAAAAAACAATTTACTTTTCTCATAAGCAAATAAAGGTTTATTTTTTATCTAAAAAATCTAATACTTTATGCATCAACAAATTACGATTTTCTTCATCCACTATTGTTTCAAAAGGAAATCCGCATACAAAGGTACGATAAATTCCTGAATCAAACACTATTGCGGCATTTGTATTATTCTGTGAATATTTCATCACTGCAGCAGCTGACTTTTCCGGTGTAAGAGCATCCGGAGATTCTACCGCATATACCTTATTATTAATATCTTGCGCGAAAAATAACAATGGTAACTCTTTGAGCGACAGCACCGGAGAATATACTCCTTTAACCTCTCCGTTTTGAGTCGCCTTATCCGACCTTAACGATATGCCTAAAACATTTTTACAAAATTTTTTGACATCATTACCGCATAATGGAGACATATGCGGATCTGAAGCTACATAAGCTCCTGAAGCAAAGATACTTCCTCCGGCTGCTGTATATCTCTCAAGAGCACTACACAGCTCAGATGTAAAGACTGCAAAATCGGCTTTTGACTTATCGCGCCCCCAATAAGTGGTTTTTTGCTCTCCGAAAATAATATCAAGCAATTTATACTTAGTCAAATCACAATATCCTTTTTCGACTGCCGACCGAGAACTGGATACGAAACTGTAATTTGCAGAGGCTATAGCTCGGCCATGAACGAGAGGAAAATCATGAGTATTTGCCGGGATAAAATCGAACTCGTAGTTACTATTACTATTTCCCCAACCGGAGGCATCATCCGACACCCAAGGGAGGCGAGAATCGAACTCATTTTGGTCGCCGGCAAATTGTATGTCAACACCATCGCCCACACCCCTATCCATCCACGAAGCGAAACCCGCATAAGGATAAGCCACAAAAGCCTCGGGGGCAGACACACGAGTAAAACCATTAATTATCATCACAGTACCCTTACTCTGCATAGCGGAATAAGCTGTCAATATCTCGCTATCCATAGATGCCCCTCCTGAGTTTATTGCCACTACTTTATAGCTGGTCAACACCCCTTTTTGTATAGGTAGAACTGCTTGATTATTATCTACCAAAACACCATTATTCCATCCCTCGCCGTTGATACGGGTGTAAACGACATACTTCTCGGCGATAGCAGAAGGCTCTAAGGTATCGATAGTAGCATTCCACCTCAAGAGTACATTCTCTTGCAAAGAATCTAGTTCCACAACGAAATCTTTTACAGGCAGAGGAGCAATAACCACAGAATCATTGTTTTGGTATGCAATAAAACGTGCTATACCTTTATAAATAGCACGAGAAACAGTAAATTTAAAACGGGGATCGAGGCCATACATCATATCCTCCAGATTTTGATGAGAGAGCAATTCAAGGAGCATTGCCGGTACTTGAGGACGACGACTTTCGCTATAACTCTTATTCCACATACCACGTCGCGTCCACTGTGGATTTATTTGAGCACGCACATCATCCACTATTTGAGACATAACGATATCGGTCAAATCACGCGAAGCAAATCTGCTCTGTCCGTTAGGGAGCAAAGCATTTTTCTTTCCATTATTATCGGTAGTAGTAAATATACCAAGGGTGCCGACAACTGTATCGAGTTTACACCCGGCATCGCTATGAAATGCAAACGACACATCGATAGGAATATTTAGACCGACAGAATCGGGCGCGTTTACAGAACCGTAATTCAACCAATTGACCCACAATCCTCTACAAGAGTAATCATCGACATAATCGTTAAGTCCTTCGGAAAAAGCAACGATATCATACGGAGCGCCCGCCCACTGCAACCAATAACGAGCAGCCTCCCAAAAGCGAGCTCTGCCACTAGTTTCTGAGAATGACTTCGGATAAATAGAGACGGCATTCTTTCTTTTTGCAGGATTTGAAAGAGCATTAAACACAGCTTGGTCAGCAGGTCTTCGTGCTATATTTCCCATACCGCCACCAAAGCGCACGGCATCAGCAGTAACTACACCTTGATGTTCGCTGGCATTGGTCAGTATTACGGCATTATCATCATCTTTATTAAAATAGAATTGACCCAAATAGATCCATGTACCGCCACCCATCTTTTGATTTATTGTAAAAGAAGAAATTCCGGCAGAATGCTTGACGGAATAATGAGCATCCGGCACGCAAGTAGATTCGGTATGATAGGCTACCGACACCCAATACCATCCGCTTTCAGGAATTACCGGGTGCCACTCTATTGTAGCATCAGCATGATTCGACGTCTTAATCACGCGATAAGTACCCTCGGTAAAAGGATTTTGCCTATCTATATAGCTCTCTCTATTATAAGCAAAGCCCGGTTTTTTTCCATCTTCTATCTCTATTTTTTTATTGGAAATTTTCTCGTAATAATTGCCGGAAACGAAATCCGACTCATCATTATCTACTATCACTTCGTGCGTTTGCATATCTCTTTCGCGAGGCAAGAATACGTTAGCACCTGCTCGCTCAAGCATCGGCATAAGATAAGGAACTACGAAAGAGAGTGTAAATTTATCTTCTACAGTAGTCATCACCCTGGCGCGTTGCCAACACCAGCGGTCACTCTTCTGGTCGTAATAAAGACCGTGACTTTGCCACAAGGCAATATTTCTGTCTTGAAGTCCGCAATTTATAACATATGGCAAAGAGTCGTTACGAATAAAAGCGGTAGTAGTGGTATGCTTCGACAATCGTTTCTTATCAATACCATCGGTGCGATAGTTATTCGGGATATAAAATCTAATATTATAGTCATCGGCAATAATCTCCACTTTATCGTAGTCGGGATAATTAATATGAAGAGCCTTAAGGGCTTGTTTTTCAATAGAATCCACAACATCGGGGCGAAAAGGGATATAAGCAAAATTGTCCGACATTTCCACGACGATTTTCTTTGAATTTTTATAAGGAATAATCTTCCTGACCTTAAAATTACCGAAGTTATTATACTGAGGAATTGCCAAATTGACGGAATCGATAACCGCACTTTTTAATTGATAAAGGGTCAATGCATTTTGAGATAGAGCATAACTCATTGAAATGCACAAAAATAATAATATAAGAAAAGAGTGGCGAGACCAAATAGATTTTGCAAATTTACGAACAATACCACACATAATGTTAATCAATTATACATTAATTTTTCGGAACTGAGAAGGTGTTTCGTTTGTAATTTTCTTAAACGAGCGTGTAAAATGGGCGCTGTCTTCAAAACCACACTTCATTGCAATTTCACCTATAGATAGTTCCAAATTATGTTTCAGCATCAGTTTAGCTTTACTAATTCTAATCTTAAGCACATACGCCGACATAGTATCACCCGTTATGGTAAACACGCGTCGACTGAGTTGTTTTGTGCTGATATTAAACATCTTAGCTATATATTCGATATCTATATAGCCTTTATCCATCTGTTGATATAATATATCTACAATTTTTTTGATAAATTCTTTGTCTGACTTTGAGGTATTATCCGTTCCTTCGGCATGTACATTTCCTGTTTCGATAACTGTTTTCGCAAATTTCTCGCGTAATATCTCTTTACGCTTAATCATACCGGCAACGATACTTCTAAGTTCGTCAATATTAAAAGGTTTGAGCAAGAAATCATCCGCTCCCACTTCACGTGCCTTAATACGGTCGGCATCCGTATCTCTTGCAGAGACAAATAGGAATGAGGTATGAGATATTTGTTCGTTATTACGCACAGCTTTACAAAGTTCAAAGCCATCCATCTCCGGCATTACAACATCGGAAATGATAACATCAGGCAATATTTCGAGTGCGCGTTTAAGAGCCTCTTTGCCATTTTTAGCATAGAATACGTTGTAATTATCGCGCAATTGAGTACCAATAAACCGGCGCACATCTTTATTATCATCAACCACAAGGATGATAGGTAAATAAGGGTTATCGCATTGCTCCTTATCCAAGTCAACGACAATATCGTCATTCTCAACGAGTTTCAATTCCGAATTATACTCGTTCAGTACAAACGAAGGATAGTTACCACCGCCATGGCAAAGTGGTAATTTAATGATAAAAACAGAGCCTTGACCGAGAGCGGACTTAACTATAATGTCACCTCCGAGGGCTACAACTACCTGCTTTACAAGCGACAAACCCACACCGGTACCTATTTGTGTAGAATTACCCACTTGATAGAATTCATCAAAAATATGAGGAAGTGATTTTGAATCGATACCCTCACCGGTATCAGCTATAGTCAATAAAAGATTCTTGTTTTTCTCTTGAACTGATACGTACACATTTCCGTTTTTAGGGGTATATTTCAACGCATTACTTACAAGGTTTTGAATTATTTTACTGATATAATCCGGTGCAAAATCCATATTAATAACGGATTTCTCGGCAGCAAAAGATATTTCTATTTCTTTTTGTTCGGCAATAGAATTAAAATAAGATACAAGTACTTTGATATACTCTACCACGTTGCCATTGTAAAATTTCGGATTTCCGATACCGGACTTAATTTTTGAAATATCGAGAAGTTGATTGATAAGGTTTAGCATTACACCGCCTTGATGGTGTACTACTTTCATAAGTCGTTGTTGACTTTCATTAAAGTCGCATTCCTGCTCCATTTGTTGTGCAATACCGAGAATAATTGTAAGAGGGGTGCGGAATTCGTGTGTGATATTTGTAAAGAAATTCGAACGCAAATTTTCCATCTCCTCCACTTGTCTTTTAGCTTTTGATTTAATCCTCAATATAATGATTAAGAATCCTATTATCAAAAGTAGCAACACACCGATAGTTATGGAGTAGAATAAAACGGTATTGATTTTTTGTTTTTGCTCTTCATTCTTTTTATTGAGTACCGAATTTTGATACGAAGCATGATACATGGACAATGCCTGAGAAAGCTCTTTCTTATAAATAGTATCGGAAAGCTCTGTATATATTTCGAGATGACGTAATGCAGCGTTTGGAGAAAAATTCTTTTTAACGAGGTACATATCTTTGTGGGCGCGACACTCTATGTATTTACTACCTATAGACTTACATATATCTATTGCATCGGATATATACTTGTCGGCATCAGCGAGATTATTTTTTTTAAGGTTTATCTCTCCAAGTTGACAAAGAACTATAGCAAGGGAATTTTTATTGGTAGTATTTTTTAGCACGGGCAATGCCTCGAGGAGAATTTTTTCGGCATCATTTATCTCATTCATACTCATATAGACAGCTGCCAACTGACTTTTACGCACTGCCACTTTACTCTCTCTGCCGTTCTGCTCTTCTATTTGCAAAGCCTCAAAGATATAAGGTAAAGACATCTCCGGTTTATTCAATTTCAAATAGACATCAGAGGCTGTAGCCAGTCGAATAGCGAGCTTATCAGGGCGATCTAATTTACGCTCTATATCTATGGCATCCAAAATATAATGCTCAGCTGCCTCGTATTGTTTCGACACGATACATACGCTGGCAAAATTATTTAAGTCAGAACTTAATCGCTCTAAATCATTAAGTTGCTTATCAATCTCATAGCATTTCTGAAAATTTTCCATCGAACGGAAGATGTCGGCATTTCTACAATAGAGCACACCCATCAGAGAATAAGCATCAGACTTCACCTTTTGATCCGGCACGGCAAGAATTTTCTCTTCTACAATCAGAGCATTCTCTACAGCCTTGTCATACTGAGAATTATAATAATAATACGATAGCAACCCATAATGTACATAGAAATCCATAACATCGAAAGGCATGGAATTATGCATTACGAAAACAGTATCCTCAACTTCGATTTTAAAAAACATCTGCAATAATACGTTTGCATAATTAGATTTTTGTGATGGATTACTGCTATTATGGTACAAAAGAAAAACCGAATCAATGACTTCAAGCGATATATCCTCTTGATAATAATTGTATTTTTCCTCTTTCAGAGACTCATTTTTCTCTGTGTTAAAGGAATCGGTACAACGACACATCACTAACAGCACACAAGCCAAGATAGTGATTATAAAACTCTTACGGAACACAATAAAATATTTTAGTTGGTTAGTTTTTTTCTCTACAAATGTAATAAAAAATTTCTAACCACCTATTAATCTGCCGGTACTATTTTATATAATTTATCATTTCTACGCACTACTTCTTTCGTTTTGATACTGCAATAAGTACCTTTTTCCACGTGATCTACGGGCAATAAATCTACTCTCACCTCATCTACTACGTCTTCATAAGCACCTGTAGTTTCGCCTGTTACGAGTATTTCATCGTGTAAATTAAGGTCTTGTGCTTCTATCAAGAATTCCGCCACACCTATTTTTTGAAAATAATTGGTACATTTACCTACGTAAACTTTTTTATGAGTAGCTTTAGAGCCATAAGCAGCGCTCCATTCTCCAAGGCGTTGACCGAGGTAGTATCCGTCCCAAAAGCCACGATTAAACACTTTTGCAAGGCGTGTATTCCAATTGTCTATTTTTTCTTGAGAATAAGTTCCATCTAAATAGGTTTCGATTGCTTCGCGATAACAGGAGACTACCGTTTTTACATATTCAGGACCACGGGCACGGCCTTCTATCTTAAACACCCGAACACCGGCATCCATCATTTTATTCATAAAATGGATGGTTTTCAAGTCCTTAGGCGACATGATATATTTATTGTCCACTTCAAGTTCGATATCCGATTCCACATCGTGAACTCTATAAGCGCGACGGCACACTTGCATACAAGCGCCTCTATTGGCAGAAGCATTTAGCTCGTGAAGCGACAGGTAGCATTTACCGGAAACTGCCATGCAGAGGGCTCCGTGACAAAACATCTCTATTCGAATTTGCTCGCCACTTCTACCCGTAATATTTTGCTCTACAATCTGCTTATAGATATCAGCCACTTGCGACATATTAAGTTCGCGAGCCAGTACAACAACCTCGGCAAATTGTGCATAGAATTTAAGAGCCTCTACGTTTGAGATATTCAGTTGGGTACTAAGATGCACCTTTACACCTTGAGATACAGCATATTGCATCACAGCCACATCAGATGCAATAATAGCAGACACGCCAGCCTCTCGTGCATTATCTACAATCTCCCTCATCAACGGCAAATCTTCGCCATAGATAATAGTGTTTATAGTGAGATATGTTTTTACATTATGGCTTTTACAAAGGGCTACAATCTTATGAAGGTCTTCTGTAGTAAAATTATTGGAAGAGCGAGACCTCATATTCAATTTTTCTATACCGAAGTATACAGAATCGGCGCCGGCATTAATAGCAGCACTCAGGCTTTCCCAGCAACCGGCAGGAGCCATTATTTCAAAATCGGAACGTTTCATTAATCAATAAATCTTTTAATAATTTGTTGATAATCATCAATACGGCGATCACGTAAGAACGGCCACCAGCGACGAACATTTTCAGAACGAGAGAGGTTTATGTCGATAACAGCCATTTGACTTTCGGTGTCGGAAGCCACAAAAAGCAGTTCACCTTGAGGACCTGCAACAAAGCTATGTCCCCAGAAAGCGATGCCGTTAGTAGCACCGCTCGGGTCCGGCTCATGTCCTACCCTGTTAACGGTAACGACAGGTAAGCCGTTTGCCACGGCATGACCGCGTTGAACAGTGACCCATGCATCTTGTTGCCTGCGCTTTTCATCATCAGTATCAGTACTTTCCCATCCAATAGCAGTAGGGTAAACGAGCATCTCGGCGCCGGCAAGAGCCATCAAACGGGCTGCTTCCGGATACCATTGATCCCAACATACCAACAAACCTATTTTACCCAACGACGTAGATATTGGAGTAAAACCTAAATCACCGGGAGTAAAATAAAATTTCTCGTAATAAGCCGGATCGTCAGGAATATGCATCTTACGATATTTGCCGGCGATAGAGCCATCGGTATCAAAAACGACAGCGGTATTATGGTATAATCCCGGAGCTCGACGCTCGAAAAGGGAAGTAATAAGCACCACTTTATACTTAGCTGCCAAAGCAGAATAATATTGTGTGGAGGGACCCGGTATCGGCTCTGCCAAATCAAAATTATTAACATCCTCCGTTTGGCAAAAATAAGGAGTATTATGTAATTCGGAAAGTACGATAAGCTGAGCCGACTGACTTGCCGCTTGCTCTATCATCTTCGATAATTCAGCTTTATTCTTCTCTATATCATCCGAGATATGTAATTGAATAATAGCAGTTTTAATGATTTTATCCATATGTTATTTCTATTTTTTTCTTCAACATACACGGCATTATTTCGGATATTGCATTGTAACGCAATGTAAAGAGCCGTGTTGGCGAATAAGTGCACTACAATTAATCGGCACAATCTCCCTATCAGGGAAAGCAATTCGCATCACCCTTAGAGCATCTTCATCTCGTTCGGTACCATAAACAGGTACTAAAACGGCGCCATTAATAATTAAGAAGTTCGCATAAGTAGCCGGGAGTCGCTCATCCCCCTCATAAGCCGGTAAAGCCATCGGCAATGGTAGCAAACGATAAGGCTCACCACCCAAAGTACGAAACGCTTTCAACTCTTGCTCCATCTTGGCAAGAGCTTCATAATGAATATCTTCTTCGTCTTTACACTGTACATAAACTATAGTACTATTCGGACAAAGTCGAGCCAAAGTATCTATATGACTATCAGTATCATCTCCTTGTAAAAAACCGTTCTCAAGCCATAGAACTCTTTTGGCGTGTAATGTATTAATAAGATATTGCTCTATCTCTATTTTAGATAGTTGTGCATTTCTATTCGGAGAAAGCAGACATTCCGAAGTAGTTAACAGCGTACCCTCGCCATCAGACTCGATAGAACCGCCCTCGAAAACAAAGCCTCTGCAATTTTTCAATTCACCGAACAGATAACCGCTTTTATGTAGTTTTTCCGTAATAAGATTATCTTTATCTGCCGGAAATTTCAATCCCCAACCATTAAATTGAAAATCAAGGATTACGGGATTATCATCTTCAAAGATAGTAATACCCCCATGGTCGCGCGCCCAAGTATCGTTAGTATCCACCTCTGCAAAAGTCACATTTTGCATATTGACGTACGGTGAGATGCGCTCTCTTACTCCGTCAGGATTCGGAGTAACAATCAACAAAGGCTCGCGTAGCGATATCTGCCTTGCTATTTGCACAAAGCATTCGGTTACTTCGTCGAGCATATAATACCAATCGGTATTCTCATGGGGCCACGTGAGTTGAACAAAACGCTGGGCAGCCCACTCTGCAGGAAAAAAACCACTCATATTTTTATAAATATTGAGGAAGGGATAATATACCTCTTCCTCAAAAAAATACAAATATATTAACTTTAATATCTTTCGTTATTGAATATATATCTTCAACTCATCCAACGATGGATTTCGACATACTACATTGCCATTCGTATCTAACAAAATAGTAGTAGGGATATAATTTATAGCAAATTCTCTTACTAAAGGACTTTCCCAACCTTTTAATGAAGAAAAGTTATGCCATGTAATACCTATTTTATTTATAGCATTTTGCCACGAAACCTCGTCCTTATCGAGTGATATACCCAACACTTCAAATTTTTCACGCGGATAATTGTCGTACAAATCTTTCAGCGAAGTAGTCATTCTGACGCACGGTCCGCACCAAGAAGCCCAGAAATCTAACAATATAAAATTATGCCCCGGCAAATAATCGTAGAGCAAAACCGAATCTTTATCTTGAGTAATCAACGTGCAATTATTGATTTTTTTACCGGTAGCCACATTGCGAGACGACTCCAATAGCTTTCGAGTATTAACAACCGACTCCTCTTCTCCTACCAAGCAATCTATAAATTCCGTCAATTCAACTTCGTCAAACATCGGATGCATTTCATTAAGGATATATGCCGACACCATTCCGGTAGGAGCTATCAATATATTGTCTTTTATAATTTTATCTCTTTTTTCTTGAGCTTCAATCATCTTACTATATCTCTCTTTCGGCGTAATATCTGAAGCAAGAAGTTTACTACAAATAGTGTCGTAATCCAAAATGGCATTTCTACAATTGATAATGATATCATTAGAAATAGAACCAACAACATCTATATTAATAGAGTCCAAGATATTAACAGAAATTTCACCGTTTTCGAGCACCATCGTCGTACCAATAGCATCTCTGTTTATTGTACGAATAGAATCCGTCACCACAAGAAGTACGAATTCAGGATTAGGCAAAGAATTACCTTTCAAAGTAAATTTACCTTTTTCAATAAAGCAACTATCTATAACAGTCTCACTTAAATCTTTAACGGATGGTGTAAGATATACACAACAACCATCGAGATAAAGGCTTTCAGAAACAGCACCTTTAATCGTATAAGTATTATCTTGTTTAGTAGAACAAGCAACGACAAAAGGTATTAACAGAACAAGCAACAAGTATCTCATAAGCAATATATTTTAGTTATATTTTTTTCAATTTATGTTTAAAGACGAATTCAGCGATTTGCACTGCATTAAGGGCGGCACCCTTTAGTATTTGGTCGCTAACGCACCAAAAAGAGATGCCATTATCATTAGTTAAATCTTTACGAATTCTACCTACGAAAACCTCATCCTTTCCGGAGAGGAATTTAGGCATAGGATACAGAGGTTGTTTGATATCATCCATAAGAACGACACCCGGAGTATCGGAGAATGATTGTCGAACGGCATCCAAATCGAGAGGCTTCTCGGTTTCCACCCACACAGATTCGGAATGAGCACGGAGTACGGGCACACGAACGCAAGTAGCACTCACCAAAATATCAGAATGCATAATTTTACGCGTTTCGTTATACATCTTCATCTCCTCTTTTGTATAACCGTTATCCATAAAGATATCCACTTGAGGGATAAGATTAAAAGCAAGTTCATGAGCAAATTTATTAACCACAACAGGCTCACCATTAAGCGATTGACGCGTTTGCTCTTCGAGCTCTTTCATAGCAGAAGCACCTGCACCGGATGCGGCTTGATAAGTAGAGACGTGCACTCGGCGAATATGCGATAATCGCTCTATAGCCATCAAAGCAACAACCATTTGTATGGTAGTACAATTAGGATTTGCAATAATACCTTTCGGAGTAACAAGAGCATCGGTTGCATTTGCTTCAGGCACTACAAGAGGGACCCCCTCTTCCATTCGAAATGCACTGGAATTATCTATCATAATAGCCCCGAAACGAGTGATATCTGCTGCATATTCTCTCGAAACTGATGCTCCGGCTGAAGTAAATACACAATCGAAATCTTTAAATAAATCTCCATGTTGCAAAAGCTGCACGGTATACTCTTTTCCACAAAACATATACTTGGTACCGGCACTGCGCTCGGAACCAAACAATACAAGTTTGGAAATAGACCATTTCCTCTTTGCCAAGACTCTTAAAAATTCTTGACCTACAGCGCCACTTGCGCCAACAATAGCAACTCTCATCTTATAATAAAATCTTTTGTGTATATAGATAATTATTTGTAACTTTATTGCGCTTTTCAATGTGTACAAAACACATTACGCACCACAAAGTTAATATTTTTTATTTACTCAACAACGCCTTATATGAAATATTTTTTACCCCTATTTTTACTGCTCTTTTCTCAATTTATTTTCGGTCAATATTACGACAATTTCAAGGATGGAAACTATACAGAAAACCCTAAATGGTTTGTAACCGATTTAAATGCCGTAATTATAAGAAACAATGGGGCATATGTCGCAGAGCTTACAAAAAGTTCGGATAATGATGGTACTTTCAAGACTACCAACTATTTAGCTACCGATACCGAATGGGGATGTACACTAAATTTCGACAATAACAGTGCAAACATCGGCATTATTGACTTTGTATTATCGGCACAAAGCATCTATACCCTCACTGCCGTAGGGTACTTTATCAGGATAAACACAAGTAACAACACTATTTCGTTTTATTGCCGAATAACATCCGATTCAGAGATCTTATTAGCACAAAGCGGTGCCGTTTTGCCCAATGGAAATTGCCATTTAACACTTAAAATTGACAATAATTCCGACAAATGGAACATAACGGCATCGATTGACAAATCTATTATTTGGCAAAAAACGGTGAACCATCAAAGCAATATTTCGAGTGTTATGTCCGGAATTAATTTACGAGATTTCAACCAAGGATATAATTGTATCATAGAAGAAATTTATTGCGGACAGAGCTCTGCTCCTGAGAGCGACATACTACCTAACAGCATAATTTTCAGCGAAATAATGCACAAACCTACAAATAATGCCCCATTGCCTAATGCCGAATGGGTAGAGATTTATAACACTACGGAAAGCAGCATCGACTTAGGAGGATGCCAACTGCTCTCTTCTAGCAAATCGGGCATTATTGAGTCTTATATTTTAAACCCGAAAGAATACGTTATCCTTTGTAGCAATAGTGCCGCCGAAAAAATGCAAAATATTACACCACACGTTGCAACAGTATCTAATATGCCATCTCTACTAAACGATGGTGACATGCTCATTATCAACGACAAAAACAATATTCAGATATGTTATGTAGAGTATTCAAACGATTGGTACTCCGGTGAACCGGAAAATGACGGAGGTTGGAGCCTTGAACGTCGCGACGTAAAAAGTAATATTAATGACGGAAGAAATTGGGGTACTTCATGCAGTATTAACCAAGGTACACCCGGTGAAGTCAACTGTCTGCAAGGATTGGTCAGCGACACAATTATCCCTTGCATTACAGGAGTAAACGTTAAAGACAGCAGAGTATTAGAACTCTTTTTCAACAAGGAGATGAATACACAAAATTGCACAATAGATAATATCGCACTATCCGGACCAGGAGATGAAATAGCATCTTGTAGCTGGATTTCTCCTAAAAACACTACTTTAGAGATTACTCTAAAAGGAGAATTAGATGATAATCGTGAAACTACAATAGAGATAACTGACTTTATATGCGCAAATGACATACCTATGAACGACACAATAATCCGGGTTGGATTACCCCATAATCCGAATTATATGGATATTGTAATCAACGAGATAATGCCATACGTATCAGAAGGTCAAAGCAAATTTATAGAACTCTACAACAACACACCACATTTTATTTCCACAAACAACCTTAAACTATGCAATTTAAAAGGGGAGGAAATCAGCAACTATAAGTCATTACCTGCGAACTTGATAATGCCTTATGGATATGCCTTGATAAGCAACAACTTGGAAGAGATTAATTGCATATTAGGCATCAATGAGAGTTGCGTATATCTAAAAACCACACTACCCTCTTTTGCCGGGAAGTCGGGCAATATAGCCATCACCGACGATAAGGGTAATATCATAGACGCACTGAGTTACAGTGAGAAATGGCACCATGGCATAATAAACGACAACCACAACGTATCTTTAGAGCGCATAAGTACGATGGGGAATACCAATGATTCTTTGAACTGGCATAGTGCATCGTCGCTTTACAACTATCAGAGTGGCGGATGGCAGAATTCTCATCACAGAGAAAATAATGCCGTAGAAGAGACTTCTGACAAATATTTTTGGCTCGATAGTAAAACCTTTACTCCTAATAACGACGGAGTTAATGACTTAATGATACTAAAATACTCTCTCCCTGAAACGGGATATATAGCTACAATAACGCTATACACAAGAGATGGTTATGAAGTGGGCGTTTTAGCAGAAAATATACTACTCAATCAAACGGGAGAATGGCTCTGGCAGGGGAACAATCCAAGCGGAGGACTCATAGAGGCAGGCATTTACATCTTAAATATCAACGCCTATAACCTCAATGGCAAGAAAATAAACACCAAAATTATATTTGTAAAAGGGTAATTTATGTGGTTGGGTTGTAATGGATTTATATATACTAAATTAGAATCGGTAATTGAAATAATTATTTCCGGATAATTTTTATGTTTTAATTCAACGACGTCATTGTCTTTCAAGCACGTAATTTTCAAGCAACTATTAAGCATAAAAAAAGTGGCATATTATATCAATATGCCACTTTTCATTTATAGTATAATTACTTACTTATCTTTAGTAATTCGGAATTCTACACGGCGGTTTTCTTGACGGCCTTCCGGAGTATCGTTGGTGTCGATTGGTTCGCGTTCACCTTTACCCTTCCATGTCATTCGTTTAGGGTCGATACCTCGTTTAACCATTTCATCATATACTGCTTTTGCACGACCGGCAGAAAGTTTCATATTATATCTATCAGAACCGACATTATCGGTGTGACCGGTAATTTCCACTTCAATCTTAGGATTTTCTACAAGTAACTTATACATATCATCAAGAGATTGAGCGGATGTATTTTGTATTGTAGTCTTGTCCGTATCGAAGAACAAGTTCTGTAATATAATAACAGTATTCTTCTTAATCGGTTGAAGTTCAACAAGCAATGTGTCGTTATTGATTTCAAATATTGTGTCGTTATACTCGATATAGCCTTCGCGACGTACTCTAACTCCGAATTTATTAGACTTCATCTGATTTGCTACGAAACCGGTTACATTATCAGAGAATGCAGTATAAACGGTATCCAAGTTAGCATCGAGGCGATAGAGTTGAATGCATGCATCGAGTGGCTCTTCTGTTTCGAAATCAGAAACGATACAATAGAAGAATGGAGGGTCCGGAGAAATATTAACAGGTTTCGGACGTGGACGTGGACGTGGACGTTTCTTAACAGGTTTCGGTTTAGGACTCACTTGGAAGAGAACCGTAAACTTCGCACCCACTACAAGGGAGTTCAATTTAGTATCGCGAGAGAGGTGAGAAGCCAAAAGGCTATTCGGCGATACTTGGTCCATGACGGCACCCGGAACTGTAAGAGTACCATTACCATCAGGTGTTACACCCGGGAATGTAGGTATAGAGTGGCTGTTGTCGAAAGTATTTGTAGAAGGGTTAAAACTGAAAGAGCCGTTAGTCTTTTTATTTCCGCGGGTCTTTGGAGCATTGGCATTGATATTAATAACACCATAATCTACAAAAGCACCAAGGCGATAAGAAATAGGCTTTTTTCTTTTACCTTTACCTATACCCAACCATGATTCCGGCATCCATTCATCCATGATAACTCCAAATTCGGCAGAAGCTGCTATATCGATACCAAAATCCAAACTACCTTTACCTTTCACTGTGCGGGTAGTAAGTGTGTGATTTGGGATATTTTCTAACGGATCAATAATAGTAGGGTCTACCAACCAAGTAGTCATCAAAGACTTAGTAGAAAAATTACCCAAGAGCGACAAACCGGCTTTAGCACCAACCATAAAATAATAACGGTTGAATTGAGCACCAAACATAATCGGCAAATTAATAGATAATCTATTTTGTTGCTCGCGTAATTTATGGAAATTCATATAATAATCCATTTCCACGTCGGTTACTTGGTCACGATACCTGAAATCGCCAAAATACTGTATAGAATCCAACCGAGTAGTAGAATTCATATACATAAGTTCCAGATTCACACTAAAATTGAAGTTGTTTTTATACTTCATCAAATATCCGAAACCAATCATTCCGGTACCACCACCGGGGATAGATAGTCCCAATTGATCTCTCCAATTTTGCACTGACATCTTCTCAATATTGTGCATAAATTGAGAATATCCGACTCCTCCATATACATCTATATAAGATGTAATATTGGGGTTTGCTCCTCGACGTGAAGATTTACGTCGCTGGGCTGACAAATCTCCGAAAGGGAAGAGTATTATCACTGCTAAGATTAGCAGTAGTAAAGAGTTAAACCTTTTCATTGATAATATTACGTTATGCTTGTAATAAGTATTATGTTTATTATTGTACTACGATGTTAACGACTTGAACGTCGCCTTCGTCGTATTGTATTTGCATTATGTAAATTCCTTTTTCGA
>SAMEA3663257__coassemble_416_pt1 | contig 56891 bp, 45 predicted proteins | sample SAMEA3663257__metabat2_low_PE_016 | metagenome-assembled genome bin SAMEA3663257 (sample SAMEA3663257) | pig gut metagenome | biome: pig gut; feature: pig-associated habitat; material: faeces | place: China | collected 2013 | reverse complement strand
ACTCTTTCTAATATCGGATAGTTAATAACCTGTCCAACTTTTTGGGGTCACTTCAAAACAAACTTTTTTGGTAGAAGATCTTATAACAATAACCCATGTCTTTATGAAGGCTTTAGAAGAGTATATTGATTATTATAACAATAAAAGAATTAAAAACCGATTAAAAAGAAAGAGTTCGGTGCAATACCGAACTCTTTATCATATCGTATAGCTTATAACTTGTCCAACCTTTTTGGGTCTCTTCAAATAAGGTTTCGGGTTCATTATATATTAAATCATATCATAAATATCGAAATCACCACCAGAATGCTAAAGAAACACCTAATCCGCTTTGTCCCACATTAGTTGTAAATGCATTCTTTGAAATAAGTGCGCGATTCTTCGACAGACAAAGAGTTTCTGCAGAATAGTCATCATAATACAATTGGATAAGATATTGGTAATAAACTCCCACACTCAGCAAATAATCTCCAACCGGGAAGGCAAAATCACACCCAAGAGAGAAAGGGAAACCACCTATCTCTTCAGGTCCATTATAGTAATTAAAAAAACCTAAAATAGCCGAAGAAGAAAAGTAAGGATCAAAAAGCAAGCGTGGTATAGCATAATATTTTTTCCCCATCTTTAAAGGAACTTGTAAACCAAACTTTAAGCCTAAAGAAAAAGCAGAACGCATTTTCGTTATTTCTTCTTCCTTATTAAACCATTCTTCAAAGCCTACGAAAACCTGAAAACCAACTGATAACCACTGATGTGCTTGCTCCCAGCTAAGACCTATATTCTGATTCTTGCTCAACATATTAGTGTACGTCAACCGCACCAAGTTATACTTTCCGAAATCATCTACATACACCTTACTTTTACTTGGTTTAGAATTATTTGAAGACGAACTTGATGTCTTACTCACAACCGACACCACCTCGGGCGTACACTCAAGTGAGAGCGTATTAGTCAAAACATCAAGAGGCATATCAACCTGCATATTACGTAGCGAGTCAATGCATTCTTTTTCCATCTTATCCACCATTTTCGCCCAAGTCTCACCATTGATGGTAATAGCTGCGAGTCCGCTTTCTGCGAGAGTATCATTACCAACAGTAGAGATAAAGCGACTAACGGCATCAACCGGAATAGTTATACCTACGTTATCGCGCCAGAAAGCTTTATACGTATTGACGCCGACAATCTGATAAGTGTCACCTTGCTTTATAAGCAGGGGACCACCCGAGCTACCCGGATCGATTGGAGCCGTATGCTGAATATAAACGGTATTGTCTTCTTCAATCCTTAGATTGGCATTACTCACCGAGCCCTTTGTAACCTGCCAAGAAGGTTTACCTGCCAAACCGGGGAATCCGGCAGCTACGATATCCTGTCCATCTTCGATAACCTCAGTGCTCAGCTCTATAGCAGGTTGAGTACAAGAGTCCGGCAAACATACGAGCACAAGGTCCTCATTATGCGAAACTGCCTTTACTACACAATGTTCATAAACCAAAGTAGTATCTTTCAACACAAACGATATCGTTGCTTCTCGGGCATATCCAACTACATGTCGATTGCTCAGCACATAGCGACCATAATCGGTTTCTACCACTACTCCGCTACCGGTTACACCACTTTTATAAGCGCTGAGCAAACGAGATTCGCTCATAAATCCTTTGCGAGAAAACCACAATGACAAATCTCCAATTTGGTCTTTCTCTTCATCTGTATATTCTGCATTAACGATACATACGCTCTCTCGTAATCCCTGCGCAAAGGAGACAGTTGCTACCATAAACAGCAGCAAAAGAATGCTCAATCTGGTTTTCATAATGATAATAATAGATATAAAATATATTCCTTTATCAAATAAATAATTTTTTATTATCGAAAATAAGATATTCTACTAAAAGGTGAATTTTACAAACCTATTTCATCTGATCGATAATAAACTGAAGGTCGGATGCTTGGAGCGTGCCATCGAGGATTTTATTATAAATCTCTTCATTATCTTCGAATAGTTTTGCTCTCAATTTTAATCCTTTATTACCTTCGCCCCAATCGTATTCCTCAACTTCTTCTTTATTTTTATTATAAGTGCGAATAAATCCTACTGTTTCAGCATAATCTCTGTCAAGTCGTTGAAGCAGTAGCGGTTGCCATTCTGTTAATCCAATTTTACCAATTGCTGAAAGCGACTGATCCAGCGTTATAGTAAACATGAGTTCCCCGGTCTTTCTATCTATACCATAAGAATCATAGCAACGGAACACCACACACCAATCGCTCGCCATAACAGGTACACCCCACTCAGGAAATATATCCTTTTTCTCATGAACTATAAGACAATATATCGTATGTTTATCTTCCGGAAATTTTTCTCTCCAATACGTAATAAATAGAATGTCTTCGGCAGGGATTTTTCTTTTCCCTTCGTCTTCGAGCTTAACAGTAATTTTTTCTTGAAACTTAGTAGGCATCTGTACCTTATCATAGGTTTCTTCATGTCCATCACGAAACATAATCGTTGCAGGAACATAGGTTGTATTTATATAAATAGCCTGTGCTTGTATGCCTACTGCCATCAAGCATAGCAAAATAATAAGTAAAAATTTTTTCATAACAATATCTCATTAATTTTGTATAACATCATTATTAGCTATCAAACGCTACGAACCATATTCCCGGCAGTTCGTTGCGCTAATCAGAATAAAACTACATATCACCCCCTATCGAATAAGTTAAATATGAGGTAACATCTATTAAAATCGCCTACAAAAATACAATATTTATTTTACACTACAAAAACATATCCAAAGCTTCAATAATTTAATAATTAACAAACATAAGTAGTACAACACTATAAATTGTATCCTACAAAAAAATAACGCTAATCCGGTAACTCACAAAGGAATAACCCGATTAGCGTTATCATAAAAAAGGGAAAAAGCTACATAATAGCATTAAGCAAAGCGACTACTACAGAGAAGGTATGCTTTGGCGCCTCTTTAAAAAACTGCTCGTATTGTACGAAATTATCATCATGTTCACCCGGTGTATCGCTAATAATACGTAGTGAAATAAAAGGAGTATTGTAAATAAAACAAGTTTGCGCACAAGCGGCACTCTCCATGTCAACAGCAAGCACATCCGGAAAATAGTTTTTTATTAATTGTATTTGATATACATCGGTAATAAACTGATCGCCGGTACAAATAAGTCCGAATTTAAGCTTCTCGTTATCAATAGTTTTTGCAGCAGAAATTAGTTTATCATCGGCATTAAAATATAGTGGAAAATCTTGCACTTGCCCCCTATGTCCGGCTCCACACCACACATCATGATAGCAACATTGGAGGGCAACGACAATATCACCTTGATGGATGTTAGCCCCAACACCTCCGGCAACACCCGTATTAATGATATATTTCGGCGAGTAATACCGTATTAATTCTACCACACCAAGAGCGGCATTAACTTTACCAATACCGAGTTTCATCAAAACAATTTTCACATCTCCCTTCTTACCTTCAACAGCATGAAAACCATTAAGATTAACAATACCGGGTTTGTCAAGTATATTCATTACCATATCGAACTCCGATTGCATGGCAACGACAACAGCAATTGTATTCATAGATAAAAAAGAAATAATTAATATCCTAATATTTTAAGCATTGATTTATATGATTGCTCCTTCGCAAAAAGTTTTGTAAAGTACTCACCGTTTTCATCAATATCGATAACGACAAGTTTCGGACCCGGAATAAGGCAATGCTGTATTCCACCATACCCACCAAGGCTCTCTTGATAAGCACCCATATGGAAAAAACCAACATATTGCTCTTCTCCTTGATTGATTTTAGGCATAAAGACTGCATTAGAATGTGCCTCTGCATTGTAAAAATCTTCCGAATCGCAAGTCAAACCGCCAAGGTTAACTCGTTCGTATTCTGAATCCCAATTATTAACGGCAAGCATAACAAACCTCTGATTAATGCCCCACGTGTCCGGCAATGTAGTCATAAAAGAGGAGTCAATCATATTCCACTTTTCACGGTCGTTTTGTTGCTTTTGGTTAACAATACTATAAAGCATGGCGCCACTTTCGCCCACGGTATAACTACCAAATTCTGTAAAGATATTAGGTTCCGGAACGCCGTTATTCATACAAATATTTTTTATTTGAGCCACAATCTCTTCGATCATATATTCGTAATCGAATTCAAAATCGAGGTGAGCTTGAATAGGCATACCGCCACCAATATTTAAAGAATCCAAATCGGGGCAAATTTTACGAAGCTCGCAATACAAGTTAACCGCCTTAGAAAGTTCATTCCAATAATAAAGAGTATCTCTAACGCCGGTATTAACAAAGAAATGAAGCATTTTGAGTTTGACGTGAGGGTCGTTTTGAATACGATTTTTATAATAAGGAATAATGTCATTGTATCTAATACCGAGTCGTGAAGTATAAAAATCGAATTTAGGTTCCTCTTCAGAAGCAATTCTAATTCCGACATTCATAACGGAATTTTCCGATTGTTTAAACAAATCGAGTTCGAGTTTATTATCTAAGATAGGAATCACATTAACGAAACCACGAGCAATAAGATTTTGAATATTCTCTACATATTGAGGACGTTTAAATCCGTTACATATGATATAAGTATTAACATCGAGATTACCCGAATCATGCAGAGATTCAAGAATATTGATATCGAAAGCGGAAGAGGTTTCGACATTTACTTTATTTTTAAGCACTTCCTCCATAACGAAAGAGAAATGGCTACTCTTTGTACAATAGCAATAGTTATAATCTCCTGCATAATCCACCTTAGCCATAGCAACATTAAACATACGGCGAGTACGCTGGATATTTGCACCTATTTTAGGGAGGTAACACAATCTAAGAGGCGTACCATACTGCTTTATAACATCCATTAAAGGGATATTAAACCACTCTAACTGACCATCTTCCACAGTAAATTCATCATTCGGAAATTCGAATGTTTGCTGAATTAAATCAATATATTTATTCTTCATTTTTTAAATTATTACAAAAGCAATTCACTTACATTGAATAAAAAATGTAGATGTAAATCACTTACATTGTAAAACAAAATCACACAATTTAAAAACGGATGCAAAGGTATATATTTATCATAACATAGCCAAATACTAAAAAGTAAAAAAACAAGAAAGGGATGTGATTATTTATATCAACATCCCTTTCTCTTAAGTTAAGACAATAAATCTATTTCAAATTAGATTATCTCATGTAAACAAAGTAATTAAAATCTATAACCCACAGAAGCTCTAACAAAAGTAATAAAATCACCTCCATCATAGAATTGAAGAAGACACTCATATGATCCTCCAAAATAAAAATTTTTATATAAGAAACCAAAATCAATTTTTGGACCGACATTATGAGTAGTTAATATATCAGAAGCTTTAACATATGATAAATCGTACCCGTTTTCATGAAATTTTTCTGCTATAACTTGTGAATAAAACACTCCAACTCCTAATCGAAATTTTGAATTTTGATTGACTTTAAAATCATAAGAAAAAACAACAGGAATATCAAAGTACCACATATCTCTTGAAGGAAATGTATTAACAACAGATCCGTTGTAATAAGTGTATTCAGAGAATCTTGCACCAATATTTACATTCCAAGTTGCTCGTTTATTAAGAGGCAATTCAATTGATCCTGTTAATGCAGAAGTAAAACCATTCTCAGGAATCAAATCTATAGTATAAGTATGAGCAACTCCGGCATCCAATCTTAAATTAAAATGTACAGGAATATTATTTTCTTTTTTGGTATTATCCGTATTAAGTACTTTATCTACATTTTGTCCAAATAAAAATGAAGAACACAAAAGTACCAATATAAATGAAACTATTTTTTTCATAAATTAAAGAATTAAAATTATTGAACTGTTGGATATGTATAATACTCTCTTTTAGTAATAGATAACATCATATAGGAAGATGGTTTAAACAATCTGCATCCATCTATTGCTGTATTTCTAACACGACCATCATCATCTACATAAGTAACCGTACTATTTTCTATAATATCAAAAATCCAGTCTCTATCAAGTTGTTTTAATGCCATTAAATCATCTCGGGAGCGATATTTTAAGCCAACTTTTATTTCAGCTCCCACTTCAGCTTTTTTAGTCTTATATGAGCCGTGAAGAGTACAACTACTTTCTACTTCATACTTTGGATCATATTCATAAGCAGCAAAATATTGTTGATATTCTGTAGTTTTCCAATCATTCTCGAAAATGAAATTAATTTGATACCACCCTTTATCATAACCTCTTTTGGCATTATAGACATATTTTCGTGGTAACACGACAGTATAAATATCATCAAAATTACCCTTAAAACACTCTTCTGCCATATCATATTGAGGATTAGCCAAAGACCTACATAAATGTATTTCCAAATCTCCTTGTCCTATCGGTCCCATGTACTCTGTAACGAAAATACTTCTAAATTCAACCTCATAATGAGTTGTCCTTGGTAAGACTACACCACCGGCTTTCTGCATAGAAATTACGCTATCTTGCAGCATCTGATTAAAAATATAATCATGCTCCTTTTTAATTAACCATACAGGATGTTCGTCAGCATAAGCTTGACTTACCATTACTTCTTGAAAAGTTCCATCAGCAAAGAATTGAATACCGGGAAATTCTTCCAACGTTTCATCTATTACAGCAGCTATTGCAGGTATTCTATTATCCTCTGCATAATAATCGAGAGGGAAAGGACAGTAAACACTGATATTGTTATCAACTAAATATTGCATTAACATATCAGCATTAACAACATTTGCATCATCTCCATTCGAATTACTCTTTAATAAAGAGTTTGAACAAAGAGAGGCATAATGTTTAAAAGAATGAGAAAAACTCTCTACATCTATCGTAGACTTTTGTTGAATATCAAGATTAGCTTCTTCAGAAAACAAGTCTGAAAACAAAACTCTGTCTTCCAAATAATCTTTTTCTTCAACAATAGATGCATTAATAAAATCTATTACCGTAGGATTATCTACGACCATAGAAGTAATTACATCAAGTGTGTTTTGTAACATCACACCATCATAACTTACGGTTGGTTCTTCGATTACATTTTGTAACTCAGTATGCTCTTTACAGCCGAAAAAAAAGAGCACAATCAAAAACAAAAAAATTGCTTTTTTCATAAAGTAGTAAAATAATAAAATTAATAATTAATAATTTTCGGTTGCAAAATTAGCCTCACTATACGAACTACACAAATATTTAACTGTTCAAAATGATTAAATTATGCTGATTTAATCATATTGTAAATCGTTAATTACCTGATACTTATCCCTTCGCTATAAATTTTAACTGTTAAAAAAAGAATTTACTCCAATAAATACAGCCAACAATACTTTAAATTATTAGTAAAATTGAACTATACACGCACATTCATATATCAAATATTTATTGTACCTTTGTTGACGAAATAAAGCATACACTATTCATGAAAAAAATAATCTATTTATTATTACTCATATCTCTTTATTGTTGCACAAATAACGACAAATCAATTGACGAATCTATTCTATACCGCAACTACGAAAGTATGGCTTATAATAATTGTGAAGACTTTAATATAGATAGTCTTCAAATACTTTCTATGTACTATAAAGGAAATAATATAACAGATAAATATTGCTATTGCAACACGTTAATGGGATGTTATTTTTGTGGAATCGAAGAATACGAAAAAGCCTACAAAGTTCTTAAAGAGGCAGAAAATAATATAGAATCATATCCGGAATTAGCTCCTACACTATATTATCATTTATTCGAAATTTTCAAAAACATCAATACAACAATTGCAGACTCTTATTTAAATGAGACATATAATCATGCCATTATACATAAAGATTCAGTTTATCTGAGCCTATATTACTTCACTTTATCTTTAGAAAAAGAAGATAGTGCTGATTATTACTTTCAAAAAAGCATTAACCTTTTAAAAAACTACGAAAATACTTCAATATACGATTTTATAACAGCTAATTGGATTATTAATCAGAAATCCTCTGCTGATATCATAACCAATGTAGTTCCTTACTTTAACAAATACAAGGATTATAATGTACTGAAAAATATAATATCTTCTTATATTGAATTAAACAATTTAGATTCTGCAACTTATTATCTAAACATATTAAGCACATACCCAAAAGACAAATTAAACTATCATATTCTATTATCAGAAAAATATAAAGCAGAGGAAAAATACGACTTGGCTTACGAAGAATTATGTTATGCTAAATCAATAAACGACTCTATTATTGAATATAAAACCACTTCAATATTAGAGACTTGGGAAAATGATTATAACAACAAAAATAAGATAGAGAAAGAAAGAAAGAAATTTACTATCCTTCTTACAATAACTATTACTACAATAGCAATTATTATAATAATCCTAATTATAAAACTCTCTCGTTATAAAAGAAAAATCACAGAACTATCATCAACACTATCCGATAAGAAAAAAGAAAACACTAATTCTACAATATACTACATTGTAACTTCTATCTCAAAACTAACTCTAAAAGAAGACCAATTAATTAATTTAGGATTAGAATTAATGCACAGTCCTGATTGTGACTTATCAAAAACAGAATTGCTAGTACTTTGGTTACTTACTTTCAACTACTCCAGCCAAGATATAGCCAAAATATTAGATATATGCAATAATTACGTATATCAAATTAAGTCAATGCTAAAAGGCAAAGGTGTGAAAAACGTTGAAGACGCTAAAAACCTATGCATTGAATATATCATCAAAAAAGGACGTTTATCATAGACAATTTATTCGCCGAAAAAATTCGGTGAATAACTTAGTTATTCACCGAACATATATAAAAAGTCTGAAACCATATTGGGCTTCAGACAATTTTATAGTACGCCTATACGAAATCGAACAACACATAATTAGTACTACGTCCTCCCTCTTCCGCCTTCTTTAATATTCCTTTATCTACAAGATCTCTTATGTCATTAAGCGCAGTATCTGTAGAGCATTTTGCAATTTTAGCCCACTTTCCGGTAGTTAATTTTCCAAAAAATCCTTCAAATTGCATATTTATAAGCTTTATCTGCCTCTGATTAAAGGGAACGTCTTTATAATGCTCCCAAAACGCAGCTTTACGAAAAACGGATGATACAGTATTTTCCGTTGTATCCAAAGCCCTTTCAAAACAATTCAAAAACCACAACAGCCATTCCGTTATATCTCCATCACTTTGCTGCGTACGCTCAAGTACTTCATAATACTCTTTTTGACATGCTTTTATTTCAGCAGAAACAGAATAGAACCGCTTGCTACAATTTTCAGAGCGCGCAAGAAGCATGTCAGTTAATGCCCGAGTTATACGACCATTCCCATCATCAAAAGGATGAATAGACACAAACCACAAATGAGCTATAGCAGCTTTCAACACAGCATCTATCTCTTCATTACTATTTACCCATGAAATAAACCTATCCATTTCACCGGGAACTCTATCCGAAGATGGAGCTCGATAATGAACTTTCTCCTTTCCCATTGCTCCGGATACTACTTGCATTTCTCCACTTCGGTATTTACCAACTTCAATATGATACAAGCCACTCATACCATTTGGAAACAATACATTATGCCATCCAAAAAGACGTTCCGATGTAATTGGTTTGTCATAATTTTGAGTAGCATCCAATTGCATTTCAACTATTCCATCAATATATCTGGAAGTAGGAATAAATCCTGCTGTTGGTATGCCTAACCTCTTTGCTATTGAAGACCTCACCTCTTCAATATTTAACACTTCCCCTTCTATCTCCGAAGAACGTACTAATTCTAAAGAGATATTTCTAAGAATTGCCTCTGATTGAGAATCAAATCCAAGGGATATCATCTTGCCGATAATCATGCCTTGCTTGACTCTTACTCTACCCAATTCTGATATTATTCTTTGACTATCAAAGCGAAATTGCCACCAATTTTCATATTCGTGAATATATCTCATAAATATTTTTTCTGCAAAGTTATAGTAAATTCGGTGAATAGACAAGTTATTCGCCGAAAAAATTCGGTAAATAACTTAATTATTCACCGAACATATAAAAAATCTGAAGCCAAATTGGGCTTCAGACAAATATAGTACGCCTATACGGAATCGAACCGTAACCAAGGGAACCGGAATCCCTCATTCTATCCATTAAACTATAGGCGCAAAAAAAATCACTTGTATTTAACTCCGTGAGCAGATAAACAAAGGATAAAATTTAAAATGGGGTTGAACCGACAAGAAGGCACAACCCCATTGTTATTTATAATTAGAATTCAGATAAAGGCTCCTCAGCTACAGGGGGTTGTGGATTATTATCTTTATTCTCTACATTATCATGACGCTCAGGGCGAGGGCGACGTTCGTCTCTACGTTCGTTACGATCTCCTCGTTCAGGACGTGGACGGCGTTCATCTCTACGTTCATTACGGTCTCGACGTTCAGGTCTTTCTCCACGTTCAGGGCGCGGACGGCGTTCGGGCTCAACATAGCCTTCCGGCTTCTCCTTCAACACTCTTGCAGAGAGTTTGAATTTACCGGTTTTATCATCTATTTCGAGTAATTTAACATCAATATAATCGCCCTCTTTAATACCGGTCTCTTCCATTGTCTCAAATCTACGCCAATCTATTTCAGAGATATGTAACAATCCTTCTTTACCAGGCATAAATTCTACAAAGCAACCATAAGTCATAATAGACTTAACCTTAGAATGATAAACTTCACCCACTTCAGGAATAGCTACAATAGCTTTAATCATAGAAAGTGCCTTATCTATGCTCTCTTTACAAGTAGCGGCAACTTCTATTCTACCACCTTCTTCTACCTCTTCAATAGAAACAGTAGCACCTGATTCAGCTTGGATACCTTGAATGATTTTACCTCCAGGGCCAATAACGGCACCGATAAGCTCTTTCGGAATCATCATAGTAACCAATCGTGGGGCATGAGGTTTAAGGTCAGGACGTGGAGCAGGAAGTGTTTCTTGTATTCTATCAAGGATATACATACGGCCTTCGTGTGCTTGACGTAAGGCATTTTCAAGAATTTCGTATGTCAATCCCTCTACCTTGATATCCATTTGTGTGGCAGTAATACCATCACGAGTACCGGTAACTTTAAAGTCCATATCGCCAAGGTGGTCTTCGTCACCAAGAATATCACTCAAGATAGCATAATTCTTACCCATATTCTCTGAGATAAGACCCATAGCAATACCTGAAACAGGCTTTTTCATAGGCACACCGGCATCCATAAGTGCAAGACAGCCTGCACAAACCGTAGCCATAGAAGAAGAACCATTACTTTCGAGAATATCGGAAACAACGCGCACTACGTAAGGATAATCTTCCGGAATCATAGGTTTTAAAGCACGCAAAGCGAGGTTTCCATGTCCGATTTCACGACGACCGACTCCACGAGAAGCTTTAGCCTCTCCCGTTGAGAATGGAGGGAAATTATAATGTAAGATAAATCTCTCTTTTCCGGAAATAAGGGCTTCATCAACAATTTTCTCATCCTGTTTTGTGCCAAGAGTAACGGTACAGAGTGATTGTGTTTCACCACGGGTAAAGATAGAAGAACCGTGAGGGCCCGGTAAATAACCAACCTCAGACCAGATAGGACGTATTTGAGTAGTTTTACGTCCATCAAGGCGTTTTCCCTCATCTAGAATACAACGGCGCATAGCCTCTTTTTCTACATCGTGATAATATCTATCGATAAGAGGACCTTTAGTTTCTAATTCTTCTTCTGTAAAATTGGCTTTATATTCGTCGACTACAGCTGCAAAAGCATCGGAGCGAGCGTGTTTGTCAGTGTTACAAGAAGCAGCTACCGCATAAGCTTTATCATAAGTTTTTTCTCTTACATCTTTACGGAGGTCTTCGTCATTCTCCTCGTGGCAATACTCACGTTTTACAGTTTTACCAGCCTCTTTCATCATTTCAAGCTGAGCTTGGCAATGAACTTTAATAGCCTCGTGAGCTACTTTAAGACCTTGAAGGAGATCGGCTTCTGATACCTCTTTCATCTCGCCTTCCACCATCATAATATTATCGATAGTAGCGGCTACCATAATATCCATATCGGCATTTTCAAGGGCTTCAAAAGTAGGATTAACGACATATTCGCCGTTAATACGAGCAACGCGCACTTCTGAAATAGGACCGTGGAACGGTATGTCGGAAACAGCTAAAGCGGCAGAAGCGGCAAGACCGGCAAGAGCATCAGGCATATCTACGCCATCAGCAGAATAAAGGGTAACATTAACAAAAGTTTCGGCATGATAATCATCCGGGAATAAAGGGCGTAAAGCACGGTCTACAAGGCGAGAAACAAGAATTTCGTAATCACTGGCTTTACCTTCACGACGGGTAAAACCACCCGGAAAGCGACCATTAGAGGCGAATTTTTCTTTATAGTCTACAGAAAGGGGCATAAAATCCGTGCCCGGAACAGCATCTTTGGCACTACATACAGTAGCCAACAACATAGTATTACCCATCTTAAGCATCACGGCTCCATCGGCTTGCTTTGCAAGCTTGCCGGTTTCAAGGGTAATAACGCGTCCATCACCGAGTGTGATGGTTTTGGTAATAACGTTCATAAAAATCTATTTATATTGTCTCAAAAAATTTGTCGCAAAGGTACGAAATTATTTTCTAATTTCCTTCAAAATTCACATTAAATTATAACAACATCAAACGACTCGTGAAAATATGAAAGCAGGAATATTTTTCCACTTAAAGAAAGAGAATTTTACAAGCAATTTTTATGCACACTTTCCGAAAAAATGAGATTTTTTTATCGTAGAAAAAAGGAGATTTCCGTCTGTTTACTAAATAATCAACCTTTAAGGAAGTAGATTTTATGCTACAAAACAATGTTGTTAAACTATATTTTAGGACAACTAACAAATTATAACCAAATACAAAAACCTGACTTACAACATATTGAATAAAGTAAAATTTACTCTAAGTGAATTTGTAATTACGATTTATAAATTAGTTAAAAAAAGATGTTCTTAAATATGTATTTTTTTACTTGGCATTTCAGTATAATATTGTTACTTTGCAGTGTAATACATTAATTAAAAAGCTTAATCTTTTTTACCTTAAAAAACTAATACTAGAAATTACCACTAAAAAAGGCTCTTTGTGAAAAGAGCCTTTTTTATTATCATTTTACAATCTTCATTAATATCTCATTTTCAACATCTTTTACTATAAAAAATCCTTTTTGCTCATTGCGTATAAAATCAGAATATTTTCCACGCCACAATTCAACTCCAAGAGCAGAATACACAACAACGTTGTTAAGTTCTTTTTTATAAACCCCACAGGTAGAGATAGAATGTATGGATACACTTAATGTAACAGATATAGAATCTTCAAAACCGGTATCAACACATCGTCCTACTTTAAAAATTACTTGATAATCACCTTGTTGCCTATAAGTATGCTCAACGACTTCGGCGTCCGACACTTCCCCATCTCCAAAGTCCCACATACAAATACCGGCATAAGGAGTCAATGAAGAAAATTTATAACTATTAATAGCCAACTCTTCAATTTCCATATCCACAACCAAAGAGTCGCGCTTCCACATGTCATAATTATTCACAACTACCTGCTCCACTGCTGTTTTAATACATTTTTCTTCAACTCCCGAAACGCCTGGATTATAAGTAGTGGAAAAAGGAGAATCATTAAATATTACGGAATAAAAAGTAAGTGCAGCAGCATAGCTACCGGATAAAGATGGATGACTTTCATCATTCTGATATAGCTCTATCGATGGATAATTAGCTCTGATATACCTCCAAACACGCCCCACAGGCGAAACTGCGGTATTAAAAGAATCTTTCATTAGCATATACCTCTCATAGAGCATACTATCCATACCTTCATAAGTAGATAACACCGGGAAATATACTCCATTTGACGCATCTCCATTTTTCCTACCCCACGTCATATAAAACATTGGCAATACACAATCGTTATATTCATATATGGTATCGACAAGCATTTTTGCCCACGGAAACACTTCTACTTCAAATTGAGCATCCGGGAAAGAAGGCAGTTGAGATTGCTCTTGAAGCACAACAATATCGTACCCTCCACTTTTTATCATCTGCATGGAATTTCCGGCACAATGATTCCTAAAAGTGGCTCCGGCAATAGAATAACTATCAACACTTATTTTCTTACCTGCCGTAATGGATATTTCTTTTATCATAGAAGGCAAATCATTACAGAAGGTGTAACTATTGCCAATAAATAATATCTTCGTTTCTTTTTCCGCATCGACATCTATAGCAAAAATCGAGAATGACAATGCAAGGAAAAGTATCATCATAAAAAAGCGTCTCATATCAATAAAAAAAATCATTACTTATACCGATGCAAAGATATAAAAAAAATAGAGTATGCCAAAATCACTTTCAGCATACCCCCCATGAAGTCATTTATATTAATTAAAATTTTAGGTATTTACTAATTAATATTTCGATAAGAAGGCAAAAGAAAACTATTGCCTCTAATCACCTCATAAAAAAATAGATTATTTACCGAAATAACGTTTGTAAAGGCCTTCAAAACCTTTGCCATGACGAGCTTCGTCTTTAGCCATTTCATGAACTGTATCATGGATAGCATCGAGATTAGCAGCTTTTGCATTACGAGCAATACGCATTTTATCAGCGCAAGCACCGGCTTCGGCATTCATACGTTTTTCAAGGTTTGTTTTAGTATCCCAAACAACATCACCGAGGAGCTCTGCAAATTTAGCACAGTGCTCTGCTTCTTCGAAAGCATAACGGCGGAAAGCTTCTGCAATTTCAGGGTATCCTTCACGGTCGGCTTGGCGGCTCATTGCAAGATACATACCTACTTCAGTAGCTTCTCCCATAAAGTGAGCGTTAAGGTCTTTAATCATCTCTTCACCAGTACCGCGAGCAACACCAATTTCGTGCTCTGTTACAAATTGAAGATTTTCTGACTCTACTAATTCTTTAAATTTTTCTTTTGGTTGTTTGCATTGTGGGCAAAAATCAGGAGCGGTGTCACCTTCGTGTACATAACCGCAAACTGTACAAATGAATTTTTTCATAGTCGTAAAATGTTTATTGTTTATAATTATAAGAATCTTCGTTAACTGAGGTTTTTTCTGATTTACAATCCGGACATAGACCCCAACAATAAAGATGTACTTGTTTTATTTCAAAATCTTCCGTGCCTGTTAACATAGAAAAATCAGGCTGCTTCAAATCGTACAATTTTCCACATTTATTGCACTTAAAATGCATGTGAGAAGAAGTATCCGCATCATAACGTATATTCTTTTCATCAATCAATAATGATTGAAGGGCGCCTTTTTCTTCAAGATGCTTTAGCACATTATAGACGGTAGTTTTACTCAATGAAGGCATATCCGGCAAAATTGCATTATAAATATCATCAACGGTAGGATGCACTTTGTGCTCCATAAGATACTTCATAATGGCAACTCTCTGAGCCGAAGGTCTTACTCCTTTTTCTTTTAAGTATTCTGCCGTATTCTTCATTTTAAACTGGATTTAAATTTGTAATGAATACAATTTTAAATTCACTGCAAAGATATAATATTTATCTTGAATAGCAATGACCGAATATAAATTTAACATATTTTTTATTCAATCCAAATTACTATAATAAAACATGAATTTCACGATTCTTACTATCTGAAACTAATTATTAATTAAGGAATCACAAACATACCGGAAATCATTACAGATTGATTTTGAGGCATTTTAAAAGAATAAAGAGCACAAGCACAAGTTTTATAATATCTGGAATATGACGTCATTACATTCTCATCATAAAAAGCCTTTAATAATTCTCCATTTTTAAAAATGTCGAATGAAATGCAACGCAGTAAAAAAAAACAGTACCTTTGCAAATGAAATCTAACACATAGATTTCAATACTTTTCTTGAAACAGCTCAGATTAATAACATAATAAAATAAACCCTATGAAAAAATTAGTAGAAAGAAACAGATATTTGGCTTTTACAATAGCCATAGTGATATACCTACTATTAGATTTAGGTATAAAATTCATCTTTGGAGACAATGATTTTGCTTTAACATTAAGATCAATAGTACCTCTCGGATATTTGTTCTATGTAATAATTTTTAGAACGAAATTCACTTGGCTACACGCTCTTATACTATTTATAACTTCATATTCTCTGAATGTTTTAGCTTATTATATTACATCTGCCGTTTCCATATCCGACATATTTTTATACAGCTTAATTTATGCTGTTTTTACTATTTTGATATGTTGGATTATCAATATAATTTTACAGTTAAGCAACCCAAAAGAGCAATAATCCGAACTTAAATAGATACACTTACTGATGATAATATAAAAAATTAGGCTGTCTAACGTTAGTTCGACAGCCTAATTTTTTATGTTTATAAATATCTATTACAATTGAGGACCGGCAGCGACTAAAGCTTTACCTTTGTCATTAGATGTAAATTTATTAAAGTTCTTAATAAATTGCTCGGCAAGGTTTTTGGCTTTTTCTTCCCATTCACATGAACAAGAGTAAGTATCACGTGGATCGAGGATTTTCGGATCTACATTAGGCAACTCGGTAGGCACTACAAAATTAAACATTGGGATAACCTTTGTAGGTGCTTTATCGATAGAGCCATCAAGAATAGCATCGATAATACCACGAGTATCTTTAATAGAGATACGTTTACCAGTACCATTCCAACCTGTATTTACAAGATATGCTGTTGCTCCGGAAACATTCATTTTCTTAACAAGTTCTTCGGCATATTTTGTAGGGTGTAAGCTAAGGAAAGCAGCACCAAAACAAGCAGAGAATGTAGGAGTTGGCTCGGTAATACCACGTTCTGTACCGGCAAGTTTAGCAGTAAATCCGGAAAGGAAGTAATATTGAGTTTGCTCAGGAGAGAGGATAGATACAGGTGGTAATACACCATAAGCATCTGCAGAAAGGAAGATTACCTTTTTTGCGGCAGGAGCTTTTGAGCCCGGTTGAATGTTATTAATATGGTAGATAGGGTAAGAAACACGAGTATTTTCGGTTACGCTCTTATCTGCGAAATTAATTTTACCATCTTTATCTACAGTAACATTCTCTAAAAGGGCGTCACGGCGGATTGCGTTATAGATATCAGGCTCGCTATCTTTGTCAAGGTTGATAACTTTTGCGTAGCATCCACCTTCGAAATTAAAGATACCTTCATCATCCCATCCGTGCTCGTCATCACCGATAAGTTGACGTTTAGGGTCTGTAGAAAGAGTAGTTTTACCGGTACCGGAAAGACCGAAGAAGATAGCTGTTTCACCTTTATCATTTGTATTTGCAGAGCAGTGCATAGATGCCATACCGCGGAGTGGCAATAAGTAGTTCATAATAGAGAACATACCTTTTTTCATTTCACCACCATACCAAGTATTGATAATTACTTGCTCACGGCTTGTAAGGTTGAAAACAACGGCAGTTTCAGAGTTCAAACCAAGCTCTTTATAATTCTCAACTTTTGCTTTTGAGGCGTTATATACAACGAAATCAGGCTCTCCGTATTCTGCCAATTCTTCGGCTGTAGGGCGGATAAACATATTTGTAACAAAGTGTGCTTGCCAAGCTACTTCTACGATAAAGCGAACTTTAAGGCGTGAATTTTTATTAGCACCACAGAAAGTATCAACTACATATAACTTTTTGTTAGAAAGTTCTTTAATAGCAATATCTTTAAGCGCAGCCCATGTTTTCTCGGTTACAGGTTTATTATCATTTTTATACTCATCTGAAGTCCACCATACAGTATTTTTACTTACCTCATCCATCACAAAGAATTTATCTTTAGGTGAACGGCCGGTATAAACACCTGTCATTACATTAACTGCTCCCAATTCGGTTACTTGACCTACTTCAAAACCCTCTAAGCCCGGTTTTGTTTCTTCTTGAAAAAGTACTTCGTATGAAGGATTGTGAAGGATTTCTGTAGCTCCACTAATTCCATACTTAGACAAATCTAATATTGACATAACTATATACTATTTTTAAATTGTTATTAACAAAAAATAATTCATGCAAGAGAAAAAGCCATCCTCTCACACGTGCAAAGGTACAACAAAAAACGAGAATAAAAAAGGAAATAAAGAATTTTTTCCATAATTCACGAAAATAATATAACAAGGTATATTTCAAGATTTTAGCAATAAAAATGCGTGTTAAAACAAAGATAATAATATATTAATATGTTAAATCGGCACACAAAAGAAACTTTTGTGCAACATCTTTTTCACATTTAAGGAATAGAAAAAGCGGGAAAATATGGCTTTTGTTAAGCGAGACTGATATTCTAATACAACAAAATATACTCAGAAAAAAAATAATGGAAAAAAATAAAAATAGAACGATTATCGTTTTGACAGACAATAATCACAATGACCGCACGGCTTCGGATTCTCTTGTCCAAAATATTTTGCTAATAGCACAGAACGGCACTCTTTTTTAGATGATACATAATTATACATAGAAAGTAATCTCTCATACAAATAATCGATACGAGATTCGTAGGCGGACTTTGGTATAAAGAGTTCTTCTGCTTCTAATCGGGGTGTATTATAGATTATTAACGGGGAGCGTTTAAAGGGTATATAATCTACTACTCCTTGATTGCTAAGGTTTAAAAGATGATTATAGATCTTATTTCGATCGATACCCAATGCTTTTGCTATATAATCTTCACTAACGTGCTGATAATCGGAGAATATTCCGGTATATACACGTAAAAAAGCTTCGAGAATAGGGTCGGAATCGGGCTGTGTCATCCTCCAGTCAAAGAGTTTGGATGGTGGCAACAACACTTTGAGTTTACTGGCATTTTCCATCTCATCGACAAGAGTAATATATCCTGCCCATTGTAATATATTAAGCGATGCCAACACTTGTGAATACGACAAATGACAAGTATGGCAAAACTGCTCAAGGTTAAATGGAAAAACGGCACCTTCTCCGGAATATACACCTATTACAAAATAGTTTGCCAACTGCTGATAAACATTTCGTACATACTCTTTAGGAGGAAACACTTGCTCATGACGATGCAGGAGTCGCTCAATACTACTATCGGTAACAAGCAGAACGGCATAAGATTTTTTCCCATCACGTCCGGCTCTACCTGCTTCTTGATAATACTGTTCAAGCGCATCGGGTATATCGTAATGAACAACAACCCTGACATCCGGTTTGTCAATTCCCATACCAAAAGCATTAGTAGAACAGAGAATTTGTATTTTACCCTCCATCCATGCGTTTTGGCGTTTATCTCTTTGAAAAGAATCCAGTCCGGCATGATAGAAATCGGCAGAAAGCCCCGTTTTTTGCAATATTTGAGCCAATTGCTCCGCTTGCAACCGTGTGCGCGTATACACAATAGATGAGCCGTTTACCGCCGTAAGTATTTTATACAATTCCGCATCTTTATCTTTAGTATTTCTAACTACATAATAGAGGTTATCTCGTTCTATCCCTGTTTGAAAATGGTTATAATTCGCCATCTTCAATTTACTGCAAATATCTTTTTGAACCACCGGAGTAGCAGATGCTGTAAGAGCCAATATAGGCACATTAGGATATTGCTCTCTAAGGTCGGATATTTTTAGATAAGAAGGTCGGAAATCATAGCCCCACTCCGAGATACAATGCGCCTCATCTACAGCGATAAGGGAAATGTTAATAAACTGAAGTCGGGTCAAAAAGAAAGACGACTGCAACCTTTCGGGCGAGACATATATAAGTTTATAAGCTCCGTATTGTGCCTGCTCCAAAATATCGAAAATTTTGTTGTGCGACAAGGCGGCATGTATAACGACGGCTCGAATACCTCGTTTTTTTAGACTTTCGACTTGGTCCGTCATCAAAGCTATAAGTGGAGAGACAACAATCACTACCCCATCAAGAACCATTGCCGGCACTTGATAGGTTAGTGATTTACCACCTCCGGTAGGTAATATTGCAAGTGTATCTGTTCCACTGCATACCGACTCAATAATCTCTTTTTGTAATGGACGAAACGAGTCGTATCCCCACCGTTGCTTTAATATCTTTTCGTAATTAGTATTCTCTACTGCCACTATTAATACGTTACAAATAAAGAGTCGTCAACATAATCGATTAATAGTGAAAAGAGCTACCACCCAAAAATTCTCTAAGAAGTGAGGTAGGCGGTATTTCACAATCTTGTATCGTAGTAAAATATTTCAAGAATTTCAAAAGGCGATGAGCTTCGGAGTACTCTTCACAATATTGAGGTACTTCGGCAAGAATAGGCTCGGCATGGCGGCGTAGCACTGCGAATTCAAATAGCATGGCACTATTAAACATCACATCTGCATTCTCTTGATAAGGGAAAATCCATTTCTCTTCGCCTTTTCGCACCGATGGCCAACGAGAAATAGTATCTCGTGCTGTATAATTACGGAATTTATAATCGCGCACGATACGGCGGAGTAAACGTGTATCGGTGGTAGCGATATAATTATGGTCGTCCAACGAAATGGATGTTAAAGCGGAGACGTAGACTTTAAACATAGCCTTTTGAGGGATAGACGGGCACATATCAGGGTTTAAAGCATGAATACCTTCCATGATAAGAACGTCACCTTCGTGCAATTGAATATAGTCGCCATGCCACTCGCGCTTTCCGGTTTCGAAATTAAAAGTAGGTATCTCCACCTTCTCACCGGTCAAAATACGTTGCAACTGATTATTTAGCAATTCAAGGTCGAGAGCGTTAAGAGCTTCAAAATCCCATTGCCCGTTTTCATCGAGCGGAGTCTCTTCCCTATTCACGAAATAGTTATCCAAGCTCAACACAAAAGGGCGAAGACCATTTACTACAAGCTGTATGCTAAGGCGCTTAGAGAAAGTAGTTTTTCCGGAAGAAGAAGGGCCGGAAATCATAATGAAACGGCTATCGGGCTGACGCGATTTTATCATATCTGCAATCCGGGCTATCTGCTTCTCTTGCATTGCTTCCGACACTTTTATCATGGTATAGACAGTGGAGTCGGTAGCTATTTTATTGAAATCTCCAACATTGCTAAGTCCGAGTTGCTTATTCCATCTTTTAAAATCACTGAAAATATCAAACATCTTAGGCTGATCGATGAATTTCGTTATTTGAGAAGGCTGCGTTTTATCCGGAATAAGGAGTACCATTCCATGACGATACGGCACTATATCAAACAGAGATAGATAACCTGTAGAAGGCACAAGGATGCTATTGTAATAATCGATAAAATTATCGATTCTAAAAAAGCGAGAATAAGGTACACCAAGTGTTTCGAGAAGGATAACTTTATCCATCATACCTTTTTTACGGAACATCTCAATTACTGCGGGGGTCTGTTTTTCTTCAGAGATAATAGGCTTATCCGATGCGATAAGATTTTGCATACCTGCCTTTATTTTGTCTACGAGAGAGGCATCTACCACTCCGTTATAATTATTTATTGTACAGAAATATCCGCCGGAAACCGGATGTTCGATACGAAGCGAAGCATCAGGCAGTAAATCGGCAACGGCTTTTGCCATCACCATACTGATAGAGCGCTGATACACGCGCAAACCGGAAGAAGAAGAGCAGTCGATAAACTCAACATTTTTAGGCTTATAAACTCTAAAATTAAGGCTTTCTACTTTATAATTAACTCGAGCAGCTATTACGTCGTAATCCAAATGAATATTTAAATCTTTATAAATATCCAAAAGAGTTACCCCCATCGGGTAATCTTTAAATTGCTTATTGTTCTTACAAAAAATAGTTACAGTATTATCCATGTCCATTTTGTAGTGTTAGAGAATAAAATAATGTGTTGATTTTCAAAATAATAAATATCGTCGGATAATATTATCTCAAAACGATGTAAAGTTATAAAAAATCCTTGAAACTCAAACAAAAAATTTTATTAACTTTGTACCCAGAAAAAGACACACATACATTATGAATTTCGGAGTATTACAGTTTCTTACACTAATAGGCTCGGTAGGCTTGTTTCTATACGGTATGAAGCTTATGAGTGAAGGACTACAAAAGGCTGCAGGAGACAGACTTAGGGGTATCTTAGCCCTTATGACGAACAACAGATTTTTGGGTGCATTAACAGGTATTTTCGTTACCGCCCTCATCCAAAGTTCTTCTGCAACCACGGTAATGATAGTTAGTTTTGTTAATGCCGGGTTACTGTCGCTCGGTCAATCAATGGCAGTGATAATGGGTGCCAATGTAGGTACCACTATTACAGCATGGATTATCTCATTATTTGGTTTTAAGGTAAACATTTCCGCTTTTGCCATTCCTTTAATCGCCTTTGCCATTCCACTTCTTTACACGAAAAAGAACACTTGGAAAAACTGGGGTGAATTTATCTTAGGTTTCTCCTTTTTATTTTTAGGGTTAAGTTATTTAAACAGTTCCGTACCGGATTTAAAGTCAAATCCTGAGGTTTTTGCCGTACTGGAAAACTACGCTAATATGGGCTATGCCTCAGTACTACTCTTTGCCTTTATAGGAATGGTTTTAACAATGATAGTACAGGCATCAAGTGCTACTTTTGCCATTGCGCTTATCATGTGTAGCAAGAGTTGGATTTCTTTTGATTTGGCGGCAGCAATGGTGCTTGGCGGTAATATAGGTACGTGTATCACCCCTCTTATAGCATCCGTTTCCGGAAACATTTGGGCAAAAAGAGCCGCTGTCGGTCACCTGATGTTCAACGTATTAGGTTCGATATGGACGTTGATACTATACTATCCGTTTATGAAACTCATCATTTGGATTTCTACGGCTATGGTTGGCGACCCTAATGCACTTTATACTTTTGCACAAAACTGCGACCCGGATATTCTTGAGCAATTAAACAAAGGCATTTTAGACACATCAATAGCTTCGAATAAAGCTCTCGCTACAAGTTTCGCTCAAAATCAATATTTCGTTTCCTTCGGACTATCTATGTTCCACACCGTATTTAACGTTATCAATATCACTATAATGATATGGTTGACAGATGTATACGTAAAGATAGTAACAAAGATAATTCCATCGAAAGAGACGGAAGACCAAGAAGAATCTCACTTGAAATTCATCAGTGCAGGTATGCTCTCTACTGCCGAGCTCTCTATACTACAAGCTAAAAAAGAGATACAACTCTACGCAGAACGCACAAATAGAATGTTCCTACAAGTGAGGGAGTTATATAACGAAAACAACGATTCGGAATTCGTCACAAAATTCTCTCGTATACAGAAATACGAAAACATCTCCGACCGTATGGAGATTGAAATAGCCACATACCTTACCAAAGTTGCCGACGGCAGACTATCAGATGAGAGTAAACGTCAGATACAAATGAAGTTACGTATCATTTCAGAGATAGAGAGTATCGCCGACTCTTGCTATAATATGGCAAGAATCATTCAACGCAAAAAGCAACAAAGCGACCAATTTACAGCTGAAATTAACAACAATATCGAATTGATGTTCAACTTGTTACAAAACGCATCAGAGAATATGTGCAATATTCTGAAAAAGGATTCCGTTGTTAATAATGACGTAAACACAACTCAAAATCTTGAAAATGAGATTAACAACTACCGAGACCAACTCAAGAATCAGAACGTCATAGACCTTAACGATAACAAATATACATATCCGGTAGGTATTACTTATATGGATATGGTATCGGAATGCGAAAAAATGGGTGACTATATCGTTAATGTAGTAGAAGGTATTGCAGAAACAAAACTGCATAACTACATATCTACCAACGCCTAACGATATAATCTATATAAAATAACAATAATATACATTCAAAATATGAACCAAACGGAAGCACAATTTAACGGATGCATCCAAGAGTGCCGCGAAATCTTTAAAAAGAAACTGCAAGACTACGGAGCAGCATGGAGAATAATGCGACCAACAAGCCTTACAGATCAGATATACATTAAAGCCAACAGAATTCGCACATTAGAAACAAAAGAAAACCTTGTTGGCGAAGGTATTAGATCCGAACTCATCGGCATCATAAATTATTGCATTATAGCATTGATACAGCTTGAATTAGGCTACTCCGAAACAGATGACATCAACGTCGACACGGCTATCTCCATGTACGACAAATATGTAGCAAACACAAAAAAACTCCTTGCCAAGAAAAATCACGATTACGACGAAGCTTGGAGGCAAATGAGAAACGAATCATACACCGACCTCATTCTGATGAAGATTCACAGAACGAAACAAATTGAAAATAATGGAGGTAAGACCATTATCTCCGAAGGCATTGATGCAAACTATTACGACATGCTAAACTATGCCGTTTTTTATATGATACAACAACAAATACACTGCGCTGATGAAAAACAATAATACCACCAAAGCCTTTTTCCACATATTTTGCATATTAATAGGAACAGTATTTACCTTCTCCGGATTTGTAAAAGCAGTAGACCCGCTCGGCACAGTATATAAAATAGAAGATTACCTTACTGCAATGGGGCTTGAAAGTTTGCTATGGAGCTCCACATACGCCGCTTTTGTACTCATTATCATGGAGATGACTTGTGGCATCTTGCTATTACTCCATATCTCCTTTAAATGGGATTTGATAATAATATCATTAATGATGGCAGTAATGACATCTTTAACACTATGGATTGCAATAGCAGATCCGGTAAGCGACTGCGGATGTTTTGGTGATGCTATAGTTCTTAGCAACTGGAACACATTTTGGAAAAACATAGTAATAGACGCAATGCTCATCTACCTATGGATATACAGAAAAACGTTCTACCCATGGCTTACCGAATTACCATCTACAATATCTTGTATAATAGTATGCTTGTCAATATTAGCTTTCTGCCTGTACAACACTATGAACATCCCCGTTATCGACTTCCGCCCGTACCATATCGGTGCCGACATATTGGAATCGATGCAACTGCCCGAAGGCGCACAACAAGACGAATATAAAACTACACTTATATATAGTAAAGACGGCGTTAATAAAGAGTTCGACATTCAAGACTCACCTTACAACGACTCGACATGGACTTTTGTAGAACAAAAAACAGAATTGATAAAGAAAGGAGACGTACCTGCTATACATGACTTCAGCATAGTATCAATGGATGGAGAAGACTACACCTACGACATTCTTGAAAGTGAAGGAATAACTTATATAGCTATTATGTATGATTTGACTAAAACCAAAACACACTTACTCTCGAATGTAGACTCGATTTATGCCAAAGCTCAATCGGAAAACGCACGATTTATCGCTCTAACAGCTTCATCACAATTAGTAAAAGAATTTAAACAAGAACATAATATCAAGTACGACTTTTACCTCACCGACCCTATACAACTAAAAACGATAGTGAGGGCAAACCCCGGAATAATAGTACTTGACGGCTCAAAAATTATAGACAAATATAACGCTAACAACACGGAAAAATTGAAAGTAAAATATTAAATACACCGAAAATTATGAGAAAGAACATTGTTGCAGGAAACTGGAAAATGAATAAAAACCTGCAGGAAGGTATTTCATTAGCTACCGAGCTTAAAGAAAAGGTTAAAAACCCTAAATGTGAAGTAATTATTGGCACGCCATACATACATTTGGCAAGTGTATCGGAATTACTTAAAGGCTCTGTAATATCCGTAGCTGCAGAAAACTGTGCAAACCATGTATCCGGAGCTTATACCGGAGAAGTATCGGCAGAGATGGTTGCCTCAACCGGTGCAACATACTGTATTATAGGTCACTCTGAGCGTAGAAGTTATTATGGAGAAACATACGAGATACTCCGTGAAAAAATAGATTTAGCATTGAGCAATAATCTTCGTCCTATATTCTGCATAGGAGAAGTTAAAGAAGAGCGCGAAGCCGGAAAACAAAATGAAGTAGTTAAAGCACAACTTGAAGGATCTGTGTTTCATTTGGATGCAGACTCATTCGGCAAATTAGTCATAGCTTATGAACCGGTATGGGCAATAGGAACAGGGCTCACAGCCACTCCTGAACAAGCACAAGAAATTCATGCATTTATTCGCTCTTTAATAGCAGAAAAATATGGTAAAGAAGTAGCAGAAAACACTACAATACTCTACGGAGGTAGCTGTAATGCAAAAAATGCAGCAGGGCTGTTTGCCAACCCTGATATCGACGGTGGTTTGATAGGAGGAGCATCCCTCAAAGCAGACGATTTCTGCGCCATCATAAATGCTTTTTGATATTTAGCAAAATAAAAAAAATTGCACGTCGAAGTAAATAATCGACGTGCAGTTTTTTTTATATTAAAAATCAATCATTTAAAGATACAATTTTCGAATAATTTATCCAATTCCCTGTTTGCGCTAATACTACTCTGTCATTCTCATAAAAGCCATACACATATTCACCTGATGTATTTCTATAACTTATAATCGAATATATAACACCATTCTTGTACGAAACAGCTTCCGGATAGCCATTGATTTCAAATAATAATTCATTAATCTACTGTCTTCATTGTTTATGATAGTCTTTATCAAGGAGTTTATTAATACGCTTATTTGCAAATTTAAGCAACCAAATAAAGAAAATAATGAATAAACCATAAAATAGAGCGGCATTTTTCGAATTGGACTCAACACTCATACTCATAAGAATAAAATCATAAATACCATGAAGAATAACAGGAACAACCCATATAAAAGGCCTTATAAAGAATTTATATCTATTAGAATATTTGCATTTAGAATAATAATATCCCATCACAATACCATCACACAAATGCCCGGGTACTGCGAAAATACCTCTATTAATGCCAACAGAAATAAAGTCATCTAAATTACCAAATAAATACACCAAATTTTCTACACCGGCAAAGCCTAATGCAATACACGATGCATAAACAATGCCGTCTACTCTCTCATCAAAATGAGGATTATTACGTAAAAAAAGCCATAACATCAATAGTTTAGCACTCTCTTCAGGAATAGCAGCTCCCCAAAAAGCAGTAACTAAAGCATCATTAATAGTATGCATGGATTCTACATCCGGCACATTAACAAAAAAACTTATTAAGAAAGAGAAAAATAACGAACAAGGAATAGATAATACACCAAATAACAAGGCTTTAAGTATTTGCCCTATCGGCTCAGGATTCCTTCTATCTTTCCAAGCTACAAACGCTAATAAAATGACAACAGGCAACAAAGCCAATCCGATAACAACCCTATTCATAATAAAAAATATTAAAATCCAACCGACAAATTAAAATTCACCATAAATCCGGTAAGATAATTAGGAACTGCAAATTGGCGGTTATAAATATCAGTAATCCAATAATATGAATTTACGTTCTTTATGTCAAACAAATTAAACAACTCAAGGCTTAGCCAAATATTTTTCACGGGAGCTATATGTCGCATCCATTTATCTCTAGATGCATCAAAACCGCGAGAAACGCCAATATCTACCCTATTATAGGCTTTAGTACGGAATGTTGCCATATACCTCTCGGAACGCGGAGCTCCAAACGGCAATCCATCTGACCACACCAATTTTACGTGAAATTTATATTCCGGATGATTCGGGAAATAATCTTGGAAAAATAACGAGATGTTATACCTTTGCTCATTCGGGCGTGATATATACCCCGGATAAACCTCACCCAGATAATTACCCATATTTGAATACACCGAATAATGATCGTCAATAATATTTTCACGAGAGCGCATCCAAGAAAAAGAAATCCAAGAGTCGGTTCCCGGCACGAATTCTCCAAACAACTTGACATCCACACCGGTAGTATAAGCAATAGCGTCGTTCATACCGGAATAACGCACCCTGACATTATCAACGTAATAACTTATTACCCTATCGGCAGGCTTATAATAAGCCTCTACTGTAAGTTTAAAAGGTCGATTCCATATACGGAAAAAGTAATCCATTCCTGCCACAACTTGAAAGCTCCGTTGCGCATGAATATTTTTATTCAGTACTACTATATTATTACCATTCTCATCTGTCTCCGTAAGACGGAGTTCTTTATAAAAAGGGGATTGATGATAGACACCGGCAGCTAATCGGAAATTAAAATCCTGTTTCCAATTAGGCAAAAATGCCATAGTAACTCTCGGGCTTACAAGCACTTCATTATTAAACGACCATACATTAAAGCGCACACCACCGGTAAAAGCAAACTGACCGAAAGGTACATCTAATTTATATACATCTTGTATATAGCCTTGAACACGATGAGATATTAAATCATTATTAGAATAAAGGGTGTAAATAAGCCCCACTTTATCTGAATTTAAAGGGAGGGAATATCCGGCAGAATCTCGAGTTTCCCACTCTCTAATACGGTCAAAAATAATTTCCGCTTGATAAGAGAGCCCCCACTGCAATAAATTATGTTTATATTTATACGAGCCGTTATGAGCTACAGAAGCGACAGTAGCACTCAATCTGTTACGAGCATGCTCGTGATAAGAACCCACACCAAGCGACCCGGTATCTTTATTATCTTCGTCCGATGTAGAAGACATATCCAGCTCAGACAGCAAATAAGAACCTTCTATATCGTACGTCTCTTGCTCATTAGTATTGAAAACGCTGATATTCCAACCTAAATCTATACTACTACAGGGTTTATAGCTTACACCCAACGCTCCGAAATAAGTGCGAAAAATATCTTTTTCCTTTCCATCAAAATAGACGGTAAACCTATTGGCATTGGATATAGTACCAAATGAAGTAGTTCTACTTTTCGGTACGAATTTATAATAATTTTGAGAGAAATTTCCAAGGAAAGACATCTCACATTTACTCGACAATTTCCAAGTCATAAATGTTTGATAATCGACAAAATAAGGATTATATTCACCCTTTGTTTCAAGCGTACCGAGAAGTACTTGCATCGATTTAAAACGAATACCATGCAGCTGAGTAAACTTTTTGGAATTAGAGCCGACATACGCCGAAGCCCCTTGGAGAGATGCACTTATATTGGCTTCGAATTTTGACGGTTGTTTATAAGTAACATCCAATACCGACGCCATTTTATCTCCGTATTTAGCATCGAAACCACCGGCAGAGAAATTCACAGCACCCACCATATCCGGGTTAATAAAGCTAAGACCCTCTTGTTGACCGGCGCGCACCAAGAGCGGACGATAAACCTCTATACCGTTGACGTACACGCTGTTTTCATCATAATTACCTCCGCGTACGGAATACTGACTACTCATCTCATTATTAGAACTCACACCGGCGAAACTGGTTAGTATCGATTCGAAATTACCGCCCGAAGCATCCGGAATTACTTTCAATGCCGAAGGGTCGATAGCAACCATAGTGGACGTTTGACGCCTAAGTCCTTTCACCTCCACCTGGTCTAATTCAGTAGTACTGCGTGGCATAGTTACAACCACGTTATATACCTTATCAATCGTCATCGGTATCACTCGTTCTACCGTTTCATACCCTATACAGGAGAAGCGCAGAATAATAGTATCTTTTACCAACTGTTGAGGGAAGGAGATATCAAAAAAGCCTTTTTCGTTTGTTATTACGCCGGTTGTAGTACCTTTAAGTTGTACTGTAGCAAAACCAACAGCATATTTTTCATCATCAAGAGCATAACCGCGCACGAATATTTTCTGCGCCCCAAGGGGGAACAAAATCAAACTAAATATCAAATATGTAATTATGCGTTTTTGCATTTCTTTATTAACGAAAAAATATGCTTAATTATTTCAATTCAATTTTCTTATCCTTGCCAATTTCAACAAGAGAGATTTCTTGCCATAATCATCAAAATCGATAACAGCTTTACATCCGGAGATGTCGTTTGTAATAGACACAATCACTCCAATACCGAATTTATCGTGAATTATATTGTCTCCAACGTGATAAGGCACTCCATTGACGAGCACTTCGTCTATTTCTTCTATTTGCGAAGGACGCTCTATTTTTTTATATACCCCGGACGGGTTCAGCTTTACTGAACTATTTTGTGAAACTGTAGATTTATTATTTCTAATATCAGCAAGTTTATTCATCAAATCTTGCATATGCCGGTCTGCCACAACAGGGTTTTCATTAGACGTAGAGTTTGAAAAGCGCTGTTCATTACGGCTAAAATCTTTTTTGCCATAACTATTATTAGAGAATCCGTTATTAGAGAATCCGTATGGATTAATTGAATACCGGGGCATATTATCATCTTGCCAATCAAGAAATTTTTTGTCAATATCGTATAAGAAACGACTCTCAACTGCAGAAGAAGACTGACCGTTACGGAAGCGACTTTTAGCATAGCTTATAAAACATCTTTCTTTAGCTCGAGTAATAGCCACGTATAATAAACGGCGCTCCTCTTCAACATCGGCTTCTGACTCTACAAACTGATTTGGAAAAAGATTTTCTTCAAGGCCTACGATGAAAACGTAATTAAATTCCAAGCCCTTTGCAGCGTGAATAGTCATCAATTTGACTGAGTTCTTATTTTCCGGTTTTTCTTCGTCTTGGTCGGTAGAGAGGGCGGCATTATTCAAGAAGTCGGCAATAGTCACCACTCTCTCATCCTCTTCTGCCGCTTTACTAAATTGAGCTACTGCATTTTGTAATTCCTGAACATTCTCAACTCTCGCTTTCCCCTCAACGGTAGTATCCGACGACAAATCCTGCATAATATTTGTTTCGTAAATAACGGACGTAAGAAAATCTTCCGCCTTCATTTCAAGCACATTATCGGACAATTTTTTTATCAAATTAGCAAAAGCGATGATTTTATTGGCTGTGCCGGAATTTAATTTAGGGATATATTGAGAAGGATTAAGCAAAATTGTCAAAGTATCGACAGAGCCATTATCTTGCAATGCCATAAGGATTTTATCTACAGTTACAGCACCGATACCGCGAGTAGGATAATTAATAATACGCTTTAAAGATTCTATGTCATTACTATTAGCGGCAAAACGCATATAAGCAAGTACATCCTTCACCTCTTTTCTTTGGTAAAAAGATAAGCCGCCATAAACGGAATATGGAATACCATTTTTAGTTAGTTCATGTTCGAAAATACGGCTTTGAGAATTTGTACGATAGAGTATAGCAATATCTTGATAGTCAACAATTTTCTTAGAAACAGCTTTAGCGATAGTATTAGCCACATAAACGCCCTCTTCCAAATCGGTGTAATTGGAAGTAACAGTAATAGGGTCTCCGATCGACAGTTTACTGAAGACGTGCTTTCGCATTTGACGTTTATTCTTAGCTATAAGGGAGTTAGCAGCCTCAACGATAGTCTGTGTAGAGCGATAATTCTGTTCGAGTTTAAATAGTTTACAGCCCGCGAGTTGAGAAGCAAAATCTATAAAATTATCTACAACAGCCCCGCGAAAAGAATATATACTTTGGGCATCATCCCCTACAACACACACTCTATTTTCATTATTAAAGAGCAATTTAACAATAGCATGTTGCACAGAATTCGTATCTTGATACTCATCAACAAGGATATATTTAAATTTACGAGCGTATTTATTTCTCAATTCAACGCAATTAGTCAAGAGGAAATAAGTATACACAAGGATATCATCGAAATCCATAGCATTAGCCTCCTTACAACGATGGCAATAAGCGGTATAAATATCGGCGAAACGACCGATTTTTTGGCGTTCATCATACCTCAAATTATTATAATCTGCACTATATTGCTGAGGCATGATAAGATGATTTTTGCAATAAGAAATACGGCTAAGAATAACGCTATCTTTATACTCTTTATCCTTTTCGAGACCGAAATCTTTAACTATAGATTTTATTAAAGATTTAGAGTCGGAAGTATCGTAAATAGTAAAATTAGAATTAAAACCAATAGTCTGATATTCGACCCGAAGAATACGGAAAAAAATAGAATGGAAAGTACCCATCCACAAATATTTGGTAAGAGTAGGGTCAACGAGTTTTGCAATACGCTCTTTCATTTCTTTAGCGGCTTTATTAGTAAAAGTAAGCGCCATAATTTCGTATGGTTTATACCCCATTTCAAGCAAATAAGCTATTTTGTAAGTAAGCACACGCGTTTTACCGGAGCCGGCTCCGGCAATAATTATCTCAGGTCCATCTAAATATCTTACAGCCTCCTCCTGAGTAGGGTTAAGAAAATCTGTCAACTCCATTCTATATACTATTAATAAGCTACAAAGGTACTATTTTTTCATGAAGCAACCATATAATTTTAATAAATAAAAGTCACCCTACTCTCAAAGAGCAAGTGCAAAATAAGATTCACACATAAAACACCCGAAGTCTGCATTAGACAAACTTCGGGTGTTTTAAATTATTATTAATAACTAATACATTTTATTGCATACTACGTATTTCTAAATAATCGAGAATATCATTTCCTGAAATAATAATTTCTTCATCACCATAAGTAACTACAACACGTTCCATTTCTGTAAGATATAAGCGCATAAATATATCATATTGGCTTTCAAAATAATAAGCATCCGCGTCTATATATACTACAAGGTCCGGCAATGGATATGTTTCTCCCGGTTGTAATGTAAATGATTTTTGATCTCCTTCATAATAAATATAGATTTTATCGTCTCTATAATTTAAGTCGACGTTCATTGTAATATTTGTATCGTTTTTCCAATTTACAGAATAGATATATTTTTTAGGCGAAGAACAATAGGATGTCAATTCCGCATATAACAATCTGTTGTAAAGAATCAGAGTGTAAGCATTATCGAATTCATAATTACTTAAATTAAATATATCTATAAAATCAGACACAAAACCATCTACTATTATAGAATCTCCTGTCCATACGCCGGTTCTCAATTCAGAACTATCCTTAATAGTAGGAAGCAAGAATGTAACTTCTTCTAATAATGCTTTATATGAAGCCATAGCATCGTTTAGCATCTTCTTGTTTAAATCATTTTCGTTTGGATATGTAAAATAAGAAAGGTCTACAATCTTAACAATTTCATCCGGTGCTATTTGTTTATTAATATTTAATTCAGGGTTAGAAGATGATTTTATATGTAAAGAAATAGGGCGTGTAAACTTATTTTGCCATTTGATTTCTACACTCTTTTCTTCTCCTTCTGTAATGGCAAATTCTTCACGAGAGAGAATTTCTTTTGTTATGTTTAGCTGTATTAAACTATCGTTAATTTCTGAATAATCATTGATATTTTTAAACAATTCTCCATTGCCTGAAAAAGAGTACATTGTGCCATTTTCAAAATAACGCAAACTGATTTTGTTTAAAGAATTTACAACAGACGATAACATCTCTTGTTTATACATCTCAAGAGTATGTGCAGAGTCTATTTCAACCAGCTTGTTTACAGTGGCAAATTCAGTTTCTTCGCCATCTTTTAACAGCGCATTTATAGCGTTAATAGTAGCACCTTCTACACTATTTGATTCGGAAGTGATTTCAAGGTCTACACCAATTGTATTTTTCCACACTACTTTAAATTCCAATTGCTGCTTGATTGTTTCTATAGAATCTTCTTCAGGTGGCTCCGGTGGATTGATTGGTTTATGAGGGCAACCGGCAAATACTGTAATAACCATCATTAATGTGGTCATAAAAAATAATTTATTTTTAGTGTTTTCATAACAGTAATATTTTAAAATTGATTAATCATTAATTGGCTTGTTGATAATATTGTTCCATCTTTCGATGTCATACGTAGTATATAATTCCCGGGTATCACACCGTTAAGCGGTAATTCGAATACAAAGGTAGTTTTTTTTCTTGAATAAAAAATTATTATATAATAATTATTTTATGCATTAATACTCAATTGTTTACAATATAAAATCTGTAATACTTAATTCGTTTTGGAGTATAATTTGTACGTTTTTATATTGAAAATTTTCTGATAAAAACCATGATAAAAGATTTGTTTATTTTGATTAATAACTAACTGGAAGTTCATAATATTAATACTAATATAACTTTTGATAAAAGCGTATAGATAAAGGTATTTTTTACATCAATGTTGATTCCTAACAAAATACAAAACCTCTATCTTGCCTATAGAGTAAATAGATATGAATGCTAAAGTGTAATCAAAAAATATACATTCATCATTCTACTGAGAAAAAATTTAATTATACAAGAATATCGTCAAACAGCAGAGAATAATCTTCATTTGGCATGACGTGATACACTTGCATTCCAAGACGGCGTGCTGTTTCTACATTTGCGGGACCATCATCAAGGAAAACCGCTTCTTCCGGCTTAATACCCTCATCCGACAATAATTTCAAAAAAATTTCTTCTGATGGCTTTGTCATCTTCATTTCATAAGATAGATAAAGGTGGTCGAAATAATTTTCAACACTATCGCCGTCTACATTAAAAAACTTTCGAATACAATAAGGGAATTGAATCTCATTCGTATTACTCAGCACTAATATTCTGATTTTATCTCCATTTGCATTATATACACCATTATGTAACCGACGAATTAAATCCATTTTATATTTTGGAATATCGAGTAAAAAACGGTAAAAAGCATCGTCAATAACATCATCGGAAATGGATAGATTATATTTTTCACGTATCAACCTATGAAATTGATCGGCATTAATCAAGCCGGCTTCAAGCTGAGCAAAAAGCCCGGATTGTACATAATTATCGAGCATAGAATCGGCATCATTCACACCAAGTTCAGTTAATTTATCAACAGATGCCTGACGGTTGAGATTGATAATCACACCGCCAAAATCAAAAATAATTGCTTTAACATTTTTAAAATCAAACATATACAAAAAAATATTCTAATTGTTTGCTATATTAAAAAAAAATAGTACCTTTGCAGTTGGAAAGATTAGTAAAAAATCATCCGGTCTCATAGCTCAGTTGGTTAGTAGCACCTGACTCATAATCAGGGGGTCCTAGGTTCAAGCCCTAGTGGGACCACAAATGCGCTTGATTGCAGTTGCAATTGAGCGTTTTTTATTGTAACATCTTCAATCTCCATTTCCAATAGGTTTATCGATTAATACCATAAAGGGTATATGGGTCGGAAGATTTGTTATCTTCTAACAATGAAATATTCTCGGGCGTATCCGTAAAAAGATGCTCATGATAAGTATGATAAATAACCATAAGATTTTTACGAGACATCGTCTTAATTCCTACACGATTCAATCGATTTCCAAGGTCGATATCTTCGCCATAGCCGGGATGCACAAAACGTTCATCAAAGCCGTTTACCTTTAATAAATCTGCCTTATACAAAGAAAAATTACATCCTAAAATAAATCTATTTTTTTCTTTAATAAACAAATTTCTCAATAATCGGCTTGATATACGAAACATTTGTTCCATTTTGGTTCGTTTACGTAAAAAAATAGTATCGTATAATAACGGTAAAAAGAGTTTGCCATTCATACATCCGGCAGACACCCTCTGTGTATTAATTTTAGCTGTTATGCGCTCGGTAAGCATCACTCGGCGACCGGTGCTAACCTCTCCTTGACGGGCATAATTAAAGTGATCTTCTAAAAAAGTATCAGAAGGTACGCAGTCGCCGTCGAGAAACACCAAATAATCGGCTTTTGCCACTCGTACAGCACTATTAAGAATTACATTTTTACGCCACCCAACATCTTCATGCCAGACATGATTAACAGGAAACGAAGTTTTTCTAATTAAATCATTGAGTACATTAACGACTTCTTTTTTAGAGCCATCATCTGCAATAATCACTTCAAAATCACGAAAAGTTTGTCGTTCAAGAGCGGCAAAAACCAAGTTCAATTTATCTAACTTGTTATAAAAAGGAATTATCAGAGTAACTTTCGGCATATAACACAAACTAAAATACAATAAATAAGTTACATCGTTCACAGATATTGATTAATACCATTATCACAAAACCATCTATTCTCTTTCATTTTTCTATTCATCAACGCCACATTTCCCTCTTGTGAAGTCCAATTACTTTTATGAAAAAGATGATACATAACGGCGCGATTTCTAACGCTGAACATCTGAAATCCTGCAGCTTTAAGGCGCCAGCATAAGTCAAGGTCTTCACCAACAGCAGGATGAATATAATCTTCATCAAAGCCATTTATCTTTATCAAGGCATCTTTTGAAAGAGAGAAATTACAGCCTGTCAGATTTTTAACTTTCCGAAACTCCTTCTTGGAAAACAATGGTACAAAAATACCTTCGTCTACATATCTACACCCATCATGGCAGAGAAGTCTTTTCCACATCAAACTATCGAGGTCAAAAACGGAGATATCAAGGTTTTTCAAATTGCGAGACAAAGGTTCGGAAAGTTTGACTCTCTTACCGAGCAAAACACGATTTTCTTCAGCATAGCATAGATGCATCTCAACAAATCGGTTATGCACCACGCAGTCGCCATCGATAAAAATAATCCAAGGAGCTTTTGCAGCACATATTGCACGATTCAAAGCTCGATTTTTACGCCAACCAATATCCTCTTGCGTTAAGTGCTCAAAAGGGCAAAACCAATTATATTGCTGAACGAAAATAGCCATTTCTTTACTACAACCATCTTCTGAGATAATTATTTCAAAATGACTTTCCGTTTGCAATTTCAACGAGTTAAGCACTGCACAAAGAGCATGTGTATCTTTATAAACCGAGATAATTACAGATGCTTTAATATCAGACATATTAAATTATTTATTATGTTTTTTCCAACGATAATTTCTAATTAATTTTTTACACTCTTCGATGTCGAATCCACGTTTTTTGGCATAAGCGGTTGCAATAATATCGAGAGCTTCGGGTTCGAGATTCAAGCGTTCGAAACCTTTACAACCAAGATGAATATCCACATCACAAAACTTCATCCTGTTAAGGTCCACCATCTGCCATATAGGGGCTCCATCAACAAAATCAATAAGTATATTCCCTCCGGAAAAATCTAAGGGATAAATACCCTTCATATGCATTTCGGCAGTTTGTTCACCAATAAATGTGAGGTAATCGATGCGATGCTCAAGAGAAGTATTATTAATAACGTCGTAAAACGAGTATTTGAGAGTACTTCGACGAGAAACATAATAGCTATCAAGCAAGAAGCAAGTACAATTGATTTCACTAAAAGCGATAGGTTCGGGAGTTGGGATTCCGCACGAAAGCAACTTTTGTGCATAAAGGAAAGAGCGCATTGCTTTGGACTTTCGGAAAGAACCATATATTAAAGAATTAAAGAGGTTTGGTTTTGCGAATCGTTTTACAACATATTCTTCGTCGTTATAACTAAGAATTCTAAGTTGATTACGCTTGTCGTGAATCAAATTGCCATGGTTGGCATCAAAATGCACAGGTAGAGATTTTATAAAATATTCCAACGACTCATAGCCCGATGAAATCGATATATTTCGCGGGAACAACAATCGAATAAACAAATTGATAGCCTTTGAGAGAGTACGTTTTTTACGCAGTTTACCATACAATTCACGCTCGAAAAATTCGGGATGTCGAATATTTAAAATATCTATAACAGCAGATAATTTACCTCTATTAAGTACATGTTCGGAATCGGACCGAGCACGATATTTAAAGCCAATAGTATCCAAGAAAAAAACCTCACCGCCATTTTTGAGCATTGAAATCCAGAAATCCCAATCTTCACGGGTAGGCACTTCGGTACAATAGCCTCCAAATTCAAGGGCATCCATACGGCGATAAAGGGCACAATTATCGATAATATTTTTTCGAGCGAGAAGTGAAAGAGAATAATCCGGGAGAATCCACTCTCCGGATTTTTTTCCGAAATATTCTATACGGGGTACCACCACTTTAACCGACGGGTTCGCCTCGATTGCTTCGACGGCGGAAGTTATAAAATGAGGGAAAATAATATTATCGGCATCAACGGGAAGAATATAGTCTCCCTTTGCCTCTTCAAGTGCTTTATTACGAGCGGAAGAGACCCCTCTATTAGGCTGAGAAAACAGATGGATTCTACTATCCTTCCGCTCATATTCTTGCAATATAGCATTGGAGTTATCGGTAGAACCATCGTCCACTACAATTACTTCAAAATTAGGGTAATCGGAAGCAAGAACGCTATCGAGGGTTTCTTGCACAAAACGGTCCATGTTATACACCGGGATGATAACAGAAACCAACTTACAATCGGATTGTTGACACATACCTGGAAATACGTTTAAATTTTATCCATTCCACGGGTTAATTTATACCAGTAATATTTAATTGGGTTGGTGTATTTCAATAATTTCCACGGGCGACTTGCATGTGGAGTATGCAAAACCCTGACATCCATAAGTAGTCGGTTTTGATAGCCTATTTTACGCGACATACGAGTAATAGGCACATCGAACCATTGCTTTTCGGGATTCAACAAATTGAAATCGAAATCGTGTAAAAACCTATTGGCGAGTAAAGTGCAACAGAAACTTAATCGCTTTTTTGTATTTACAATACCCTTAAAATCGGAAGCATAAAGATATGGAAAGTTAACAACATCATTATTATCGACGGTAACAGCAGCAACCATACCTACAGCACTATCGGCAACATGACATACGAGCGACGATATTGTATCGGGCTTCACCACCACATCCGACTCTATAATAATGAGGTCTGCCTCCGTAGCAAGAGCCTCTTTTTGTGCATGCATAAGTACAAATCTATAATTAGGCGAAGGCGTATTGACGATAGACGACAAATGTATGAGTTCAAAGCCGAGATTTTGTGCCATTTCATCGAGACTTTCGGCACAACCCGCATCTGAGAAATCATCATATACCACATACCTCCAATTGGCATCTATTTTAGAATTCATCACCGAAATAATAGTACGTTGAGCGGTGACAAAGGAGTTCTTAACAGGAGTAATTATCAATACATTCTTCATTATTTTGTCTTATAAATCAATCCACTTCGAGAAATTGTGACCATAGCACCGAAAGTATTACCATAAACATCACCCCAATCTGCAGCGAGAGAAAGAGATAAATTCAAGTTCCATGCTTGTGGCACCATCTTTTGCACTGAGAGCAAAATAGAGTTATTTGTTGCCATTACACCGGAAGAGTACGATTCTCGACGATAGTATTTACTATTTGCATATCGAAGCAGATAATTAAAACCAAAAATATCGCCGGTAATAGATAGATGATGCGTCATCGTTCTATTATAAAGCACTTTTTGTGAATCGGTAATAATAGGAGAAATAATAAACGGCACACCGATAACGTACCCTTTGTTTGTCCATCCCTGAGTGTAAATGGAGTTGGTGAAATAAGAATCGCCACCGCCAAACACCACGCCATCAATATCGTGAGTAGGTCCCGACTGGTCGGTAGTATTCAAGAATTCGTACATGATTGCAGAGATAAACCTCCACTTATTTTGAGAGATTTGCACACCCCACAAGCCATCATAACGATTTAAAGCTTTCCATGGAGCAAATACGGGACCGTCTTCAAAAAGGGTTTGCCAATAAGCATTAACATGCCAGTGCTTCAGTTTCAATTCAATACCGATATTTTGCGACCCTACATGGTTTCCTACGGCATTATTTTTTTCGTTGGCATTGACACCACCCTCATGAGCGCCGAAAACGAGCCACCAATCCTTTATTGTAGAACCAAGGTCCCCATACACATCCGATTTTCCGCCCCATTGAGCCGCATGATGAAATTCATAATTGATATTCACCGGCAGTTTACCTCCAATTCTACCGGCAATGAACTTATAATGTAACAAAGTATTTTTAGGGCCAATACCATCATAAAACCATCCATGCACAAGAGCACCCTTTATCTCGGCATAGCCATAAGTAAAAGGAATAGAGGTATATTTATCGATACCGATAGAGATAATAGGCAGAGGTGCTGCATTATCAGACCATAGCATTGACCCGGCAGAGAGCAAAAATTCGTTATCGAGCCAAATATTTCTATTGTTACCATATTCAGGGCGTTTAAAGCCTGCTGAAATATCAAAGCACCAAAGGCGCACATGAGCATAGCACTCATCGATAGAATATCTAAGTGATGTACTTAATCGAGAGTTATAATTATACCCGGAAGGGTTTATAAGAGAAATCAGAGACGGATTAATTTCCGCGATGGAATCGAATGTTTTTAGACCATCAGCACCACCGGAGATAGATACTGCAAACGAATAATCCCACCAGCGAGCATCGCGCAAAGCAGGTTTACCTATAGACAATGAAAGTGTACCGCCATACGGAGCTGGAGAAAATTTCCCGTTTCTATTAGAATAAAGCCAGAAAGGAGCATTTTTACCTGAAGACGCCGTTGCACTCAATGAAACACAATACCCAATACTATCCACTCCAGTATCGACGGAATCCATCGGTAAAGGCCATGGCTTAAAAGGCTTATAAGCAATGATATCGGCACAAGCAAATATCAACAAAAGCAATAGAATATATCGATGAAACCGCATCATTTCGGAATTGTGCAATAAAAAGATTTTACATAACTACCATCAGAGATTTGCCCTAAACCCCAGAACAATTTACCCTTTGCAAAAAAGGCAACAGTATTTTCCATACCACCGAGAGGCATATTTCCGAGAGAGTACCACTCATCGACGTCTGCGTTGTAAACAATGATATCTTTATAGAGATACATCGACGTTTCCGTACCTCCCCAATATCTTCCACCGATTAAATACAACTCATTATCATTCACTGCAGTAGAAGAAAAAATTCTACCTTTGGAAGGGGTATCGGCACGGCGTATCCATTGTCTATTTTCAGGCAAGAACTCCCACCAATCGTTCAAATTAAAGGTATTAAATCCACAACCGACGAAATATCTGCCGTTCAGGTTACCGGCTGCGGCAAGAGTACGCTTTTTATTACCATCGCTACATATCAATTCCCAATGATTCTCTTTTATATAGTAAGCGTACACATTCTGATGGAAACACTCGGAGGGTCTATAAATATATCCAAAAGCGGTATAAATAATGTCGTTATCTACGTCAACCCACGAAATAGCGGCATTTGGATCAACGCCTGGGAAACGGGCAAGCGAGTCCAATTCATGTGTTTCAAGATTATACGACCACCAATCGTAATAATAAGTCAAAACGGAATTTTTTCGGTTAGGCGACCCCAGCCCCATATACACTTTATTGCCATATAATGCAAGGATAGCACTCACACGAGGCTCTATAGGCAAATCATACTCTTTAAATTCTGATAGATTATCTACATGGGCTACATAAATTTTTTTTGAAAGACCTTTGTCGTTACGACCAAAGAAGATAAAAACAGAGTCGTTATACACCACAGAACGTGCCGAAGACAATGAAAAATCCACCGGTATGGAATCGCACTCCAAAACATCCGCTTTTGGCTCGTAACGAGTACAGCCTATAAAAAGCAGTAGTAATATATAGAGTAACAGAGATTTACTTTTCATAATTCTTCAAGGCAGTATAATTACATTATATCTTTATCATTAATAACATTACGAGGCAATGTAATGGTACGCATATTACATATATCTTTACCCTCTACATCGAAGCAGATAATGGAGCGCACATTATGAAACCCTTCAAAGCCCATTGCGCCGGGGTTCAACGTAAGCATATCCAGATTTTTATCATAGATAATACGCAAAATATGGCTATGGCCACAAACGAAGACGTCCGGTTTTTCCTTTGCCAATTCCAACTTTGCATTTCTACCGTATTTACCCGGATAGCCACCTATATGCATCATAAGGAAAGAGAGCTCCTCTATTTTAAACCGAAGAACTAACGGAGCATCATTACGAAAGAATGGACTATCTATATTTCCGGACACCACTTTTACCGGAGCGAATTTTTGCAATTTATCAATAACCGACCAATCGCCATAATCGCCGGCATGCAGAATCAAGTCACACTCTTTTAAATACTTATCGAATGAGTCATCAATTCTGCCGTGAGTATCGGAAATTAGAGCAACGCGAGTCATTATTTATCCTCCTCTCTTTTCATTACACCGTCCAGGATATAGTGCATAATATTCGAGCGATGGTCGCGAATATAATTACCGATAGTATGGTTAAGATACGGAGCTTCAAGTCCTTTGAGAGCATAAAGCATCATCATAGCAGCCCACTGAGTGCTGTTGATAGCAAAAATATTTTCGCTTACACCTTGATCCAAAATTTGCTTAATCAATCGAATCTCTTTTATATCGATATGTCTACGAGCCTTTTCCACCTCATAAATATTTCTAAAAAAGTCGGCACGTAGCGAACCATTACGTTCTATAGCCTCTTTAATAGCCTCAAAGCGCACAAAGATATACTCTTCCAATTTGTGATGCGCCTCCATATCTCGTGACATCACCACTTGAAGACGTTCGATAAGCAAAGTGAGTTCATTCTCTATAACGGCAAGATACACCTCATCTTTATTACTGAAATAGGTATATATTGTACGACGACCTTTTCCGGAAGCAACAGCGATATCATTCATTGTAACATTTGCCTTACCGTGTAAAGCAAACAGACGGCGTGCAACGTCAACAATAAGCATCCGCGTTTTAGAAGGTTTAGGTGTTTTCATAATTAAATTATATATCGTTCGGCATCAATTACTTATATATTTATTTGTCAAAATTAAAAAAGTATTGATGACGTTTTATTCTCATTTTATCAATATTATTTCGCTTTGTAATAACATACGATTCTTCGGCGGTAGAAAATGATGCGTCAAACAAGAAATATCTCTCATCGTCTCTACTCACTACAAGTGTAGCTTCACGAATTGGAGATATAGAATCACCGGCAATGAATTTACAAGAATAGTTATTCTCTGTAGAAAGCAGAGTAAAAGCCCTTGATATGTCATTACTGATAGAATATTTTCCGGAAGGTATGTAATTGACCGACAGAGGTACTCGTGCAATAAACACAGCCGACGTATCATTATCACAATTCAGCGTCACCTGAATATGGTTTACTGTAGGCTCGGAAGGAAGAGAAAACTCTTGTGCGGTATAATTGTTATAGAAAAGTGACTTTGCATCGGAGCCGGTTTCACCACGCCAGTAGACGGGAGTAGCGGCACAACGCGCCTTTATCTCTTCATTGTCTACACCATAAAGCATACATTCCACCACATAAACTCCATTAAAAGAGATGGTTATACTACCTTTAACAATTCTAATAACGCTTAGTCCATCGGCATGATATTGACCGAGATACGAACCTGTAATATAGTATTGACCATCTTTTTCTTTAATCTCTCCGGGAGCGATGGAATATTCATCTTCATTATCATTAACCACATAATCGCCTTGCGGCAAAGAGTCTTTAGAGATTGGAGCATAAAGGAATAGGTTGATAAAAAAGCCGTTACCGGACGCATTTCCATCTTCATCGAACGATACCGAGCTATCGTGCAAGCGAAGCACAACATCTCGTTTGGTTTCGCTATCATCTATATCGTACATAGTAATTTTATCGAAAGAGAAAGAGAATTGCGGAGTAACAACTCTTACATAACAAGTGTCGTAAACATTTGAAGCTTGACCTATTATCATACACTCACCGGCATAAATCGCTGTAACATTGCCCTTTGAGTCGACAACAGCTACATCGGTATTTGTAGAGCTCCACGCAGTAGAGTTGTAGGCGATAGCTGATATAGGTTGAATAAACATCTCTATCTGACGAGATTCTCCCACATTAAGCACCATTGTGTCTGGGCTGAGAAATACAGACTTAACCTTACTCGGGTCGTTACAAGAATTTACGACGAGCAAGGAAACACAGAAGAATAATATGTATTTTAGTTTATTCATATCGGCAGTAAATTACATCCTGCATCAACTATTCGAGTCTTTATTAGGATTAGTCACGTAAAATGATGTATACCAGGAAGCTATGGCACCCATTACAAGCACTACCACAACCACCGATACTACATCGGTCCACATCAATTCTACCGGATAAACCGTTGACAAATAGCCATCACCCATTTTAAGCCATCCGAATTTATCTTGAAGCATCACTATTACTATTCCGAACAAAGTACCGGCGAAAGTACCCAACAAAGAGATGCTACAGCCTTGTACAAAAAAGAGCTTTTTTATTTTTGAAGGGGTAGCCCCGAGAGAATTAAAAAGTGAGATATCTTCTTTTTTCTCAATTATAATCATCGACAAAGAACCAATGATATTAAAAGAGGCAATAAGCAAAATAAAGCTCAAGATAAGGAATGTAGAAAATTTCTCTATCTTGGATATTTTGTAGAAATCCGCCTGTTGCTCGTATCTATCCAGCACGATATAATCGTCGCCAAGCACCTCTGCAAGCTCTTTTTTCGTTTTTGCAACAGCTTTTTTATCTGTCGTAGCATTGAGTTTAGACACTCTCACATCGACGTAATTGGCATAATTACGGGGCAACATATAAGCATCGCGAACATCGTCGATAGGCAGAATAAAGTAAGTTTCATCATATTTATTCTGGAGCGAAGAGAATATGCCACTACAATAAAACGGAGTTTTAGAAAAATTTGTTTCGGGCCGCGCTACGTTTATCTTTTTCTTTTTAGGAGCAAAAAGGTTAATAGGCATTGACAAATCCACACCGGTTTGAAGTTTTTGAGCGAGCAAAATGCCGATTACACCGTAAATTTCGTCATCATTCCCATGAGAGAGAGAAAAAACGCCGTCCCACATAAGGCTATCCATCTTGGCGATATTGGCAAAGTTATCGTCGACCCCCATTACTTTTGCCGGCGACTGTTTTGTATCAGTGCCGAGTAGGGCGTCTTGCTCTATAACATTACACCAAGTGACTACATTAACACAGTTTTTTGCATTTTTCAGCTGAGGGCAATCGGTATCTATAGCATTACCGGTAGCGGGGATAATCTTTAATTCCGGGTCAAAAGCCGTAAAAGAATTCTCCACTACCCTCTCAAAACCATTCAATACGGAGAGCACTGCTACAAGAGCCATAGTACCCACTGCTACACCAACAATACTCACGGCAATAATCAAATTAATTGTATTATGCCGTTTGTGAGAAAACAAGTACCGCGTTGTAACAAAAGGGATAAACATGACTCAAAACTATTTCGTTAACAGCAATTAATCTTCCGCATCATCCTCCTCATCGAGAGGGACATGGAGGTAAGGGTCCGCACCTAAAATTTTATCGATATTAGCCAATTTGTCTATTGACTCATCGAGATAGAAATTAAGTTCCGGAATAATTCTCAATTGATTACGCAAGCGACGACCTAATTCATAACGGATAGAACTCTTATCTGCATTGATACGCTCTATGAGTTCCGTTGCTTTTTCGGTAGGGAAAATACTTAAGTAGATACGAGAAATACTGAGGTCGGATGTGATACGGACTTCTGATACACTGATAATTACGCCCTGAATCTGACGGCCGTAATGCACGAAAATATCTCCGAACTCTTTTTGTAATAATCTTGAAATTTTTTCTTGTCGAGTAGACTGCATAATATTCGTAATTTATTAATTGGCAAAGTTACAAAAAACCATTGAGATAATAATGTAATGCGAATAATTATTCTTCTTTTTCGGCGTCTTGAAGCACTCGGTTCACTTCGGTCTGTACTTTAATCAGCATTTCACGGCACTCTTTTACGAGAGAAGAAGCCTCTTTTACTTTTTCTGCGAGCAGATCTACCGACAATTTTCCGCTCTCAATATCAGCCACAATCTGTTCTAATTTCTCAATTTTTTCTTCGTATTTCATCTTACTTGCTATTTTATATACGTTCGACCATTATTTATCTGTAATACACTTATTCTCTTCTTCAACAATCATAGGATTACTAAGTACTTCACCATCGAAAAATATCGATTTCATCGGGATATTATAATCTATTTGCTTAACGGAAGTAATAATTTTTTCGCCTTGAGTAGTAAGGGTATACCCCTTTGAGAGAAGATTTATCGGGTTTAATAAATCTACTTTAGTTTCGAGAATATTCAATTTATTGTTGGCATTGATAAAGAAGCTGCCGGCAACACGAGGTAAGAGTGCTTGAAATTCAGAGATAACAGCCTCATGCTTAATCAAATATCTATCAGTAAAAGAAATAATATTACGAGAAATACTATCAATAGAAATTATCTCATCTTGCAACCTATTGCGGGTGGCAGTACAAAATCTATTTTCGAGAGAGGCAAGGTTATTAAGCGCTAATACCGAGAGATTTATAATAAACTCAGCAGTGGCAGTCGGCGTTTTAACACTACGGGCTGCAACCATATCAAGGATAGTATTATCACGTAAATGACCGATACCGACAATAACAGGCAATGGAAAATGCGCTATTTGACGAGCGATTTTCTCACTATCAAAAGCTTGTAAATCGGTAGTAGATCCACCGCCACGAATTATCACCACCATATCGAAATCAGCTACACGGGCTGCTATGTCGGACAAAGCGACCATCAAGTCATCTTCCGTTTTATCACCTTGCATTACGGAGCGAAAAAGGGTAACATTATAGTCAAAACCGTAGTTGTTATCGAATAATTGGTGGACGAAATCACCGTATCCTGCAGCGGTATTACTGGAGATAACCGCAATATTTTTTGGCGCCATCGGCAAGGGAAGCAAAGAATTAAGTTTCAATAATCCCTCTTCGGTAAGGCGTTTAATAATTTCCTGTTTTCGACGTTGAATATCACCAACTGTAAAAATAGGGTCTATATCGATGATATTAAGCGACATACCATAGAGTTCATGAAACTGGACATCGCAACAGAAAAGGATAGAGATTCCGGCTTTCAACTCAGACTGAGCCACCTCCACAAAACGCCGATGAATATCCACATATTTCGAAGCCCAGATAGTTGCACGCTGACGAGCAATGATATTGTCGTTAGTCTCCGATTTCTCTACCAATTCGATATAGCAATGCCCCGAAGCATTACGAGTAACGCTACTAATCTCGGCAGTAACCCATATCGAAGAAGGCAAGAAAGAACGAATCTGTCGAGAGATATAATTATTTAATTCGTAGAGAGATTTATAATTCATAAAACTACGATTTCATCGATAAATAAACTTATATACGTAAGGACCGTTTTCCGTATTGAGCAAAAGAATATAGAAGCCGCTACTATGAGGGATGGCAACTTTTTCTCCACCGGAAACGGTATTGTCATACACTATGCGGCCATAAATATCATATATAAAGAGTTGCGCCGGAATAGAAAGATTTTCGAAAGAGAAACCATCATCGGAAACAAACAAAGCCGGAGCGGCATCGGAAAGGGGCTCAACAGGAGAATAGACGGAAAATACAGCGTAAGCATCGGGGATGCCGTAACCAATACTATCGTTCGGAGTAAAATAATTCGAAGCACTCTTAATAATATCTTCATACAATTTCCAAGGGGTGACATTTGGCATTGCGGACATCAACGACGCTACCATACCTGCAGCGATAGGGGTTGCGAAAGAAGTACCGGAAGACTCGTAAAGGTTATTATCTGAAGCGGCAACAACGACGCCGTAACCACAAGTAGCAATTTCCGGTTTTACCCTACCATCGGCAGAGGGTCCACAAGAGCTGAAAGGGGCATAATAATTGACGGTATCTACCGCACCAACAGCCATTACCCCGATACCATCGGAAGGCACGGAGAGATAATGCCAAGGTTTAAAAGCATCATTACCGGCGGCATTGAGCACAAAGATACCTTTTTCTACTGCCATAGAAGCAACTCTCGACGCGCGCGTAGTTCTGCCATCGAGCATATCATAAGTATAACTCATAGAGTCGATATCGAAAACGGTATATCCAAGTGAAGCAGTGATGATATCAACCCCAAGACTATCGGCACGCTCAACGGCAACGCAATAATAATCGGTTTCATCGGGAAATTCTATATAACCATTCTCTGTACGAAAGCAGTAATAAGAGGCATCGGGAGCCGCTCCCACATAATTACCCGGCATATTTGCCACCATAGTACTCATCACTGAAGAACCATGAGAACCGTCGTAATCCGGGAATTGATGTTTGTTAAGAACGAAATCGTAATAATCGAGCAAACGACCCGAAAGCAAAAGAGAATCAAAAACCGCCATATCGTACAACCCTTGAAAACCGCCATCAAGCACGGCAATATGGATACCGGCGCCACGATAACCCAAATTATGCAAGCGAAGCAGATTAATTTGTTCGAGTTGCCTTTTCGCACGATTTAAATTAAGATACGGCAAAGGAATTTTCGATGAATTCGATGTTTGTCGAGGAGAATAGGTTTCGTAATCATTAGGTTTTGTAAGTTCTACAAATCGAACAAAAGGCAATGAAGCCACCATAAGCGATTGAGAATTTGTAGCAGACACCACAGCACCATTAAGCCACTTCATCTGATACATTACAGTAGCACCGGTTTGGCGCACTCCGTTTAAATAAGCGGGAGAAACGGGTAAATCGGTAGAATCTATGGCAATAGAGTATTTCTGACGACGTAAAATAGCTCGTTCACTCAAAAAATCTTCCGGACGCGACAAAGAATAAGGAGTGCCAAGTTTATCAGAAAACTGGACGAAATAGATATTTTCTTGTGCGAAAACGGAAACAAAACAAATAGAAAGACAAAATAAAAGTAGCAATCTTCTCATAAGCTATAAGTATAATTATCAACAAATTACGCCACCACCAAGCACATCGAGGTAATCTTCGCCGGTATAAAATACGGCACTTTGTCCGGGAGTGATACTATCTACGGCATCAAGAAATTCCACACGAGCAATGCCATCGGCATGGTGATAGAGCCGAGCCGGCACGGCTTTAGAGCGGTAACGGACTTTGACTAAAACATTAAAACCATCGGTAAAATCGGCATATTTCATCATATTAAGCTGACTGACAAGGCATGTATCAGCATGAAGTTCTTCGCGGCTACCAAGCATCACTTCATTGCGCTCGGCATTGATATTGATAACGAAACGAGGTTCACCAAATGCCACTCCGAGTCCCTTACGCTGACCGATAGTATAATTAGGGAAACCTTTATGTTTACCAATGATTTTTCCCGATGAATCCACGAAATTTCCCTCTTTACAGAGTTTGTCAAAATCTTTTACATTCTCGGAAAGGAAATGACGATAATCGTTATCGGGTATAAAGCAAATCTCCTGACTTTCGGATTTGTTAGAAAGTTTTTCATAGCCGGCATCGAAAGCCATCTTACGAACTTCGGGTTTTGTAAGATTACCGAGAGGGAAAATAGTATGAGCGAGACTATCTTGCGACAATTTCCAGAGAAAATAGGTTTGATCTTTAGCCAAGTCAACACCGCAACGCAAAAAATACCTACCCTCATCGGTTTGTGCAATACGGGCATAATGCCCTGTAGCGATAGTATCACAACCGAGTTGTGCTGCAATTTGCATCATTTTGCCCCACTTTATATTAGCATTGCAAACGACGCAAGGATTAGGGGTACGCCCATGCATATATTCTTCGATGAAATCGGCAATAACAGAAGATTTAAACTCTTCTCGAATATCCAATATATGGTGAGGGAACCCCATAGAATCGGCAAGAGCTTTAGCCTCGAAAATAGAATCCACCGAGCAGCAACCCTTCTCTTTGGCAAGGCACGATTCTGATATTTGATCAAAAGTACGATAAGTGGCACCTATCAAAGTATAACCTTGATTTTTCAGTATCATAGCGGCAATAGAACTATCTATTCCACCACTCATAGCCATCAATATTTTTTTACCATTCATAGCTTATACATTATCACGCAAAAGTAATATTTTTTTACGTAACCGACAAGAAGATAATTACTTTTTACACACATACTCTGTAAAAATAGTCTTCTTGCGTTTAATGGTAAATCGGAATAAATGACTAACTTTGCAAAAAATAAGAAAACGGGTAAAAATCAGCCTAATAAAAACAACAAAAAGCATCCAATAACGTTATATAGTAAGTAAAAACAACTGATAAAAGAGATAAACCTTAATGTACAAAAGAATACTCTTCATCCTTTTTTCATTGATAATCATGGCAATAAATCACCTATCAGCACAAGATATTGTGGTAATAGGTCAAGTAATGTCGGCAGAAACCGGAGAAGCATTACCTATGGTAAATGTGTGGTTTAAAGGCAGTAAAACGGGATGCATCACCAATGAAGAAGGTTTTTTTATGCTTAGGAGCGACAAACCGGAAAGGCAATTATGCGTAAGTGTAATCGGTTATCGTTCACGAACTATCTCATTAGAATATGGGAAAGACCAAATGATAGAGATTTTTTTGAAGGAAGAGTCTACTCTACTCGATGAAATTGTAGTCATGCCAAAACAAGATTATGCCATTAAATTATTGGAAAAAGCGAGAGAAAACAGGCATAAAAACAACCCGGACAATCTGACGGAGATACGAGGCACGGAAAAGACACAAACACACATCAACATAACAAATATCAAAAGCAAAACATTACAGCGAAAATTATTCAACGAATTATTATCGGGAGCCATATCTCACAACGACTCAAACTATACTCTACCTGTATACATAAATCAAACGGTATCAGAGTTTTACAATAGCACTGACAGTACATCATCTACAATAATAGATGAAAAGCAAAATGCCGTTAAGCTGTTATCTTCCGAGCAATGGAAGCAATTTGTGGCAGGATATACGCCGAAAATCAATCTTTATAACACCTACTCCACTATACTCGGCACTAACTTTATGAGCCCCATAGCCAAATCGGCAAAAAACTATTATAATTTTTATCTGGCAGATAGCACAACTAATGCAAATGGTAAAGAGTATAAAATAAGGGTATTACCGAAAAACGAGCACGGACTGGTGTATAAAGGGTGGCTATGTATTGACTCTGCAACTTATGCAATTACACAAGCCGACCTTAATATTGCCAACGGCACTAACGTAAGTTACCTCAACAATTTCAACTATAAGTATACTGCAAAATCTATAGACAATATCTTTCTTCCTACACAAAAAAATCAACAAATGGGTTTGAGTATGAACCTCTTTGCCAAATCCGGACAACAAAACATAACGGGGCTCATACTGACAGAAAATAAAGAGTATAAAACCGATTATGCAACAAGAGGGGACGAAATCGCCACCGACACAACGAGCACGGATAGCATCACTACTACATTAAACAACTCCATGGAAGCGATGTGGAACGGAGTGGATTCCATCAACCAAACACGCATTCGGAAATTGGTAACATGGGGCATTGATATAGTATTAAATCAATACCTACACATTTGGCAAATAGATTTAGGACCGATATGTAATCTATTTCACTACAACAGATTAGAAGGCATATCACCGAGATTGAGTCTACGCTCGGGAGAGAAATTTTCACGCAACATCACGTTCGGTGGATATTGGGGATACGGATTCTACGACCGTCGTCATAAATACGGAGGGGAGATACAATGGCGATTCGGCCCTACAAGGCGCAACACACTATCACTCTTTTACGACCATAAAGTAGAGAATTACGGATACGATGACATGCTGATATACAGCGAGAATAGGGTAATGGATATAGACAATATCAGCAATAGTATAGTATTCAAAAAAGACCCTACCATAGCCTTATACAAAAAATTTGACCTACAATATGCGTATGAAAAACAAGGGTTTAAGTTCAAAATCAACGCTTTTATGCAAGAGATAGAGAGCAACCCGTTTGTAACGTATATTCAAAATGGCAGGCCGATAGAAAAGCTATCTAATGCAGGAGTAAAATTGGATTTCCGATTATCGTGGGAAGAGAGGTCGCTCGATTATTTTTTCCATCGCTACTACCTCTCTACCAAATATCCGGTAATACATTTCACGGCTGAAACAGGCGTAGCAAGGGTAGTACCGGAATTGCGATTCTACGGCAAATTCGGCATCTATGCACATCAAAAAGTGCCGTTAGGATTCGGCAAATTAAACTGGGCATTTCAAGCCAATGCAGTAGTAGGAACGGTACCATTTCCACTATTGATAATGGCACGAAGTAGCAGAGGGTCGTATTACAATAACACCGACTTTATGCTATTACACCAAATGGAGCTGATGAGCGACTTATATGTAGCAGCCACAATACGCTATCAGACAAGAGGATATATTTTCGGTTACATACCATACGTCAATAAACTCGGAATAAAAGAAGACATCATCTTTAACATCGGATACGGACACCTAAGCAATCGCCACAAAGAGATGCTCGAATATCCGCCTTTAATGCTCAACGACAAAGGTTTATCCAATTGGAATAATATGCCATATATAGAAGCAGGATTCGGTTTCAGCAATATACTACATGTAGGAGGAATAGAATTTATATGGAGAGTAACCCACCGAGACGCCCCGGACGCAATGAAATTCGGCGTCAGATGGTTCTTAGACCTCGACATATAAAAAAAGAGGTATTATTTTTTGATATTCACCGATAAAAATGTAATTTTGCACATTGAAAGATTAAGCAAAACAGACGCGATATGATAATAGAAATAGACGAAGAGTCCGGCTTTTGCTTTGGAGTTGTGAGAGCGATAACCACAGCAGAGAAAGAGTTGGAAAGTGGAGCCCCTCTTTATTGCCTTGGCGACATAGTTCATAACGGCAATGAGGTAAACCGCCTGTCGAAGAAAGGATTAAAGACCATCACACATAACGATTTACCAAAATTACGAGAAGAGAAAGTGCTATTACGAGCGCATGGAGAGCCACCTACCACATACAAAGTAGCGGCAGAAAATGGCATAAAGATAGTAGATGCCACATGCCCTGTAGTATTACAATTACAGCAAAAGATAAAACGGGCATACACATCACATCCCGATGCTCAGATTGTGATATACGGCAAAATAGGTCATGCCGAAGTAATAGGTCTTGAAGGGCAAACCGAAGGCAATGCCATAGTAATAGAGCACATAGAAGACCTTAACAAGCTGGATTTCAAAAGACCTATACTATTATTTTCTCAAACAACCAAATCGCTGACCGACTTCAACTCAATAGTAAGAGAGATACAACATCGTATATCAGCAGGCGTACTCTTTGAATATCACGACACAATATGCAGGCAGGTGGCAAACCGCATCCCGCACATCAAGAGTTTTGCAAAAAAATATGAAGTGATAATATTTGTTAGTGGTAAAAAGAGCAGTAACGGCAAGATACTCTACTCGGAATGCCTTTCAAGTAACCCCCGCACACATATCATCTCCGATATTGACGAGATAGACAACACATGGTTAATTGGGGCAAAAAGCATAGGCATTTGCGGAGCCACATCAACACCGAAATGGTTGATGGAAAAAGTAGCACAAAAAATAAGAGAAACAATCAATCAATAAATAAAGAAATGAAATATTCATTAAATTGCATAGGAGTATTAACATCCGGAGGAGATGCCCCCGGTATGAATGCGGCAGTACGAGCAGTAACGCGAGCAGCCATCTATAACGGTATCAAAGTAAAAGCAATATACCGAGGATATAAAGGACTTATAACAGGAGAGATAGAAGAGTTTCAAACTCAGAACGTAAGTAATATCATCCAACACGGAGGCACGATATTAAAGTCGGCACGATGCACTGAATTTCGCACTCCTGAAGGCAGGAAATGGGCGTACGACACGATGGTAAAAGAGGGCATCGACGCCTTGATAGTAATAGGTGGCGACGGCACATTTACCGGAGCCAGAATCTTTGCCCAAGAGTACAATGTGCCAATAATAGGTATACCGGGCACTATAGACAATGATTTATGGGGAACGGATTCAACCATAGGATACGACACGGCACTCAACACCATCATGGAGTGTGTAGACAAAATACGAGATACTGCCACATCACACGAGCGACTCTTTTTTGTAGAGGTAATGGGCAGAGACGCCGGATTTTTAGCATTGGATTCTGCCATAGCATCCGGATCGGAAGCAGCCGTCATCCCGGAACGAGAGACTTCTGTTGCCCAATTAGACGAATTGATTACCAATGGATTCCGTAAATCCAAAAATAGTAGCATAGTAATAGTAGCAGAAGGTGGCGGCGGAGCCCAAGCAATGGCAGACCGCATTCATCAACAATATCCTGATTACGATATAAGAGTCTCTATTTTAGGACATTTACAACGAGGAGGTTCTCCTACAGCCTATGATAGAATATTGGCATCAAGAATGGGAGTAGCGGCAGTAGATGCACTTCTTGATGAACAAAGATCCATCATGATAGGAATTGTTAATGATGAAATAGTACATGTACCATTTACAAAAGCCATCAAGATGAACAAAGAGGTAGAGAATGAAAAGGTAAATGTACTTCAAATTCTATCCATATAAAAAAATCCTTTCTACATAATATAAAAAAAGAACGAGAGTATAGTTTATATACTCTCGTTCTTATTTTAATAGGGAGGGCGATACCAAATTAATTATTAAAGCCCTGCTCTTTTGCCAATTTCACATAGAGATAACGTTTTATACTACGTTTAGGCGTTTTAGCAAACTCTTCGGGATGAATATGTATCTTAACAATATTCTCGTAAGACCCCGTTACTGCATTTACCTGTTTTCTATTTTCCTCCATGATATTAACGATATCATCATGAGAAAGCTTGGCAGCATCAGCGGCATCATTATCCACAACGACAAGAGCAATCAATTTATCTTCTGAATTTTGAAGTACGAGACTTTCAAGCACAAACGGCATATTGTTGAGTTTAGCCTCAATCTCTTCAGGATAAATATTTTGACCGTTAGGGCCGAGGAGCATATTTTTATTACGGCCGCGGATATAGAGAGTACCATCTTCATCCATAGTACCCATGTCACCGGTATGGAGCCAACCCTCTTCGTCTAAAACAGCCTTAGTAGCCTCTTCGTTTTTATAATAACCCATCATCATATTTTCACCGCGAACAAGAATTTCGCCCACCTCATTATGAGGGTCGGAAGAGAGTATTTTAGCCTCCATACAAGGGAGTAGTTTACCCACGGAATTAAGCTTATAATCGTACCAACGGGAGTGACTGATAAGCGGAGCACATTCCGTCATACCATATCCGACGGTAAAACGGAAGCCGATTTTCTTAAAGAAATCTTCCGCCTCCGGATTCATAGGAGCACCACCAATAATAACTTCCTTGAATTCGTTACCAAACGCCTCGGTAAGTTTACGATTTACAGCGGCAAGGATAGTACTATCAAGGAAAGGCACTACCAAAGCCCAACGCATTGTGCGCTTCTCCATCATAGGCTGTATTTGTTTACGATAAATTTTTTCTATGATAAGAGGCACAGTAAATATACAAGTAGGTTTAACTTCGGCGAAAGCCTTTAACAATATTTTTGGAGAAGGAATTTTTCCGAGATAAGTAGTATGAGAGCCGGCACAGAAAGAAGTAAGGAAATCGAAAGCACAACCATAGGCATGAGCCAGAGGGAGGAAAGCAAGACATCTATCTCCGCGCTCGAGCAATTTGGTTTGCAAGCCGTAAACGATATTGCCGGCAAGAGCATTACCCGGTAACATTACACCCTTACTGAAACCTGTTGTACCGGAAGTATAGCTAATACAAGCCAACTCAGAATTCGGAATTGTAGGATAAAGTACATCGGCAGCAGTAAAGCCATTAGGATATAACTCTGTATAATTCTCGGAAAGTTTATTAAACGCATTAGCTATTTGCTCTTTATCTCGCTTATAATAAAGCATATTATAATTAGAAAGATTAAAAACAGCCTCTACGTAAAGCAAGCCGTCTTCATCTATATTTTCCCACAAATAATCGCTGACAAAGAGCAGCTTGGAGTCGGAATGATTAACAATATGTTTTATATCATTAACGTTGAAATCTTGAAGAATAGGAACAATGACTGCACCATACGTAACCGCTGCAATATAAACAATACACCAACGCGGACCGTTTTTACCAACCAAAGCGCATTTATCACCTTTTTCAAAACCTATTGACTTAAAAAGCACATGAAGGCGAGCAACCTCTTCCGCCACTTGACCATAAGTGTAAGTTTTCTTTTCCAAATAATCTGTAAAAGCAGGTAAATCCCAATTGGCTTTCATACTCTGCTCAAACAGACGAACCAAATTTTCGCTTATCATATTATTATTATTTTAAATGCGTGCAAAGGTACAATAATTCAGAGGATAAAATGCACACTTTCGGGAAAAACGTGCATTTCATGCACAGATAACTGATTTTGAGCAGAATATTTTTACAATAATACACTAAAATTAAGTACTAATAAATTAATTAATTCTAAAATTCGGATTTCACAGATCTGAAGCAAAGAAGATTATAACCAAATTTGGAGTAGATTACAAGAAAATCCGACAAAAAACGAGGGCAAGAAAATAAAAACAAATTAAGCATTGTCTATTCAGAAATTGTTCGTAAATTCGCGAACAGAAAAGTTCGTAGTTTTACGAACAGCAAACAATCATAAACGAATTAACCCACAACCAAAAACATATTATACATATGGATTATGAAAAGACAGATAAAGACGAGCAAATTGCCAGAATAGCGAAAGCGATGTCACACCCGACACGAGTAGCCACCTGTTTTCGTCACTTTTTTGGCGTGAAATTTTTTATACGCTGAAAATCAGCG